>Ga0315286_10000144_pt1 | contig 51992 bp, 45 predicted proteins | sample YL17G10_0_MG_FD_205038 | JGI IMG/M metagenome (GOLD analysis project Ga0315286, IMG submission 205038) | Sediment microbial communities from Yellowstone Lake, YNP, Wyoming, USA - YL17G10_0 | ecosystem: Environmental > Aquatic > Freshwater > Lake > Sediment | place: USA: Wyoming | collected...
GTCAGCGTTCATTATCCCGCCTATGCCGATAACCGGAACCTTTACCGTTTTGTATATTTCATGGACCAACCTCACTGCGATCGGCCTGATAGCCGGGCCGGATAATCCACCGACGGACATGGACAGCTTCGGCCTTCTTGAATTTATGTCGATAGCCATTCCAAGCACGGTATTTATCGCGGATATCGCATCTGCCCCTGCGGATTCAGCGGCCTTTGCTATCAACTTAATGTCCGTAACATTCGGGGAAAGCTTTGCGATGACCGGAAGCTTTGTCGCTTTCTTGACCGCGCTGATCACATCGGCAGTAAGCTTCGGGTCTATGCCGAACTGCATCCCGCCCTGCTTAACGTTCGGGCAGGAGATATTGACTTCGATCCCTGCAATTCCCGGGAGGCTGTTCAATCGATTTGCCAGCTGAGAATATTCGTCAACAGATTCGCCGGCAATATTGACGATCACCGGGACATTGAACTTTATAAGATAGGGGAGGTCTTCTTTCAGGAAGACATCTATTCCCGCATTCTGGAGGCCGATGGTATTAAGCATTCCCGAAGGCGTTTCGCATATCCTGGGAGGAGGATTTCCTTCGCGGGGCTTCAGGGTTATGCTCTTTGCTATTATCGCTCCGATATCGCCGAGGTTCATGAAATCCTCGTAATCCTTGCCGCTCCCGAAAGTGCCGGAGGCAGCCATAACGGGATTCTTCATTTTAATTCCAGCTATTTCAGTTTGTATTGTTGCCATAATTATCATTTTCCATTAATTTCCAATTATCAATTGCCAATTTCAAATAAATTACCAATCATTCAATTCCCAATTGAGAAATTGGTCATCGGACATTTATTTGTCATTGGAAATCGGGATTTGGTCATTTCCATAATATATCCCCAACATTGAATACTGGCCCATCCGAACAGACCTTCTTATACCCGCTCTTTGTCCGTACAGTGCATCCGTTGCACGCGCCGATGCCGCATGCCATCCATTCCTCCAGCGAGACCTGGCATGGGATCTTGTACTGCAATGAAATGCTTTCAAGCGCCTTTATCATCGGCCTAGGGCCGCATGCGTATATGTACGAATTGACAGGCGATAATTTCGAGCCGATGACATCGAGCAATACATCCGAAACCAAACCCTTTATGCCGTAAGTCCCGTCATCGGTGGATATGGTTGTTTCGATGCCAAGGGACTTGAAATCCTCCTCGCAAACAACAGAATTGATGTTGTTCGCTCCTATCAGGGCATAAACGGCCTTGACTTTGGTTTTCAATGCCTTCGCGAGGCTCAGAAGGGGTGCCACTCCGGCTCCTCCGCCAACGACGATCGCAAGGTCCTTGGATGTATTTAAATTGAATCCGTTGCCGAGCGGGCCGATGATATCAATGTCCTCACCCGGTTCTATCTCCGACAATAATCTTGTGGCTTTGCCGACGACCTTGAAAAGGATATCAATGGTCCCCTTTGCCTGGTCGATCCTGTTAAAGCTCAAGGGCCTCCTCAGGAGCGGGTCGCTTCCGTCGCCGATCTTGGCCATAACGAACTGTCCTGGAAGGGATTCTCTTGCGATCTTTGGGGAAGCTAAAGTGATTCGATAATGTTCCGGGGCGACTTTTTTGTTCTCAAGAACCTTGGCGTTTTCCTGGTGCTTCATTTAGATATCTAATATACATTAATCAGCCGATAAAATCAATATTTGGTCATTTATTTGATATTTGCCTGCCTGCCGGCAGGCAGGTCATTAGTCATTTGTCATTCTCCGCTGAAAGCGGAGTGGTGGGCAGTACAGGGATCGAACCTGTGACCTCTTCGGTGTCAACGAAGCATTCTACCACTGAACTAACTGCCCAACTCGTTCCTGGCGGGACTCGAAATGACAAAATCCAAATACCAAATGACAAATAAAACCCAAAATCCCAATGTTCATATTTGTCATTGGCCATTTATTTGACATTTGTCATTAGACATTTGTCATTCCATTTCTTACAGAGAAATGGAGGCGCAGGCCGGAATCGAACCGGCGTATAACTGTTTTGCAGACAGTTGCCTTACCGCTTGGCTACTGCGCCCTGATTGCTTACTTTACCACTTGCTTGCCCGCCTCTGGCGGGGCTACTGCGCCGACAGATTGGAATTATCTCATGATGCATTTTCTTTTTCAAGGTTTTATAATATAGGGATGCTGCGAAAACTGGTCATTTCATTGATAATTGCCGACAATTTTATAACAAACATTGTCAAGAAACCGTTTAAAACAAAATGGGTTTTGATCGGAAAATGCAAAAAATGCGGCAAATGCTGCAAGGATATAAAACTGGCGGTCAACCCGAGGCTGCTTACTAATTCATTCACCCGCGAATTGGTAGTTAGATGGACGTCATGGGTGATGGGTTTTCATCTTAAAAGGATAGAATATGATCCGCCATATCTGGTCTTCAGCTGCAAAATACTCTGTCCCGACGGCACTTGCGGGGACTACAAATGGCGGCCCAATGTTTGCAGGAATTATCCTCTTGTAGATTTCTTCGAAGAGCCGGCATTATTCAAAACGTGCGGGTATAGGGCGAGATTGAAATAGCGGGAGACGGGATTCTCCTCCAGAAGCAGTCATGACTCACATCTCCCATCTCATGCCTTATTTCATTCTTGACTCGGGGCATTGTCGAAATATAATATAGTCAGCAGAGGGGGTGAAAACAATGAAGAAATTGGTTGTATTTGCTCTGGTGCTGGTGCTTTTTTCCGGCGCTGCTTTCTGTGCGGGGATCGCGGGGAAAAAGAATACTATAGGGCTGGATTCCCCGTTCGTTGGGTGGCTTAACCCGAACCTGGTGAACAAGGAGACAGGGCCGATAGTCAGCAATTTGGGGATCAATCTTGGCCTTGGCGTTTCTTATAGGAAATATTTCGAGCCGGTAAAAACGAATCAATTCAATCCATATTGGGCTGCCGGTACATTCGCAGTAATAATCCCATATCTTGGCATAGGAGGAGATTATTATTGGAATAACGGTTTTTATTTTGGAGGCGGCATCATTTGGATAGTGCCTGAGATCCACGGAGGATTCCTGTTCTAGTCAAGCATGGTTGCTTAAAAGAGGTCTAGTTTGCACGAACCGGACCTCTTATTTTTTTGTCTTGCCCATGAATGCTAAGAAATGGGGGGGAAGGGAGTTTTGGAAAGGACGGATCACGCACGAATATTCTTTTGCCTCTATACCTTAAACCCAAACCCGATCTTCCTCGGTTTATTATCCGTTAAGCTAAGTTTTCTGATCTCCCTCATGATATCTCTGATATCAGAATCGTGCTTAAATAATCGCTTTTCCACCAATTCGATCTTCCGCGCTAACTCTTTGTTGTTAGCAAGCACATTGCGAATATTGGCAAAGGCCCTCATTATTCTTATGTTGACTTGAATGGCTCTTTCGCTGTTAAGAACAGAGGAGAGCATAAGGATGCCGTAATCGGTGAAGGCATAAGGAAGATACCGTCTGCCGCCTCGCTTTGAGGTCACAAAATGTGACCTCAAAGACAGAGCTTCCTCCGAGGTGAGCTGAAACATGAAATCATCCGGAAAACGCCTGATATTTCTCTTTACCGCTTGATTGAAAACTTTCGTGGGTACGCCATAAAGGTTTGACAGATCTCTGTCCAGCATCACCTTCTTGTCTCTGATGATGAAGATCTTATTCTCGATGACCTCGATCGATATTAATTCTTTGCCCACATCAGACCTCCTTTTCCGCCATAAGCCCTAAAACAATCCTCTGCCGCCTTCTTTCGCCTTAATTGCCATGAATAATCCCAGCAATTTTCTAGCCAACTATTTCACGAATTGAGTATGGATAATATTGTAGTGCCTTTCGACATTTATAGTTAAACTCGACATCAAGGCAGCTGGCATTCACGCCTCTCATCTCACATCTCGTGTCTCGCACCTCGTATTTGTACACGAACCGGACCTCTTATTTTTTGTCTTGCCCAGAGGTGATAAGCAGTGGGCAGGACTCTCATCTCGCATCTCTTTCCCATTATCGCCGACTTTATACTTTGTTGATTAAGGCATATAATTGAGATATGCCATCCAAATTAAACATTAAAGAAATGCAAAGTATTGCAAAGACCAGAGGCGGCAAATGCCTATCAAATAAATATATTAATACTAAAACAAAATTAAAATGGAAATGTAAAAATAAGCATATTTGGGATGCAAGGCCTGGAGATATTAAAAGGGGGCGATGGTGTCGAAAGTGCGCAACAAAAAGGAATGCTGATAAACTTAAATCAAATATAAACGAAATGAAAAGTTTAGCTAGAGCGAAAAAAGGGCAATGTTTATCAGGTATTTATACTAATACTCATACAAAACTAAAATGGAAATGTAAAAACGGTCATGTTTGGGATGCCCTTCCATTACACATAAAACAGGGTGTGTGGTGTCCTTATTGTGCAGGTGTTGCGAGGTTAAGCATTGAAGAGATGCAAAATATAGCAAGAGCCAGAGGCGGTAAATGCTTATCAAGAAAATATGTTAACTCTCACAATAAATTAAAGTGGAAATGTAAAAACGGGCATGTTTGGGCTGCAATGCCTATAGACATTAAACATGGCTCATGGTGTCCAGATTGCTCAATTGGCATAAGCGAGAGACTATGCCGAAAATACTTCGAATTAATATTTCACAAACATTTTCCAACAACAAAGTTAAAATGGCTTCTGAATTCAAAAGGGAATATTATGGAGCTTGACGGATATAATAAAGAAACTGGTGTCGCTTTTGAGTATCAAGGTGAACAGCATTATAAAAATAATTGGAGAATACATAATCGAGGCGGCTTAAAACAGCGTATTAAAGATGACCGATTAAAAAATAAATTGTGTCGTCAACATGGCATTATATTAATTAAACTACCATATACAGTTAGCTATGATAATATGTGCCGATATATTTATAACGCCTGCAAAAGGAAAAATATTAAGTCAAGAATATCTCTTCCGAAGGCGTCTGTAAATCTTTCAAGTGTATATTCCCCAGAAATGCTTAAGGAAATGCAGGCATTGGCACAAGTAAAGGGCGGACAATGTTTATCCGATAAATATATTAACACTAATACAAAACTAAAATGGAAATGTAATCGTGGGCATGTATGGCAGGCAGTCCCCCTCTCCATAAAAGCTGGCTCTTGGTGTCCTTTTTGTGCGGGCACTGCCAAATTAAGTATTGAGGAAATGCAAAAGATAGCAAAATCCAGAGGGGGCAAATGTTTATCAAATAAATACACGAGTAATCGTGCAAAATTAAAATGGAAATGTAAAGAAGGTCATATTTGGAGAGCACTCCCGGTAAATGTCAAGGCTGGTCATTGGTGTTCAAAGTGTGCAATAAAAAATAGGGCAAGCTATAAGAAGCCGGCTAGGGGTAAGAAGTAATTAATTTCTAAAAATTGGACCGAATGCTTTAAAACTCCCCAAGAACCAATAAAGAGAAAAAAGAACTACAAATATAATCCAGAATATAAGCCAGAAGGGATGCTTTAATAGCTGTGGGAAAGTGCTAATTACCATGTAAGTTGAAAAGGCAGACATAAGCAAAAGAGCAATAAGATTCTTCCAGTCCTTCTTTTCCATATTATCTCCGCCTTTTACGCTTTTTCCGAGGGGCTTGAAACCAGCTGTCCATATCTTGAAATAAATGCTGAAAGTATAAAGATAATATTATTGTGACGGAGATAGTATAAAAAGTAAAAGCGTATACATCTCCGGGGATTGTTGGGAAAAGATACCAACCAAGTGCAAGAAATAACACTTCCACACAATATAAAATAAATCCGATAACAAGAAATCTAATACTATCCTTATGTCCATAAAGGTTCTTTCTGAATAAAAAGAGAGCCAGGATAATCCAAATAATAATTCCTACCGCACCAATGAAAGAATAAATGACAAATTTGTTCATTTTACCAGCTTATCAAGGGAAACATTGAGGGCTTTGGCGAGCTTGTTAAGAGGCTTTAGAAACAATGCGAGCATCTTCGCTCCTTATTTAATTTTAAGCGGGCTATGGGATTCGAACCCTGCTCGACAATTTCGTCTGCTTACGCACTATTTTATTTCCTAAATATAAGACAAAATTCTCTCGGACCTTCCGGCTTGGGAAGCAATAAGTTTACGAGCGGGAGACGGGATTCGAACCCGCGACCTTCTGCTTGGGAAGCAGAAGCTCTACCAGCTGAGCTACTCCCGCTCGACACCTACCGCTGCCTGTCCGCCGAAGCCCGAAGGCGGAAACTAAGCCCGCGCGCTTTGAGCTGTACATTATATTAGTATTTGCCTGATGATGTCAATTTTTAAGATGCTCGATCATCTCGTCAATTGTCACGAAATTATAGCCCTTTTTCTTAAGCCCTTTTATTATCACCGGCAGGGAATCGATGACCGCCTCCCTGCTTGCGCCGCCGTCGTGAAGCAATATTATCGAGCCGTTCTTTGCCAGCTTCAGAACCTTTGACGCGATGTCTTTTGCCGCCTTATGATCGTTCCAGTCGCCCACATCCAGGCTCCAGAGCACGATGGTGTCATCAAGAAACTCCGCTTCCGTCAGGAACCTCCAGTTCTCGAATCCGAATGGCGGCCTGAAGGAGTTAACGCTTTTACCGGTGTATTGCGTGATCAATTTGTCCGTCTTCACAAGCTCGCGGTTTATCTTGGCGAGATCCGTTATCTTCCCGTTCGCGTGGGTGAAAGTATGGTTCCCGATCGAGTGTCCCTCTTCGGATTCGCGCTTCAAAATATCCTTGTTCTTTTCAATGAACTTCCCGAGCACAAAAAAGGTGGCCTTAACGTCGTTCTCTTTAAGGATATCCAGTATCCTGGGGGTCGCTTTTGAATTCGGGCCGTCATCAAATGTCAGGGCAATTTCGGGGATCTGCCTGTTCCCGTGCCAGAGGATCGTCCCCGACATCGGCTGCATTTCTTTTGATGAAACAGTGTATTGATAATATATGTAGCCCGCGAAAGCGGAAGAAAGCACGGCGGCAATAAAGAAAATAAATATGGCGATCTTTGTTTCCCTGTTCATGGCGCCGCATATTATAACTTAAAAACCGGCGCGATGCGTGTTATAATTTAGGCATGGTTCTATTCTCTGAGATGTTCGTTTCCGAGCTCATCGGCGATCCCGTAATGGACCGCTTCGAAGAACGCATCGGGAAGGTTAAGGACATCCTGGTCGCGAGCGGCCATGCATTCCCCAGGGTCACCGGGCTCCTTGTGGGACTGGACAGTAGCACGGATGAAAAGGTCGTACTTATAGGCGACATTGACATGGTCGGCAGGCAATTCGTTTCCACAAGGGCAGTAAAGGAGCGTATCCCTTTCAGCCAGTTGATGCCGGGCGATATACTTCTTTGCAGAGATATCCTGGACAAGCAGATAGTGGACATACAGGGCGCAAGGGTCGTAAGGGTAAATGACATAAAGCTCGCGAAAGCCGAAGCGGACATAAGGCTGATCGCAGTCGATATCGGGATAAGCGGGATATTCAGGAGGCTCGGCATAGAAAGGTTCCTGTCCGCATTTCTCCGGTTCTTCCGCATCAAACTCCAGCAGTCGCTCATCGGCTGGAATTTCGTCGAATTCCTGAAAGCCGATGCGTACGGCGGCAAATTGACGATCCCGCATAAAAGGGTGGAGGAACTGCACCCCTCCGACATAGCCAGTATCATAAGCGAAGTCCATTCCGGCGATAAAATGGAAATATTCGCCGGCTTGCCCGATAAGACAGCAGCGGAAGCCCTTCACGAGCTGGAGCCGAAGATCCAGGCGTTCCTGCTTACGACCGTTGACACAAAGAAAGCGCTCGGGATCCTTAATAAGATGCCGGTGGACGAAGCGGCGGACGTAATAGGGGATCTGCCGGAAGAAAAGGCGGAAGCTTTGCTCAGGCTCATTCGGGCAAAGAAATCCGTTGAGATAAGGAAACTTTTGAAGCATCACGATGAGACAGCCGGAGGGCTCATGACCACAGAATTCATAACTTTCCCCCAGAATTTGACGGTCGAGGATACGATAAACAAATTAAGGGAAAAAGCGCCTGATGCCGAGACGATATATTATCTTTATGTTGTCAATGAGGAAGGCCGTCTTGTCGGGGCCCTGTCCCTTCGCAGGCTGATCGTTTCAAAGCCCGGCGCAGTGATATCCGAAATAATGATAAAGGACATGATAACGGTGCTTCCGGACACGAATCAAAAGCGCGTTGCGGACGTCATTTCAAAATATAACCTGCTGGCTGTGCCGGTAGTGAGCCCCGAGGGTAAATTACTCGGGATAGTAACGGTGGATGATGTAATAGACTTTATCCTTCCGCCGATAGCACGAAGAAAAAGGCAGATGCTGGGCTAGACGCCGGTTATTTTTTCCTCTTTAACAGCTTGAACTTCTTTATAATATTCCACAAAGTTTTGGTCATTTTTGTCACCGGAATCGGTTTGGTTCCAAACACTTTTTCCAGGGTCTCTTTTCTTCCCTTGAACGACACAACCAGGTTCGTTAATCCGCTTTTCCTCATTTACGCACCTCCTAATATCTCATGAACTTAGAGCAGTAAACAATATCTTGCTCCGTTTGTCAAGGGAATTTAAGTGGCTTTGAGAGATAGATCCGGGCATTAAACTCTTGCAGACAGTCCATAAGCATGCTACAATATGTGCCTTCGTTCAATAATTCCCCAAAAATAAATTAATTGGAGGATTATGTTTAAGAAAATATTGATAGCTAATCGCGGAGAGATCGCGGTTAGGATTATAAGGGCCTGCAAAGAAATGGGCATAAAGTCCGTCGCCGTATATTCCGACGCGGACAAGGAATCCCTTCACGTTAAGATAGCCGACGAAGCATACTGCATAGGACCCGCCATCCCGAGCCAGAGCTACCTGAACATCCCCAGCATAATATCGGTCGCGGAAGTCGCGGGCGCCGACGCGGTCCATCCGGGTTACGGGTTCCTGGCGGAGAACGAAAAGTTCGCGGAGATCTGCGCCCAATCAAAAGTAACATTTATAGGTCCTCATCCTTCCGCCATGAAAGCAATGGGCAACAAATCCATTGCGAGAAAGACAGTTTCAAAGGTCGGAGTCCCGGTCGTGCCGGGGTCCGACGATATCGTCACCGATGAGAAAGAAGCGCTAAGGCTGGCGAGCAAGATCGGCTACCCCGTGATAATAAAAGCTTCGGCAGGCGGAGGCGGAAGGGGAATGAGAGTGGCGGAGAACGAAGGGGAGCTTTTGTCCCATATCAAGACAGCCAGGGCAGAAGCGGAAGCCGCGTTCGGAAATTCGGCCGTTTACATAGAAAAATACATCCTTCAGCCGCGCCACATTGAATTCCAGATACTCGCAGATGAAAAAGGCAATGTTATACACCTGGGGGAGAGAGATTGCTCCATCCAGAGGCGTCACCAGAAGCTCCTGGAAGAATCCCCGTCAACCGCGCTTGATGACAAATTAAGGAGAAAGATGGGCGACGCGGCGATAAAAGTGGCAAGGTCCGCCAAATACGTGAGCGCCGGAACGATAGAATTCCTTCTTGATAAATACAACCACTTCTATTTCATGGAAATGAACACGCGCATCCAGGTGGAACATCCTGTAACGGAGATGGTCACGAGCGTTGACATAGTAAAGGAACAGTTGATAATCGCCACAGGAGAGAGGATGACCTACAAGCAGGGCGACGTAAAATTTTCGGGCCATGCAATGGAAGCCAGGATCAACGCGGAAGACCATGAAAGGGACTTCATGCCCTGCCCCGGAGAGATATCGGTATACCTTGCACCCGGCGGGCCGGGCATAAGGGTGGACAGCCACGCATATCCGGGATACAAGGTCCTCCCGCATTATGATTCTTTGATCGCAAAGCTGATAGCATGGGCTCCGACAAGGAACGAAGCGATAGACAGGCTTGACAGGGCTCTGGACGAATACGCAATAGGGCCGATCTCGACAACGATACCTTTCCACCGCAAGGTCCTGAAGAACAAAGATTTCAGGGATGGCAAGGTTTACACGGACTTCATTTCAAGGCATTTCAGCGACATTCATGGGTAAAAGGACCACATCAAGGCGCCTGGCAATGCAGGCGATATATCAGTCGGAACTCTCCAAAACATCCATAGATGAAGCCCTCACAAATCTTTTTGAGGAAGAAAAATTGACCGAAGAAACCAGGGAATTCACAAAAAGGCTTGCGGAAGGGGCTTTGGGCAAGAAAGATGATCTGGACAGGAAGATCAAGGAATTTTCAAAGAACTGGGAGATAGGCAGGATAAGTATGATCAATAAGGCTATTTTAATGCTGGCATTTTACGAGCTTCTTTATGAAAAAGACACCCCGAAGGCCGTTGTCATCAACGAAGCTCTCGAGCTGGCGAAAAGGTATTCAGACCCAGAGTCGGCAAGGTTCATAAATGGAATATTAGACTCCGCTGTGGTATAATCTCACTTCTATGTTCACAGGAATTATCGAGGATCTTGGCAAAGTCGAATCCCTCATCAGGTTCAAGGACAGGGCGGAGATCACTGTCAGCACCAGATTTTTGTCCGACATCAAGGCTTCCGACAGCATCAGCGTTAACGGCGCCTGCCTGACAGTATCAGATAAGATCAGGTCGTCATTCAAGGCGGATATAATGAAAGAGACGCTTGAGGTCACTTCTCTTACATATTTAAAGGCCGGCGAACATGTCAATCTTGAAAGGGCGCTGCCCGCTTCGGGCAGGTTCAACGGGCATATTGTTCAGGGGCATGTTGATTGTAAGGCCATGATCACCAATATTATAAGCAGGGGCTCGTCCAGGGAGATAGAGATAAATTTGCCGGACAACTTCAGGAAATATGTGACAGAAAAAGGTTCGATAGCGGTTGACGGCGTAAGTTTGACGGTCGCAAAAATGTCGGGGACCGTCTTTAAGGTCGCGATAATACCGCATACGGAACTGAACACGAACCTTTTCCGCCATAAGATAGGCGACTGGGTCAACCTGGAATTCGACGTCCTCGCCAAATATCTGGAAAGCCTCGCAAAGACAAAAGACATTAACTCGTTGATCGCCTTAAAAGACACGAAGATCGACGAAAACTTCCTTCAAAAGGCGGGATTCTTGAACTGATGTTCAACACAATAGAAGAAGCAAAAAAAGACATCGCGAACGGCAACATGGTCATTGTCCTTGACGACAGTGGCAGGGAGAACGAGGGAGACCTCGTGATGGCGGCGGAAAAAGTAACTCCGGAGGCCGTCAACTTCATGATAACCCATGCCAAGGGGCTTGTTTGCGTGCCGATGACCGCGGAGCAGATTGAAAAACTTGACCTGAAGCCGATGGTTTCCGAGAACACGGAATCGATGAAAACGGCTTTCACTGTATCCGTCGACGCTGCAAAAAAGTTCGGCGTAACCACGGGGATCTCTCCTTCTGACAGGGCAAAGACCGTGGAAGTTCTGATAAATCCGTCGTCAAAGGCAACAGACCTTGTAAGGCCCGGTCACATTTTCCCCCTGAAAGCGCTTCCAGGCGGAGTGCTGAGGCGAGCAGGACATACTGAGGCCGCCATCGACCTTGCGCGCCTTGCGGGGCTTTTACCCGCTGGCGTGATATGCGAAATAATTAAACCGGACGGGCAAATGGCAAGGACACCCGACCTGATCAAATTCTCAAAAAAGCACAAGATCAAGATAATAACGATCGCGGATCTTATCAAGTACAGGATGAAAAAAGAGAAGCTTATAGAAAAGATAGCGGTCACGAAGCTGCCGACAAAATACGGGGATTTCGTTCTTCACGCCTACAAAGATAAACTGGAAGGGTACTATCATCTGGCGCTGATAAAAGGGAGCATAAATAAAAAGAGGAATATAATAGTGAGAGTGCATTCGGAATGTCTCACGGGAGATGTTTTCGGTTCGGCGCGATGCGATTGCGGCGAACAATTGCAGAGGTCAATAGAAATGCTCGGCCGCTCTAGTATGGGAGTCCTTCTCTACATGCGCCAGGAGGGCAGGGGCATAGGGTTGTTGGGGAAATTAAAAGCATACGAACTGCAGGATAAAGGCAAGGACACGGTCCAGGCGAATAAGGAGCTTGGCTTCAAGGCCGACCTCAGGGATTACGGGATCGGGGCGCAGATACTGGCGGACCTTGGCCTTTCAACTATCAAGCTCATTACGAACAACCCGAGGAAGATAGTCGGGCTGGAAGGGTACGGATTGAAGGTGACTCAAAGAATTCCGCTTGAAATTATCCCAAATAAGCATAATATTAAGTACCTTAAGACCAAGTCAATGAAGCTCGGGCACATATTATCGTTCAAAAAAGGGAGGAACGTATCATGGGAAAAACAGTTGAAGGTAAGTTAGACGCATCAGGTTTGAAATTCGGCATCATAGTGAGCAGGTTCAATGAGTTGGTATCAAAAGGTCTCCTTGAAGGGGCTATTGACTGCCTGAAAAGGCACGGCGCGGCGGAGGAAGCCATAGATGTCGTCTGGGCCCCGGGAGCTTTTGAGATACCTGTTATAGCGAAGAAAATGGCTTCAAAGAAATACAGCGCTGTCATCTGCCTGGGCGCGGTCATAAGGGGAGGGACGCCTCATTTTGATTACGTCGCGTCCGAGGCCGCGAAAGGCATAGCAAAAGTATCGCTTGATTCCGGCGTGCCGGTGATATTCGGCATACTAACGACGGACAACCTGGAGCAGGCGCTTGAGAGAGCCGGAGCAAAACCGGGCAACAAGGGATTTGCAGCCGCTATGTCAGCAATTGAGCTCGCGAACGTCCTGGGGCAAATTTAGAGAGGAACCTTTTTTGGCAAGAGTACTGATCCAGAACGTCACGAAAAAATTCGATGACGTCATCGCTGTAAAGAACGTAAGCCTGGAGGTAAAGGACAAGGAATTCCTTGTCCTGGTCGGGCCATCCGGATGCGGCAAGACCACCCTGCTCAGGAGTATAGCCGGTCTTGAAGAGATAACCGAAGGAAAGATCTTCATCGGCGACAAGCTTGTTAATGACGTCCCTCCGAAGGACAGGAACATCGCGATGGTCTTTCAGAATTATGCGCTTTATCCCCACATGAACGTTTATGACAACATGGCTTTCGGTTTGAAATTAAGGGGCACAAAGAAAAAAGACATTGATGAACGGGTCTCGTCAACCGCGGAGGTCCTCGGCTTAAAAGATCTTTTAAAAAGACTCCCGAAACAGCTTTCAGGAGGACAGAGGCAGCGCGTCGCGCTGGGAAGGGCCATAGTAAGGCAACCGGCGGTATTCCTTATGGACGAGCCCTTGTCGAACCTTGATGCAAAGCTTCGCGTACAGATGAGGGCGGAGCTGAAAAAGATACATAATACATTCAATACCACGGTGATCTATGTGACCCACGATCAGGTGGAAGCCATGACGCTGGGAGAGCGGATCGCTGTCGTCCTTAACGGGGAAGTTCAGCAGGTTGACGGTCCGCTGATCGTTTATGAAAAACCATTAAATAGATTTGTCGCGGGATTCATCGGAAGCCCGCCCATGAATTTCATCAAAGGAACGATAATCAAAAAGGACAATATGTTAAAGTTCTCCGGAGAAAGCTTCGAGATAAAAGTGTATCCGCTGATCAATGACCTGATGGAGGGATATCTCGGCAAAGAAGTCTTCATAGGAATAAGGCCTTCGGACGTTTATGACGAAGCGCAGGCTAAATGGCTGCAGGCCAACGAGAGGGATGTCATCACGGCAAAAGTCGATTTCAGGGAGCTGATGGGAGACGAAATATATCTTTATTTAAGGGCCGGCAAAGTGCAGGTCATAGCCAAGGTCGGATCATACATCAACGCCGTTTCGGGAGAGAGCATGAAGGTCGTTATTGACCTGAGAAAAGTCCATTTCTTCGATGCAAACACCCAGAAGGCAATAGTCTAAAGTGTTCGATCCGGTAGAACCTCAGCTGAAAGAAATATCCAGGCCCGGAAGAAAAGCTTATTCCCTCCCCAAACTGGATGTCCCGGAAGACAAGCTCGACAGCATCATTCCCCGTCAATTATTATCCGACAAAATGCCCGTCCTGCCTGAACTTGCCGAGATCGACGTCATAAGGCACTTCACCAATCTTTCCCGCAAGAACTTCGGGGTCGACAGCGGCTTTTATCCGTTAGGTTCCTGCACGATGAAATATAACCCGAAAGTCAACGAGGATATCTCCTTGCTTGCTGGATTCACGGACATCAACCCCCTCCAAACCGAGGAGACGACACAGGGGATGCTTGAACTTCTTTATAACTTTGAAAAATATATTTGCGCGATATTCGGCTACGACCATGCGACCCTTCAGCCCGCTGCAGGCGCGCACGGCGAGCTGACATCGCTTTTAATGATAAAAGCGTATCATAAAGATAAGGGGCAAGGGGCGAGGGATAAGGTAATTGTCCCTGATTCATCTCACGGCACAAATCCGGCATCTGTATCGATGGTCGGGTGGCATGCTGTTCAAGTGAAGTCCAATGAAAGCGGCGGGGTCGATACCGATGAATTGAAAAATATCGTTGGCAGAGATACTGCGGCATTCATGCTGACAAATCCGAACACTCTGGGTCTTTTTGACGAGAACATCCTTGAAGTCGCGGATATTGTCCATAAAGCCGGGGGGCAGTTATATTATGACGGAGCTAACGCCAATGCGACGCTCATAAAAGTAAGGCCGGCGGATCTTGGCTTCGACATCGCTCATTTTAATCTTCATAAAACTTTCTCAACTCCGCATGGCGGGGGAGGCCCGGGTTCGGGTCCGGTCTGCGCGAAAAAACACCTGGAGCCTTTTTTACCGGTGCCGAGAATAAAAAAGAACAATGACGGATATCACTTTGTTGATGGGGTGTATCCAAAAAGCATCGGCAAGGTCCATTCATTCCACGGCAATATAAATGTCATCGTTAAAGCATACGCTTATATATTGTCGCTTGGAGTAGCGGGATTAAAAGAAGTATCCGAAAACGCGGTATTGAACGCCAACTATGTTTTAAGCAGGTTAAAACCGTATTATCATCTCCCTTACGATAAGACCTGCCAGCATGAATTTGTTATCTCCGTCGACAGGCAGAAAGAGAAATACGGCGTCAGGGCGCTGGACATCGCGAAAAGATTGATCGATTACGGGTTCCATCCTCCAACGATATATTTCCCTCTGATAGTTCACGAAGCATTAATGATAGAGCCGGCCGAGACCGAATCAAAGGAGACGCTGGATAAATTCTGCGATGCCATGATATCGATCGCAAAGGAATGCGAAAATGATCCGGAACTTGTCAAGGGGGCGCCATATTCAACCCCGGTCTCCAGACTTGATGAAACAAAAGCGGCAAGAGAGCCGCGCCTCCACTGGTGAAACTAGATATCATCCCTTTCAAGAAATTCTCCGGCAAGTACAATATGGAATATGATCAGTATTTATTCAATAATTTCGAGCAGGATCTTAGTCCTGCAATTTTGAGAATATACGGCTGGGAAAAACCGTGCATATCGCTCGGCTACACCCAGGACCCGGAAAAAGAACTGAACTTGTCCAACTGCAAAAAGCACGGCATTGAAATAGTGAAGCGGCCGACAGGCGGAGGGATAGTATTCCACAATGAACACGAGGTAACTTATAGTTTTATTTGCGGGAATGATGAGCCGAAATTACCCGAAGGGCTTATTGAGTCATATAAGTTCATATCGAATATCGTCATAAAGGCGCTCATGACATACGGCGTGAATGCGGAGCTGTCCGACACAAGGCATAACGAACAGGCCATGCCTCCCGACAGGCAGGCGCGCCTTTGTTTCAGCTTCCCGGCAAGTTACGAGATCACTTTGGAGGGCAGTAAGATAGTTGGGAGCGCTCAGAAGAGGGGTAAAAAGGCTTTACTGCAGCAAGGTTCCATTTTTGTGAGGAATACCGGGCTGAAACCGGCTGATTTCATAAGGAATTGCATTGATTTCAGGTCTATATTCGACATTAACGGAGCCGAAATTGACCAGATCGGCCTCTCAAAAGCCTTATCCACAGAGTTTTTAAGGGCATTTGGCTGAACAAATAAGGGTGATGATTCGGGGTGACGATTGATTTCGGCTTTAAAAACGATATTTACTTTTCGATCGAATAAGTATTTTCTTTGCCGACAGAATAGATCACGTCCATTATCTTCCCGTTCTTATCATATTTAAACTTTCTGATAAAGGTTGGTTTTGTTGGCGCAAATATGGTGGATTCCGGGAAAACAGCTCTCATAAGGCTGGCAACATTCTTTGCTTTTTCTTTCCCTTCTCCGGTTGAGCAGGAATTCAGGATAATCACTGAATTTTTAGCAAGATACTTTGACAGGCCTTTCTCTCTCATCTCGTTTTCATCTGAAACATCAATATATTTATCTTCATTCTCGATTTCACTTCTTGCGGGGTCATCGGCTCCAAAAGCTATTTGGGTTTGTGTCCCATGTCCTGCAAGAATAAGAAGTTCCGCTGGTTTAACAGTTGTTGCACGGATCAAAGCGTCATAAACTTCTTTATCGGTTCTGGCTTCAAAATAAAACACACGATAGCCCCTGGCAACTAATTCTTCTGTTTGTTGATTAAATTCAAAGGCATGCATCTGATCATCCTTAGTATAGATGCAAACCGCTAAAGGGCGAGGGTCTATTTCTTTCAAGTTTCTGCAGTTTTTTATTATTTCCTGGACAGATCTTATGGATCTAAATCTTCCGGGGAATTCGATGTTCACTTCTTTTAGATCCCTCAGGATCTTTTCATATCTTTCAGTGAATTCGCTTTTAATTCCTTCCGGCATAAGCGCATAAATATTGAAATTGGCATTGAAAGCATCTTCTAGAAAAGTAAGATTGGTTTTTGTCGAATCATCGGCATATTGAAGCGCATCTCCATCCTCGTTTACCGTAGCAAGCACAATTTCTTTGTCTTTCTTGAATGATACATCGGCATATTGAAGCGCATCTCCATCCTCGTTTACCGCAGCAAGCACAATTTCTTTGTCTTTCTTGAATGATACATCGGCATATTGAAGCGCAAATCCATCCACTTTCACCGCAGCAAGCATAAATTCTCTGTCTTTCTTGAGTGACCCATCAGCAAATTGAAACGCCCATCCATTCTGTTTCACCGCAGCAAGCATAAATTCTCTGTCTTTCTTGAGTGACCCATCAGCAAATTGAAACGGCCATCCATTCAGTTTCACCGCAGCAAGCACAATTTCTTTGTCTTTCTTGAGTGATCCATCGGCATATTGAAGCGCCCCTCCATACCGTTTCACCGCAGCGAGCACAATTTCTCTGTCTTTCTTGAGTGATACATCGGCATATTGAAGCGCATACGCATATCCATCCTCTTTCACCGCAGCAAGCACAATTTCTCTGTCTTTCTTGAGTGATACATCGGCAAATTCAAGCGCCCCTCCATTCCGTCTCACCGCAGAAAGAATAAATTCTCTGTCTTTCTTGAGTGACCCATCAGCAAATTTAAGCGCCCATCCATTCTGTTTCACCGCAGAAAGAATAAATTCTCTGTCTTTCTTGAGTGATTCATCGGCAAATTGAAACGCCCATCCATTCTGATTCACCGCAGCGAACACAATTTCTCTGTCTTTCTTGAGGGATACATCGGCATATTGAAGCGCCAATCCATCCTGTTTCACCGCAGAAAGAATAAAGTTTCTATCAAATGGCAGGGTTCCTTCTAAATATTCGTCCAAATCATTTAGTTCATCTTCGGCGTCAAGTACATCGTTTCCATTTCTATCGGCTATCTTTTCGATTTGCTTTGTATCGAGACATGTAACCCCCACCTGGAATAATGCTGACTTTAATACAGCCGCGGTTATCCCGTTAGATGGGAGGGTAATTTCTAATTCTTTACCATGGGGTAATCTCCGCGCCGAAACCTTCCCGGCTTCTTCACACTGAGTTCTTATTCTAATTAACCCATTTTGAGTTGGCGGGGAGCCAACACCGGAAACATTATTACCCATAGTTTACATCCTCCAATTCAAGTAAGGATTGCGCCGATTCCGTGTATAATGTATTAAGGGAATGCGCTCTTTAAAAAACATTTATTCAAGGCTAAAAACACAGTCATTTAGAGACCGTAAAGCTTTATTCCCCTCTATTATATATATCGTAATATTTTGGCCGAAATATCACTTTTTTTGTATTCCCAGGGAATCGTCACCGTAGAGTTGAATTTGGCCTTATTACATATAGAATATGAGGTAACATGTCGAACTGGCAAGCTATACTACAGAAGATAGACGAATGGAGGTTCAAGCTCCCAAGGACGTTCAAGGAAGGCATGAGAACGGACGGCCTCATATATGCCGATGAGCAAATGATAGGGCATATTGTGGCCGATAATGCCCATATCCAGGTGGCAAATGTCGCCTGCCTTCCCGGAATAGTCGGAAATTCACTCGCCATGCCCGATATCCACCTTGGTTACGGCTTCGCAATAGGTGGCGTTGCGGCTTTTGACCCCGAAAATGGAGGGATAATATCTCCCGGAGGCGTTGGCTATGACATCAATTGCGGCTGCAGGGTCCTTCGGACCGACCTTACGTATGATGAAATAAAGGACAAGATAGAAAAGCTCACGGATAAACTGGCTTCCGAAGTGCCTTCGGGCGTAGGGAAGGAAGGCCCGATATCGCTATCTGCCAAACAGCTGGACCAGGTGCTTGTCGAAGGGTCAAGATGGGCCGTTAAAAACGGATACGGCATCCAGGATGATGTTATCCATACAGAAGAGAACGGCTCAATGGAAGGGGCGGATCCGTCAAAAGTAAGTTCCCATGCAAAGGATAGGGGAGCCGACCAACTCGGAACGCTTGGAAGCGGCAATCACTTCCTGGAAGTTCAGAGAGTCGAGGAAATATTTGACGAGAAAGTTGCGGCTGCCTTTGGATTATTCAAGGGCCAGATCACGATAATGATCCATTCGGGTTCCCGGGGCCTCGGGCACCAGGTCTGCACCGACTACATTAAGGTGATGCAGGGAGCGCTTCAGAAATATAACATCTCGGTCCCCGACCGCCAGTTATGCTGCGCGCCGATAAATTCACCCGAAGGACTTGATTATTATGCCGCGATGGCTTCTGCGGCGAATTATGCCTGGTGCAACAGGCAGCTTCTTATGCACTGGACAAGGGATTCATTTTCAAAGGTTTTAGGTGCCGGCCCCGAGAAACTTGGGATAAAATTGATATATGATGTCGCGCACAATATTGCAAAAAAAGAAAAGCATATGGTCAACGGAAAGGAAAAAATACTTTGCATCCATCGGAAAGGCGCTACAAGGTCTTTTCCCGCGGGACGGCCCGAGATACCGGAAAATTACAAGGATGTTGGACAGCCGGTCCTGATACCCGGCGACATGGGAAGATATTCATATATACTTGTCGGGACACAGCGCTCGATGCAGGAAACCTGGGGCTCTGTCTGCCACGGCGCGGGAAGATTGCTTTCACGGGCTGCGGCAACAAGAAAGATCTCCGTTTCGGGCCTGATGCAGGAACTTAAGGAAGCAGGAGTCGTTGTAAGAGCGGCATCGAAGAAAGGATTAGTTGAAGAAGCGCCCGAAGCATATAAGGATGTCAGGGAAGTCGTGAACATTGTCGATCAAGCCGGTCTGGCAAGAAAAGTTGCGAAGATGAAACCTCTCGGGGTCGTGAAAGGATAAAAGATGGACGCAAAACGCGAAGCGATGTTATATGAAAAACTTGACGGCATGAAGGTTAAATGCGGGCTTTGCCCCAGGAGATGCACGATCATGCCTGACAAGTCCGGTTATTGCGGCGTCAGGAAGAACGAGGGCGGTATCTTATATACTTTGATCTACGGCAAAGTATCATCTGTTAATCTTGACCCTATTGAAAAGAAGCCGCTGTTCCATTTCCACCCCGGGTCAATGTGCCTTTCCCTCGGGACGCTCGGCTGCAACATGAGGTGCATCCACTGCCAGAATTGGGAAATTGCGCATGTTGTCCTGGTTGAAGGATTGCACGAACAAAAGGTTTATAACATCCTGACCGAGGACAGGTCAGAGCTCATCCCCCCTGAAAAAGCGGTCGAGATGGCACTGGAATCCGGAGCGGAGGGCATCGCCTGGACATACAATGAGCCGACGATATGGTTTGAATATACCTATGACTGCGCAAAGCTTGCCAAAGCTAACGGCTTATACACAGTGTATGTGTCCAACGGCTATATAACCCCCGAAGCCCTTGATACCATTGGACCTTACCTTGACGCCTTTCGCGTGGATCTCAAGGGTTTTACGAAGGATTTTTACCAGAAGCTGGCAAGAGTAAGCAATTTCGAAACGATACTTGAAGCCACAAAGAGGGCAAAAGACAAATGGAACATGCACGTGGAAATAATTACGCTGATCATCCCCGGCTGGAGCGACGACGAAAAACAGCTCCGTGATATCGCCGCGTGGATCAAAAATAACCTTGGCGAAAACACTCCGTGGCATGTGACAAGATTCGTGCCTTATCTTGAACTAAAAGACCTTCATGTAACTCCTGTCGAAACACTTGAAAAGGCAAGAAAGATCGGGCTTGATGCCGGATTAAAGTATGTGTATATCGGAAATGTGCCGGGAAATACCGGTGAAAATACTTACTGCCCCAAATGCAAGCACCTTCTTATCGAGAGGATCGGATACGAGACGGAGATAAAAGGCATCAAAGAAAATAAATGCGATTTCTGCGGGGAAGATATCCTGATAGTTCAGTAGGGGGATAGACATCGCAAATCACGAATTTTATCGCTGATGGAGATTGTCGCTGATCTCACGAATATAAAAACCCTCGAATTATGCACAGATTTCCACGAATATCACCAATAAGTTAAAGCCTAAGAAAAACATTCGTGGGATTTGTGAAGATTAGAAATAAATTGGAGATCTGTCATCCGCGATATTGGTGATAATTAATATTCGAGATGAAATTTGAGACCAAGCGAAATTTTATTTTCTGTTTTGCTCCACCAGATTCATAACGCCAATCAATAGCCCTAGCACTAAGAATGCTCCCGGAGGCATTATCATTATAAGAGCCGGGCTGTAGCTCTGACCGAATACGGTAACTCCGAGTATCGTGCCGTTGCCTATTATCTCCCTTATGCTGCTTACAACGGCAAGCGTAAGGATGAAGCCGACGCCCATTCCAAGCCCGTCCAGGATAGAATCCATTATCTTAGCTTTGCAGGCGAAAGCTTCGGCCCTCCCGAATATTATGCAGTTAACGACTATCAAGGGAATGAAAACTCCGAGCGCCCTTGAAAGGTCAGGCGTGTAAGCTGCCATTGAAAGATCAATGACCGTGGTGAACGTCGCTATCACAATGACAAAAACAGGAATGCGTATCTTGTCCGGTGTTATCGGCGCGACAAGGGATATGAAAAGGTTCGAAAAGACCAGGACAAAAGTTGTCGCGATACCCATCCCAAACCCGTTAATCAAAGTTGTGGTAACGGCAAGCGTCGCGCACATGCCGAGGAGTATCCTGAGCACAGGATTTTCCTTGATGATACCTTTCGTGAATTCCTGAAGGAGGTTCACTTTGAGATCGTTCCCCCCGAAACAATTATTCTCAATGCATCCTCAATGGACATGTCAAGGAACATCACATCTTTTGTCGGCACGACGATAGTAAATCCCGTTGCGGGGGCAGGGGTGTTGGGGATGAAAACATTCGTGAACCGGGATCTTTTTCGTTTTTTTAGTTCGCTCGGTCCATCTCCCGTCGCGAATCCGATCGAATAAATGCCTTTTCTCGGGTATTCGACCGCGCAGACGCGTCTTTGGACCTCTTTCCCTTTTTGCAGGAACAGGACCTCATTCATCTTTTTGACGGAGGCGTATAGAGTGTTTACTATCGGCAGCTTATTTATGATCTCCTCGCTCAGATGGATAAGTTCTTTACCAAGGATATAGTTCGATATCAACCCAAGCAGGAAGGAAATAATAAAGATAGCGATTATGCCGATGCCCGGGATCGAATAACCCGTCATCGTTTGAACAGTGTTCCTCAGTATTCCGTCGGCAAAATCAAAAAGAACAGTAAGGACCCAGATGGTTATCATTAACGGAAGAAGGATGAAGAAACCGCTGATTAATATTTTTCCGAGTTTTTTAAACATATCAGCCCTTTGGCTTAAGGACTCCACCTGAGATGACATACTTGAATGCGTCGTCTATTTTCATGTCCAGGAGTTTTACGTCCTTTGAGGGAACGACAATAAGGAATCCCGTGGCGGGAGTGGGCGTGTTAGCGATGAAAATGTTGATCATCTTGCTTTTCCATCCGCCTGTTTTTTTCTCGATCTCTTTGGCGGCATTTGATGTCACGAAACCCACCGACCAGATCCCTTTTCTCGGGTATTCCACCAAGCAGGCGCGGTTAAATCCCTTCGTATCCCTTTCCATGAAAAGGACATCGTTGACCTGTTTTATGGAGGAATAAATGCTCTTCACGATGGGGACCTTGTTCATTATGTCGTCACCGATCTCGATCAATCTTTTGCCGATCAAAAGCGGCGAAATAAGGCCGACAAAGAGGATAAGAGCGATTATGAGCACAAACCCGAATCCGGGCATGTGATGCCCGACGAACAAGGTGATGATATTGCCCAGTATCCCGTCAAGGAAATTATAAAAGAAAAATACAAGCCAGATCGTTACGAGGAGCGGAAGCAATACTATGAGGCCGCGAATGAAAGCAGCGCTTATTTTTTGCATCATTATGGGAAGATTATATCACGGAGCTGCCTATTGTCAAAGAGCCGCATTCCGTGATAAAATATCCTGCTTTACTGTTTTATAGGAGGATATTATGTCCGGACATTCAAAGTGGGCGACCATCAAAAGGGCAAAAGCCAAGACGGACGCGGCAAGAGGCAAGTCTTTTACGAAGGTCATAAGGGAAATAGCCGCTGCCGCAAGGATAGGAGGGGGAGACCCTAACGGGAACCCCAGGCTCAGGCTCGCCATAGACAAAGCAAAGTCTGCTAACATGCCCGCGGACAACATAAAGAGGGCAATAGACAAGGCAACAGGCGGGGGAGAAGGTGCGATCCTTGATGAAGTGACGTACGAGGGCTTCGGCCCGGCCGGCGTAGCCATCATGGTGGAATGCATTACGGACAATAAAACGAGGACGCTTAACGAAATGAGGTTCATTTTCTCGAGGAATGGCGGCAACCTTGGGGAGAACGGGAGCGTGGGCTGGATGTTCAAGAAAAAGGGAGTTCTGAATTTCGAGAGGTCAAAGGCTAACGAAGACCAGCTTATGGCGGATGCCATTGACGCAGGCGCCGAGGACATCTCAACCGAAGAAAGCCTGATAACTGTCGAGACAACGCCGGAAAAATTCGAGCAGGTCAAGAACGCGCTTTTGGCCAAGAAATACGAACCGGCCACAGCGGAGATAACAATGATCCCGAGCAATACTATTAAGCTTGAGGGGGAGGACGCCTATAAGGTCCTCAAGTTTGTCGACGTGCTTGAAGAAAATGACGACGTGCAGAAGGTCCATGCCAATTTTGACATTCCGGATGAAATAATAACAGCAGCCTGAAAGTGAAAAACAACACCATTAAACTGATCGCCGATCTTCATATCCATACTGTTGCCTCCGGGCACGCGTATTCCACCGTTGAGGAATATGCCGCAACGGCAAAAAAGAAAAAACTGAAGGTCATAGCTATTACAGACCACGGGCCTGCAATGCCCGGCGGAGCTGACCCGTACCATTTCTCGAACCAGAGAATGATCCCTGATCATCTCAACGGCGTGAGGATACTGAGAGGCGGAGAGATCAATATCATCGATCCCGAAGGCCGGCTGGACCTTTCAAATGAATATCTAAAAACGATGGATTTTGTTTCTATCGCCATGCATCCTAAGTGCGGGTATGAGGGAAGCGGTGAGAGAGAAAACACAGAAGCATTGCTTAAAGCGATGAAGAATCCGTATGTGAGGGTCATTGCACACCCGGGCAATCCCATGTATCCGATCAATTTTAAAAAAGTAATAACGATCGCCAAAGAGAGAGGGATCCTGATAGAGCTAAACAACAGTTCTCTCACTATCAGCAGGAAGGGAAGCTATGGCAGGTGCTTTGAAATAGCAAGTTTCGTGAAGTCGATCGGATGGAAGGTGACGCTTGGTTCCGATGCACACATATCAACAATGGTCGGGGACCTTGATACCGCGCTCAAAATGGCGATGGATGCCGGGCTTAAGAAGGAAGACATCATCAATACTTCAATGGACCTGATAGACGAATATCTGGTAAAAAAATGAGCGACGAAAAGATAATTATTAAGGGCGCAAGAGAGCACAATTTAAAAAATGTAAGTCTTGAACTTCCCCGCAACAAGATGATCGTCTTCACGGGGATATCGGGCTCCGGAAAATCATCGCTGGCATTCGACACCCTTTATGCCGAAGGCCAGAGAAGATATGTGGAATCGCTTTCCGCGTACGCAAGGCAATTTCTGGAACAGATGCAGAAACCCGATGTTGATTATATCGAGGGGCTTTCTCCCGCAATATCGATAGACCAGAAATCCCCATCCCGAAATCCCAGGTCGACCGTCGGCACAGTAACGGAGATATATGATTATCTAAGATTATTGTATGCGACCATCGGCACTCCTCATTGTCCTCAATGCAATAAAGTGATAGAGCGACAGACTCCGGAGCAGATAACCGACCATATACTTGCGAAGCTAAAAGGGGAAAAGATACAAATACTCTCGCCTATTATAAGGGGGAGGAAGGGCGAGCACAGGTTCGTATTCGAGGATGCCAGGAAGAATGGGTTCGCAAAGGTCCGCGTTGACGGGAGGCTCCACGATCTTTCCGAGGAAGGGATAGTCCTGGACAAGAAAAAGAAGCACAACATCGAAATAGTTGTCGATCGCCTGTCCGCAGATCCATCCAACCGGAAGCGGATAACGGAATCCGTGTCAACAGCGCTTAAATTCGGGAGCGGAACAACGATAGTCGACAAGCTAGAAGGAAAAGGCAAGGTCAGCGCGCTGGTCTTCAGCGAAAAATTCGCCTGCTCGACCTGCGGGATCAGCCTAGACGAGATAACGCCGAGGATATTCTCGTTCAACAGCCCGTTCGGCGCATGCCCGGACTGCAAGGGCCTTGGAGACAAACTCGAATTCGATCCCGACCTTGTCATCCCCGACAGTAACCAGACTCTTTCCGGAGGCGCGATAGCCCCGTGGAATTCGGCCGTGACATATTACCTGCAGAAACTTGAGGCGGTCGGAGAAAAATTCGGTTTCGACCTGAACACACCGCTCAAGAAGTTCAGCAAGAAGCAGATGAAGGTCATCCTTTACGGGACAGGAGAAGAGACGGTCCAATATAAATATTTCATGGAGAGGAGCTATTACGAGCACGAAGGAAAATTCGAAGGCGTTATAAACAGCCTGAAGCGAAGGTATATCGAGACGACTTCCGACCATGTGAGATTTGCGCTTTACAGGTACATGAGCTCCTCTCCCTGCTCTACATGCAAAGGGCAAAGGTTGAAACCGGAATCGCTCGCCGTAAAAATAAATGACAGATCTATCTCCAACGTTACGGGAATGCCGGTCTCTGCGTTGAACAACTTCCTGGATTCGCTTCTTCTCACTGAACGCCAAAAAATGATATCAAGGCGCATCATAAAGGAGCTGAAAGCAAGGCTTCAGTTCCTTGTGGATGTTGGCCTTAATTACATAACCATAAACAGGGAGTCCTCCACACTTTCCGGCGGGGAGGCCCAGAGGACGCGACTTGCGACACAGATCGGCTCAGGCTTGGTAGGAGTCCTTTACATACTGGATGAGCCGTCCATCGGCCTTCACCAGAAAGACAATAAGCAGCTTATAGAGACGCTTAAAAAATTAAGGGATCTTGGAAATACTGTCATTATAGTAGAACACGATGAGGCGACAATGAGGAGCGCAGACCATCTCGTCGATATAGGACCCGGAGCGGGAATAAGCGGAGGCCACGTTGTTTCAAGCGGCACAGTTCAGGACATAATATCAGAAAAAAGATCGATCACCGGAAAATATCTTTCAAAGGAATTGAAGATCGACGTGCCGAAAACCAGAAGGCAGGGGAACGGCAAATACCTGACGATAAAAGGGGCAAAACATAACAACTTAAAAAACATAGATGTTAAATTTCCATTGGGCAAGTTCGTTTGTGTTACAGGCGTATCAGGATCAGGTAAAAGTTCTCTTGTTAATGACATACTTTACAAGGCTCTGGCAAAGACTTTTTACAGATCGATCGAGAAGGCCGGCGAGTATAAGGATATCGTCGGGCTGGATAATATAGATAAGGTCGTCATCATTGACCAATCCCCGATAGGAAGGACTCCGCGGTCGAATCCCGCGACATATACGGGTGTTTTCGACCACATAAGGGACCTTTTCTCCCATACTCAGGAATCTCTTATAAGGGGATATCAGCCCGGAAGATTTTCGTTCAACGTCAAAGGTGGTCGTTGCGAGGCCTGCCACGGCGACGGCATAGTTAAGATAGAAATGCATTTCCTTCCCGATGTGTATGTCCCGTGCGACGAATGCGGAGGAAAGCGTTATAACAGGGATACGCTTGAGGTAAGGTACAAGGGCAAGAATATCGCCGAGGTCCTGGACATGACCGTTGCTGAATCGCTCGAACTTTTCAGCAATATTCCTCAGGTACAGAAGAAACTGCAGACGCTCCATGACGTAGGGCTTGATTATCTTCATCTGGGGCAGTTCGCCACAACGCTTTCCGGCGGGGAAGCCCAGAGGGTAAAGCTGGCAACGGAACTTTCCGGAAGGTCAACGGGCAGAACATTATATCTGCTTGATGAACCCACCACCGGACTTCATTTTGACGACACAAAGAAATTCCTTAATGTTCTCAACAGACTTGCTGATACCGGCAATACGGTCATAGTCATAGAACATAATCTTGACGTCATTAAAGTCGCCGACCATATAATAGATCTGGGCCCGGAAGGCGGGGATCTTGGCGGTTACATAGTTGCCGAGGGAACACCTGAGGAGATTACCAGGGTCGCCCGATCTTATACGGGCGAATATTTAAAGAAATTGATAAGGGCATAACACATGGACCTTGGTGTTCTTTTTCTTGTTTTATTGATCATTTTTATCGTTTGGAACTCTATTTACAAGGGTAGATACGGGAGATAATGACCAAATCCCCTGCCTGCCGGCAGGCAGGCAATTTCCAATGACAAATAAGAATCCAATTTCCAATCAGGAAATTGGGAATTGATTAATTGGAAATTAATTGGGATTTGTGAATTGGTAATTGGGAATTGCGATGCTATAATTAAACACTATGCTAAAAAAGCTGTTATTAATTGTGTTATCTATTGTTTTTTGTTCTAGCGTTGCGCATGCGGGCTTTTTGTCGGGCAATTCTTCGCCTTATGTGAATAAAACTGGGGCATATGCGCTCAAGGTAACCTCATCAATACTGATGGTGGGCACTCCTTTTTCTTCGATCTGCCTGTCCGGCAAATACTGTTATGATGAAAAGATAGATATTTACGCTAAATATGGAGTGGGGACCATCGATTATTCGACCGTCTCGGGGACAAAACTTACGAACGATCCGCAGGTAAGCGCTTTCGGGTTCGGTTATCTTTTAAGCGGTTCAAGGGAAGCGGAATACAATGCTTTTGTGGCGGAATACGAGGCTGTTTCATGGAGTATAAACAAGAAAAGCAACATATCGAACGAGATACTGCTCGGGGTCGAATACAGCACATTGACAAGCGATCATATCCGGACAAGATACAGGCTCGCCATAGATAATTTCAACGCAGGATTCGAAAGCGAGGAAAAATTAGGCACTTCGGTAAAATACTCGCTTTCGACAGAGATCGATTACAGTTTCTCAAAGAACATAAAAGGCAGTTTTGAAGCGGGGATCTATTTCGGCGATCCCATAGGCGGGATCATCGCATTGTTCGGGCTTGGTTTCGGGTTCAACTCATGAGCCCCGCACATTTGTTAACGGAGGTGTAAAGTGGAAATAAAGATCGGCAAGGAGAATATCGTCATAAGCGATTTCGATGAACTGGAGGCCTTGAAGATCGCGATGAAGGTGGAGATAGACGGCGAGAAATACTACAAGAGCGTCATAGGCAAAAGTTCGGATCCCAGGGTAATAAGGACATTCAAGCGGCTTGCCGAGGACGAAATGCAGCATTACGAGAAATTCAAGGGCCTTTTTGAAGTGGAGCTGAGGAGCCGAGGCATAGACCCTGCAGGCACGGACAGCGAAGAGGGGATATTTACTTATATGGATTCCGGGATATTCAGCAAAGATGCGGAAGCAAAAAGCGTAAAGGATGCAGTGTTGAACGCACAGATCGTTGAGTTAAGGTCCATGCTTTTTTATAAAGAAATTCTCAAGAACACAAAGAACGAAGGCAGCGGGCAGGCATTGAACGAGATAATCGAACAGGAACAGATGCATTTAAACATTTTGAAAAGCTGGGAAGCTGCTGTATAATTGCAGGGTTCCAGAAAAGGACGTGATTTTATGGCAAAAGGGAATTTTGTTTGCCCGACATGCGGGTATGAGGATGTAAAACCCGGGCTTTGTCCCGATTGCAGCATGGAACTGGAAGAGTCCTGCCCCGACTGCGGCAATCCGAAATCCGAGTGCATTTGCGAGGTCAATCAAGAGGAAGAAGCAGAGCAAAAGTAAGGTTTTATTATTTATGGAAAAAGAAAAGATCCCCCCACAAAACCTGGTCGCTGAGCAATCCGTGCTCGGCTCAGTTCTTATCGACAAGAACGCGATCTTAAGGGTCATTGAAATATTGAATCCCGATTCTTTCTACCGGGATGCGCACAGGTATATATATGAAGCCATATTAAAGCTTTTTGAGCTTGGCGAGCCCGTGGATTCTGTCACTGTGTCGGAATTGCTTCGGACCGAAGGCAAGCTTGACGCGGTCGGCGGTTCCGTTTATATAGCCGATCTCATAAATTCCGTTCCAACATCCGCCAATGTGGACCATTACGCGAAAATAGTGGAAGAGAAAGCCACCCTGAGGCGCCTTATAGATGCGGGAACAAAAATAGTGCAGGAAGCATTTGAGGAACCAGAAGACGTCGCCGCAATACTCGACAGGGCCGAAAAGAACATTTTTAATATAGCGCTTAAAAGGATAAGAGAAGGTTTTTATAAGATCGACAGCGTCGTGAAAAAAGTGCTCGAAAAGATAGACAAGCTCTATGAAAAGCATGAGACCCTTACCGGCCTTCCCTCGGGATTCCAGGACCTGGACAACCTTACGGCGGGATTCCAGAAATCCGACCTTATAATAATCGCTGCAAGGCCGTCCGTGGGAAAGACCGCGCTGGCGCTTAACATTGCGCAGAATGTTTCCATAAAGCATAAGATACCTGTCGCTCTTTTCAGCCTTGAAATGTCAAAAGAAGCCCTCGCGAGAAGGATACTTTGCTCGGAGGCGGAGATCGACCAGAACAGGCTTAATACGGCAAGCTTGCCGGATACCGGATGGAAGAAGCTAACGAAGGCGCTTTCAAAGCTCTCAGAAGCTCCTCTTTTCCTCGATGACAGCGCATCCATAACATCGATGGAAATAAGGGCAAAAGCAAGAAGATTAAAAGCTGAACACGGGCTCGGACTGGTTATCATCGACTACATGCAGCTGATGAGCGGAAGAGCGAGGGTTGAGAACCGCGTCCAGGAAATATCCGAGATAGCACGGTCGCTCAAGACGCTTGCAAGAGAACTGGACATTCCTGTCATTTGCCTTTCTCAGCTTTCACGAGCGGTTGAGCAGAGACCTGACAGGATACCGAGGCTTTCCGACCTCAGGGAATCGGGAGAGATAGAGCAGACCGCGGATGTCGTGATATTCATACACAGGGAGGATTATTACAATCCCGCTTCGGAAAAAGGGAATATAGCGGAGATCATCATAGCGAAGCAGAGGAACGGCCCCGTGGGGACAATAGAGCTGGTATTCAAGAAAGAGATCGCGAAATTCTTCAGCAAGGAGTCCAGGTACGAACAGGTTGCGTAAATCCGCATTATTTATAGCGCTAATTTTCCTAACCCTTTCTTATCCTTCTTTTGCCCAAAAAGTCGACGACATAACCATCACGGCAGACATGCTCACATACAGCGAGGACGGATCTTCAATAGAGGCATCCGGGACGGTTGAGGTCGTAAGCGCCGACGTGCAGATAAACGCCGACCACCTGGTTTATTACACGGCCAATAAGCAGGTAATAGCGGATAACGGCTTCATGATGAAGCTAAAAAAGGGCGCCGAATTAAGCGGCGATTATCTTGATTACAGCTTAACAACAAAAAAAGGCCTCACAAGGAACGTAATAATATCTTATCGTTATTCGGTCATGAGCGGAAACTTTGCTTATATCGACGAGGAAAAGATAGAATTAAAAGATTCCTCTTTCAATACATGCGGCCTGGAACCCCCTCATTACCACGTAAGCTCGTATACCACGACATTATATCCGGAAGAAGGGTGGGTGCTCGGTTACTGGGGGTATCTATGGGTTGACGGCGTTCCGGTCGTCCCAATGCCTGTATATTTATATGACCTGAGCACGTACGGGGTAGGGCAGAGAGCGGATGTAAGCAGTGCCATGTCGTTCCCTGAAATGGGTTCGAACGATGAGGATGGCTTTTATGTCCTGTACAGAGTGCCGTGGATAGCCAGCAAGAAACATACCGGCCGGCTGGTATTCTTGAATACGGCGAAAGGGGGCTTTGGAGGTGGCGTTGAGGGCAACTACGTGATCGACGATTATAACGACGCCAAATACAGGATCTATTATGATCCGAGATATAACACATATGGCGGGGTGACGCATACTTACCGCTTCGGGCCTGAAATAGGCAAAAAGGATGTTTCTTTGTACTCATTCTTCAGGATCAAAGAAAGATTGATGTTCGAGCTGGACACTACGGTTTCATACAAGGAAAGGATTAATTTTGAAAGGGTAAGCCAGCTCCCCAATTTGACTTTAAGGATGAACGATGTCCCGGCTTTTCTTGATCATTTCAATGTGGGCGGATCGGTTTCATACGGATATATAACGGAAGAAACAACAGGGGTAGGCGACAGCACGGGCAATGTTCAGACGAGGGGATATTTCGACATACCGACGGATATCGGAAGGTTTCATGTAGGGCTTGGCTCCAACCAGTCATGGTATGGATTGACCAAATTCTGGTCAAGGCTCCAGCAGAAATTGGAGCTTTCGCGCAATTTTGACAACGGGTTTGATTCATATCTGGGCCATATGCATTATGTGAATTTCGATGGAAGCAGCCCTTTCCAGTACGAGTTATATCTGACAACTCCCTCTGATGAAATTTATTACGGTTTAGGGTATAATTTTGGTCCGCACAGGTTCAGCATTGATTATTCATATTATGTGCCGGACTGGGACCCGAAAGAGCTTATTTATACGTTGACCTTTGGATTCCATTGTTATGCGCTTGAGATCAAATACAATACTGCAATGGAGCAATTCATGTTCGGAGTAAGTCTTTTAGCGAGGTAAAAATGTTCATTACGTTCGAAGGCGGAGAGGGATGCGGAAAATCGACGCATTCAAAGCTCCTAATGCAATATCTGCTTGCAAAAGGATATAAGGTCGCGTTAACGCTTGAGCCGGGCGGCACGAATATCGGCAAAAAAATAAGAAAAGCACTTCTAAGGGGCAGGAAGCTGGTTTCAAAATATTCGGAATTGTTCCTTTTCGCCGCCGACAGGACGGAACACATGTTCTCGGTCGTAAAGCCGGCGCTTAAGGCGCACAAGATTGTCATATCTGACAGGTTCACGGATTCAACTGCCGCGTATCAGGGGGGGGGAAGGAAGCTGCCGCATGAATTGGTCAGATATGTAAACAAAATATCGTCAGGCGGCATGATCCCGGACCTGACATTCTTGCTTGATGTGGATCCAACGCTTGGAATATCAAGGGGGACAAGGTACTCAAAGAAGGATAAATTCGAGTCGGAGAACGGCGGTTTCCATGACAGGGTCAGGAGAACATATCATAAGATAGCAAAGAACGAACCACGGCGCGTCAAGGTTATTTCAACGAAAGGCACTGTCAAGGAGACCCAGAATATCATTAGAAGGATAGTCGATGAAAAGCTCAGAAATAAGAAATAAGTTCCTTAAATATTTCGAGGCCAAAGGCCATAAGGTCATGCCGGGATCATCCCTTATCCCGACGGATCCAACCGTCCTGCTCACACTTGCCGGCATGCTGCAGTTCAAACCGATATTTTTGGGACAGGAAAAGCCGAAGAACAAAAGGGTAACGACCGTCCAGAAATGCATAAGAATGAACGATATTGAACGCGTCGGTAAAACAGCGCGCCACCACACCTTCTTCGAGATGCTGGGCAATTTTTCTTTCGGAGATTATTTTAAGAAGGAAGCGATAAAATTCGCATGGGAGCTGCTGACGAAAGAATTCTCCCTTGCGAAGGAAAAGCTTCTTATCGCGGTGTACGAAAAGGATAGCGAAGCGTACAAGATATGGAAAGAGGACATGGGAATACCTTCCGATAGGATATACAAGCTCGGTGAGGACAATAACTTCTGGGCCGCCGGCGCCACGGGCCCGTGCGGACCCTGCTCGGAGATATATTATGACCTTGGGGAGAAAATGGGATGCGGAAAGCCCGACTGCTCTCCGGGCTGCGATTGCGACAGGTACCTGGAGGTCTGGAACCTTGTTTTCATAGAATACAATAGGAATGAAAAGGGCCAGCTGATAGAGCTGCCTTCGAAGAACATAGACACGGGAATGGGGCTGGAGAGGATCGCATCGGTGCTCCAGGGCGTCACATCGAATTTTGACACTGACATTTTCCTTCCGATATTGAACGCCCTAAATGAGACCGCAAAATGCAAGGACGATAAACACCAAGAATCGAAAAGGATAATCGCAGACCATATAAGGGCGATCGTCCATCTGATAGCGGACGGAGTCCTGCCGTCGAATGATGGAAGGGGATATGTCCTGCGCCGGGTGATAAGGAGGGCCGTGCGGCACGGCAAGATACTCGGGATCAACGAGCCATTCCTGTACAAGCTGGCCGCAGTGGTAGCGGAGGTGAACGGCGATTTTTATGCTGAACTTAAAAAGGATATAAAATCGATATCCTTGACAATAAAAACAGAAGAAGAGCATTTCAGGAACACGTTGCAGCAAGGCATAGACATATTGAACAAGCACATTAAAAGCGGGATAAAGTCGATCCCCGGCAAAGAAGTATTCCTGCTCCATGACACATATGGATTTCCCGTGGAGCTTACGAAGGAGATAGCGTCCGAATCGGGTGTTGAAATAGACCAAAAAGGCTTCGATGCCCTTATGGAGGGGCAGAAGCAGCACAGCAGGATATCGGGCATAGCGGCCGAGGTGAAGCATTACATGGGCAAGCTTGCAGGCCTGCCTCCGACGAATTTCATCGGTTACAATTCGCTTACGACGGATGCGAGGATAGTACACATCGACGAAGAGGACAAATTGGTCGTTCTTGAAAAAACGGTTTTTTACCCCGAGAGCGGGGGCCAAGTGTGTGACACGGGAAGGTTCTGTCTGGGCAAAAAAGAATTTGCGGTTACCGGGACATACGGGCAGATAAAAGGCGTGATAGCCCACAAGGTAAAAAGCGTAAAGGGCCTTGAGGTGAACGTGAATGTGAAAGCCCTGGTCGACGCCGACAAGAGGAAGAACACCTCCATCCACCATACATCAACGCATCTCCTCCATTCCACACTAAGGGAGTTGTACGGCGAGGGACTGAGGCAATCCGGTTCGCATGTTTCCCCCGAAGGTTTCAGGTTCGACTTTAACCATTTCGGGAGCATCTCAAAGGATGACCTGGAAAAGATCGAGAGACGCATGAACGAGTTAATAAAGGGGAAAATGAAAGTGGACGTGTCCGAGGCTTCAATTGAAGACGCAAAAAAGAAAGGCGCATTGATGTTCTTTGGGGAAAAATACGGCGAGAGGGTAAGGATGATCAAGGTGGGGAGTTTTTCCCTGGAGCTTTGCGGCGGAACGCACGTAAAGAACACATCGGACATATCGTTCTTCAAGATCACAGGGGAAAGCTCCGTGTCATACGGAATAAGAAGGATAGAGGCGAAGGCGGGCGAGGTCGCGAAACAGTACGTTCTTGAAATGGGCGTCTCAGAATGGGAAAAGAACAAGCAGATGTTCGGCAAATACGAGGCACTTGAACTGAAAAAGGAATTCCTCGAGGGAAAGCCGGAGACTTATTACCAGTTCTTCAGGGTGACATCGGACGAGATAGAATCGCTTAAGAAAGCCGTGGCGCAGAGCAATATTTTCCTTTTGAACAGGATGCTCGAGGATTTCAAGAAGAAGAATTTCGGCCTTGCCGAAAGGATAATGCAGCTGGAAGGCGAGCTGGAAACGGAGAATTTGACGTTTATTTCGGAGAACCTCAAAAATTTCATAAAAAAATCCGTGGATATAAACGGCTCAAGCGTCATTCAATGCGAATTCAAGCACTACAGCTCCAATATGTTAAGAAAGGTATCGGATATCGTAAAGTCACACATCAAATCCTTTGTAGCCGCCCTGTTCTCTATTCAGGCCAACAGGGTGATATTAATAATTGCCATTTCGCAGGACCTGGTAGATAAAGGACTGGATGCGGCAGCTCTGGTGAAGAATGTGGCGGAGTTGTTCGGCGGTGGTGGCGGAGGCAAGAAGAACATTGCGGAGGCCGGAGGGAAAGATCCTTCAAAGATACCCTTGGCTTTTGACCTTATAGTCGAGGCGGTCAAGGCAAGGTTATGAGGATCGTAGGGCTTGATTGGGGCGAGGCAAGAATAGGGGTTTCCGTTTCCGATCCGTTAGGGATAACAGCTCAGCCATTGGTCAGCCTGGAGAACAACGAAAGCTTCATCGGCAAACTTAAAGAGATCATAAAAAAATATGACGCGACAGAGGTAGTGCTGGGTTATCCGAAGCAAATGAACGGCAAAGCCGGCATCTCAGCCGCAAAGGTCATTGATTTCCGCGAAAAAATAAAAGGCGAACTCCCGGTAAAAATAACATTGTGGGATGAAAGGCTGACGACAAAGATAGCACAGCAAGCCCTTTCGGAGTCCGGTGCATCAAGAAAAAGGAAGAAAAGCTTTATCGACGCCGCTGCATCCGGAATAATGCTTCAGAATTACATGGATTCAAGGAAACAATGAAGAAAACATTGACTCATATATTTGACCATCCAATAATAAAGAGATATACAAGGCGGATCACGGCAAATCTTAAACTATTCGCTCGAGGGTCCGGGAAACATGTTTTTAAGCTTTTCTTGAAATATCCGCCCGCTTTAAAGAAAGAGCTGGGCCATTTATTTGAGAAAGGCGCGTTTAAGATAGCATCGTTCTTGGCAGTGATCCTATTGCTTGCCGTTGTATGCGTTTTATTTCAGGTAGGGAACAGGTTCGACAGGAAGCTTTATATAATCAACATTCCAAAAGGATACGGAGCGAACCAGGTCGCCGAGCTTCTTGAGTCACGCGGCATAATCGACGGGAAATACGGCTTTAACCTGATAATAAACATATTCAGGCTCCAGAACAGGATGCAGGCAGGGACCTACGAATTTACGCCGAACATGCCTATTGTCAGGATAGTTTTCAAGATAAGCAGGGGAGAGATAATCCCGCCGATGCTCGTGAAGCTGGTCTTCCCGGAGGGCCTGTCGATATACAAAATGGGGCGGTTCATGGAAAGGGAAGGTGTGGGGGACGGGATCGCTTTTCAGGAACTTACCAAGGACGCCATAACGGACAGACGGATAGCTAAATACCAGTTCCTGTTCGGAATAGAAACAAACTCGCTTGAGGGATACCTGTTCCCGGACACATATCTTGTCCCGTCAAATATCGGCACGAATCAGATGGCGGAACTAATGCTTTCGAGATTCAATAAGATAGTGATGTCATACTGGAAGAAGAACTCTAAAAAAATGAAGGTCAAATACAGCCTTCATGACATAATAACGCTGGCGTCGATAATCGAAAAGGAGGCGGCAATAGACAGCGAGAGGCCGCTTATCGCCTCCGTTTACCATAACCGGCTTAGGATAAGGATGCATCTGGGCGCTGATCCGACCATCAAGTATGTTCTTGAGCGTCCGGGAAAGATAGTAAGCTACGATGACCTGAAAATTGATTCGCCATACAATTCATACAGGCATTACGGGCTTCCGCCCGGACCTATATGCAATCCGGGACTTTCATCGGTAAAAGCGGCAATGTTCCCCGCGACGTCGGATTCCCTGTATTTTGTGGCAAGGGCCGACGGCTCGCACATATTCAGCAAGACTCTTGTCGAGCATCAGGAAGCGCAGAAACAAACTCGCCAGGAAAGGATCAAGAAAATATTCAGGCCTCATCCCTAACCCTTCTCCATGAAATGGAGAAGGGAAACATAACTAAAGCTTAGTTTCCCCTCTCCAATGCAATTGGAGAGGGGCTAGAGGTGAGACCTATTCCCACTCGATGGTCGAAGGCGGCTTCGAGGAAATATCATAGACCACTCTATTAACTTCAGGCAATTCATTCACGATCCTGTTGGATATCTTTTCAAGCAGCTCATAAGGAAACTTTGCCCAGTCCGCTGTCATTGCGTCAACTGAAGTCACCGCCCTTAAAGCAATAGTATTGAGATATGTTCTTTTGTCGCCCATGACGCCGACCGTCCTTATTGGAAGGAGAACGGCAAACGACTGCCAGAGCTTCTTGTAATAATCGGCAGCCCTTATCTCGTCCATGACTATCTCATCGGCCCTCTGGAGTATGTCGACGCGCTCTTTCGTGACTTCTCCTATTATCCTTATTGCCAGGCCGGGGCCGGGGAATGGCTGCCTGCTGATTATCGAATCCGGCACGCCAAGCTCCCTTCCCAGTATCCTGACTTCATCCTTGAAAAGGAGTTTTAGCGGCTCGATCAATTTGAATTTAATGTCTTTGGGAAGGCCGCCCACGTTATGGTGCGTCTTTATCATGACTGCTGCCTTTGATGACACCCCCGGCACCGCGCTCTCTATAACATCGGGATAAAGCGTTCCCTGCGCCAGGAAATCTATTTTGCCGAGCTTCTTTGCTTCTTCCTCAAAAGTCCTTATGAATTCCGTCCCTATCAGCTTCCTTTTCTGTTCCGGGTCCGTTACGCCTTCAAGTTTTGCGAAGAACCGGATCGAAGCGTCGATGTGTATGAAATTCTTTATCTTAAATGTGCTTGTGAACACGTCATTTATCTTTTTAGCCTCGTTCCTTCTCATGAAGCCCTGGTCGATGAACATGCAGGAAAGCTGGTCGCCCACCGCTTCCTTCACAAGGGCGGCAACAGTTGTCGAATCAACGCCGCCCGACAGCGCCAGGAGTATCTTTTCCTTGCCGACGGTCGCCCTGATCTCTTTGACCGACATTTCAATGAAGTTCTTCGTGGTCCAGGTCGGCTTTACCTCTGATATGATGTAAATGAAATTTTTGATCAGCTCTATACCTTTTGGAGTATGAACGACCTCGGGGTGGAACTGAACACCGTATATCTTCTTTTCAGGGTTCCCGACGGCCGCAAAATCCGTATTCTGGGTATGGGCCAATCTCTTAAATCCTTTTGGAAGCGCTGAAACTTTGTCCCCGTGGCTCATCCAGCAGTCCATAGTGGTAAAAAGTCCCGCGAAAAGGTCGGAATTGTCGTCGATAAGAAGTTCTGTTTTACCGTATTCTTTTTTTGAGCCGGGCGATACCTGGCCACCCAGGTTCTCAGCCATGAGCTGGACACCGTAGCAAATGCCCAACATCGGGATCCCGCTGTCCCATATTTTTTTATCAGGATGGGGGGCCTTATTTTCGTATACGCTGGAAGGGCCTCCCGAAAGGATTATCGCTTTAACATTGCGCTTCCTAAGTTCTTCGATCGGGGTATCGAAAGGAAGTATTTCCGAGTAAACATTGCATTCGCGCACTCTTCTTGCTATGAGCTGGCTGTATTGAGCTCCGAAATCGAGAATTACTACTAGATCATGGGTTTGTGCGGTCATTTTTAAATTGCGGCAATATTATCACAAAAGCCTTGAACGAGCAATCAATTAGACATAACCGGATCTCCAGTGTCTCCCGTTCTCCCGATCCCCTGATTTACTGATATCCTGATATCCTTTTACTTGTACATCCCCAGATGCTGGGCCTTTTGGTATACCTTGCCTTCGGTAAGTATGGAAGGGGCAACAATGACCTCTACATGCTGCATTTCTTTCAAGTTGGATGCTCCGAGGGTTCCCATCGATGTTTTTAGCGCACCTGCAAAGTTCATGGATCCGTCGTCATATTTGGCGGGTCCTATCAATATCTCTTTTAACGGAGCGATAGTCCCGACCTTTATCCTTGTGCCTCTCGGAAGGACCGGGCTCGGGGTAGCCATTCCCCAGTGGAAGCCTCTTCCGGGCGCTTCTTCTGCTTTTGCTATCGGGGAACCGATCATGACGGCATCAGCACCGCAGGCGATGGCTTTGCAAATATCACCGCCTACAACCATTCCGCCATCGCCGATTATAGGGACATATTTCCCCGTTTCCTTGAAATGCGTTTCCCTTGCCGCAGCGCAGTCGGATATCGATGTCGCCATCGGAACGCCTATGCCAAGCACTCCGCGGGATGTGCAGGCAGCGCCGGGACCAATCCCGACGAGTACAGCAGCTGCTCCGTTCTTCATAAGGTCTAGCGCGACATCATAAGTGGCGCAGTTGCCGACAACAACGGGGATCTTCATTTCCTCGATGAATTCGGAAAGTATGAGTATTTTTGAGCTGCTAGATTTGTGTTTTGTTGAAAATACGGTGGCCTGGATGAAGAAAATATCAGCGCCGGCTTTTGCCGCGATCGGCCCGACTTCCTTGGCGTCCGCGGGTATCGAGGATACAGCAACTTTTGCGCCCGCATCCTTGATCTCTTTTATCCTTTTTTCGACAAGTTTTGGTTTAACGGGTTCAAGGTATATTTTCTGCATCAATTCCACGTATTCGTCCTTTGAGACAGAGGCGATATGATCAAGTATCTTCTCCGCATCGTCATATCTTGTCCAGACGCCCTGTAGGTTCAATACGCCGAGCCCGCCGTATTTGCTCATTAATATGGCTGTTTTCGGGCTTACGACCCCGTCCATTGCCGATGCTATTATCGGGAGCTTGAGCTTGAGCCCGGCTATGGTCGTTGATATGTCAACATCGTCGGGATTAACGGTTATGATGGAAGGCGCAAGGGCTATCTCGTCAAAGCCGTAGGTCCTTCTTGTCCTTTTGCCTCTTCCAAGTTCCGTTTCCATTTAAATTATACCTTGCCTTTCTTTGGTTTAAGCTTTTTTATGGGCTTGTTCTTCTTTGCCGCATCCATCATCTGTTCAAATTCGTCTATTATCGGCTTGGGGACCCAGATCTCACCGCAGGTCTCGCATTCCATGACAGGGGCATCCTCTATAACAAAAAGCTTTCCTCCTTCGAATTCCTCAAGCCGGATCTTGTTGGGCTTCAGCGTTCCGCCGCATTCCTCGCACGTCTGCGCCTCTTCCTGATCGTCCTTTTTATGTTCTGCCATGAAAAAGTAATTATACACTTTATACGCTTTATTGGCAAATATCTTGATTTAGGATAAATATGAGGTTAAACTATTAAAATATGAAGACAAGGGGAACCGCTCAAAATCTACTGATTTTCTGCGTTTTCCTTTCTTTGATAGTGCTCTCTTTGTCGGGTTGCAGCGGTTCTGGCGGCGGGGGAGGAGGCTCGGGGAACCTTTATGGCACGGTCGTTAACCTGTCCTACGATCCGGTGTCAAATGCCGATGTTAACGTAGACAGTTCATCTGCAAAGACATTATCTAACGGGACATATTCCTTCATAAATCTATCATCAGGCGAAAAATTGATCAAAATAACTTCTACTGCGCACACTTCTTCATACAGGAAAGTCACTTTTTCAGGGGGCCAGAGTGCGAATGCAGGGATATCATTCCTCGCGAACCTTGACAGCAAGGTCACTCCGATCCCTAATTCCGGAGGAACAGCGACGAACACCAACGGCAGCATAAAAATGGTCTTCCCTTCCGGGGCTTTTGGCTCGACCACCAACGTTGTTTTGACAACTGTTCCGAAGATCGCGGCCCCGTATATTCCGCCGGGAGGCGATGAGTTCATTTCATATATCGTATACGCTAAGCCCGAGGAAACGACGCTTTCTGTTCCTGCAATACTTTCATTGCCAAACCTTACGCAGGTCCCCTCAACGATCGAGGTGAATTTCTATAAATTCAACACCGGGACGCTTGTCTGGGACCTTCTCCCGGGGCACGGGCATTCATCGCCCGAAACCGGCACAATAGATTTTAATTCCGACCAGATGGGGTGGATGGCAGCAATAATGCCGCTATATCCAACTCCCGGCTGGATAGAGGGAATTGTCAGCAGCGGCGGGACGCCGATAGCCGGAGCGAATGTCTGGACAATAACAAGCTTCGATGTGTCCGACCAGTTTGGCAGTTATAAATTGGAGAACGTTCCTGTAGGCACCACGGAGGTTTTCGCTTCGGCTCTCGGTCACAACTTATATACATGTCCACTTCCATGGCCGCTTGTTTCGTCCGAGCTGGGAACCGCCTTGAACATCAATATGACCGCTATTGCTCAGGGCAATATTGAGGGCATTGTCAGGGAATTATACGACGGCGTGCTTTTCCAGGCGAGGGTCGTGGCATCTCAGTCTGATATTCAAAAAGGAGAGACCTATACTGACGAATACGGCAGATATACATTATATAACCTTCCTGTTGCATCAACGAAAGTTACTGCATATTCGAACGAGCATATCAGTTCGTACGAAACAGTAACCGTGATAGGAGGAAGTACGGTTCCCGACGTGAATTTCTGGCTTCCGGATGTAGGGCCTGTAGCATCATATGAATATACTTTCGAGTCAGGCAATGAAGGATTCACTACCGAAGCAGACTCGCTTGGACATAATTTCTGGCATCGGCAGGATTATAGCCCCACCGAAATCCTAAGACCGAAAAATTATTTCAATGAATCCCACGGAGCGGTCAAGAGGAAGGTATATCTTAAAGATGACGGCATTATTTCAAATGACAGCAGGATCCCTTCGCCTCATGGAGGAAGCTACTACTTCTGGTACGGACAAACCACCCCTGCAACATCGGAAGCATCATATATCGGGATCGAAGATCCTTATGTGAGTGAGGAGGGGAGCGGAGGGGAATCATTGAACGTCGAGGGCAACAGCGGGACGCTTGAATCGCCTGCATTGAATCTTACAGGTTATTCTTTTGGCAAGTTGAGCTTCTGGACCTGGTGGGAGATAGAGGGGAAAAATCCGAAACAAGGAGAAGGATATGACGCCATGTACGTATATGCATCAAAGGGACCTTCTTATACGACCTGGCATCTGCTTGGATATTTGAATCCTTATGAGGACCCCGCAAAAGATATTAATGTAAGCGGCGAGGCATATACTTCGGGAGGATTTAATCAGCCGGGTGTCTGGGTACAGCATAATTATGATCTTTCGGGATACGCCGGATATACAATAAAGCTGCGGTTCGTTTTCAATACATATGACCGTAAATACAACGGTTTCAGGGGATGGTTTATTGATGATGTTAAGGTGGAGAATCAGCAATTTGGCATTTCCTCGTTCGGGAACAACGGGATAAGATATTATCCCGCGTTCCCAAAGATACGTGGAAACTGATGGTAATATTAATATTGTTTTTTTCATTGCTCCTATATATTTTTTGTTTGCCTTCCGGATGGGGCGCGTTCAACATATTCAATACATGGGACGGGCTTGAGTACCTTTTATGCTCAAATCTTCTCGGCATAGATCATCCTCCGGGTCATCCGTTTTACATTCTGATGGGCAAATTATTCAGCCTTTTGCCGATAGGATCCGCGGCTTTTAGAATGAATTTAATGTCTGCTGTCTTTGGCGCGGGGACCGTTGTATTGATATTCATGATCACCGAATTCATCTTGAGTGTTTCATTTAAGCTTAAGAACAAAGCTCTATTGAAAGCCGCAGCCGCATTCACCGCGCTTGTTTTTGCTTTATCACGAGTTTGGTGGACACACTGCGTTATAATCGAGATTTACGGGCTTTATTTGTTCCTGCTTTCACTCGGGATATATTTTGTTTGTTTATGGATTGATAAGGGCGGGCTTTGGCGGCTCTATCTTGCGGCGAGTATATTTGGATTGGCATTGGCGGCCAGCCTTTTCAGTGCTGCGACTTTTGTGCTTTCATTCGTGGTGTTCTTATTTATCCTAAATTATTTTCAGCAAGACCCCCGGCTTCAGGCACGCGAATGGCTTAAGATATTCGGCCTCATCATCATGGGACTGTTCTTTTACCTCTATTATCCTTTAATGGCCGGGCATACCCTTTTTATTCAAAGCATGAATTACGTTACGCCAAATAAAGTGGGGTCTCTGCCCTGGCTTTTCTGGTATATTTCCGGAAAAGCTTGGACAGGCGAAGGGATGTTTTCTGTAAACAGGATATTTTGGAATATGCCGAACTATTTTAGTCATTTGGGCTCGAATTTTACTTATGCTTCTTTTATATTGGCGCTCATTTCATTGATCCATTTTTCACGGAAAATCTTTCTTCAAATCTCGCAAAAGCCCGGCAAGAAAAGAGTGCTTTCATCTGATATAAAGATCTTCCTGTTCCTTGTTATTACTTACAGCATAGTGACACTTCCGCAACTAATGCTGCAGGATGTCAGCAATCCAGGTTCAACAACATATATTTATGTTGCTAACTTTTACCTCCCTTCATTTTTGATCTTCATCGTATTTTGCGGGATCGGCCTTGGCTCAATGGTCGATTATCTGATCAGTAAAGACCTTCTTTTGAGATTAATAAAGATGTTTAATAAGGCGGGCGTTATTACGGATAAGGCCAAAAGAATGTGGTTTTTGCTTTTTATTTACAGTCTCTTAATAATCCCTGTTACGCTATTTTCATTAAATTTCAATATCTGCAATTTAAGAGGGAAGAACGAGGCATATGTTATAGCAAAGGATATGCTTGGGGAGGTGCCATCGGGATCAATTATTGTAAGTAAATTAATTTATCAGCTAATTTCCACATATTTTAGCAGGATTGAACCCATTTCCCCGGAGAAGAACATCGATTTTATTAATCCGGATATTATCTCAAAGGATATCATTCGGGCGGGCGAAGAAACTCTCCCAATGGTCTTGCGTGAAAAGAAGCTAAAGGAAATTATTGGAAAATATGTCAAAGAAAAAAGGCCAATTTATATTTCGGGTGATAGCGTGGACCAAGATAAGGCGCCGGAATTTCCGTTCATTTCAGATGTTTATCTTGAGACGCCAGACCCGCGGAAATTCCTACATTCTTCACTTGGAGCAAAGCTTCCTATTACAGAACTTATATTGTATAAGGTCAAGGGTTTCCATAAAGCGAGAATAATTGCGGCTGCTCCAAATTATGAGGCAAAAGGCATTGCCAACGACGGGGATTTTTCAGGCATCCTTGAACTTCTGGGATATGATGCAATAAAGGAGCCTCAGAAAATAGGGAGAGAAAGGATAAGTCTTAAATTTTACTGGAAAGTTTTGGAAGAACCCAAAGAGGACCTTCTCGGGGTTTTTGTTGTTTGTGATTCCGGGTTTCACAGGCTCAATGCTGAAGGAATGACAGGTTATTACACTGTCGGGGGAGATTATGGGGCGAGCAAATGGAAAAAGGGAGCCCTCATGGAAGAGGAAGCGACCTTTTACATTCCAAACCTTCCTTTTGGAAAGTATTATCTGGCGCTCGGCCTCTTAAAGGGCAACGGCAAATCCATTTCATATTTTCCCGCAAGCTACGGCAGAAAGTTCGACTTTGTCCTTCTTATGCCGTTTGGAATAGGAGCCCCAACGCAGACTACCGGACATCCTTTAGAGGCAAGGTTATAGGCATGGATATATCTGTGATCATTCCTGTATATAATGAGGAAAACAGGATCAATTGTGTAACCAAGGTTATTGATTATTTGAGGCCCAGATTTTCTGAGTTTGAGATCATTATTTCGGATAGCGGAAGTACGGACAATACGGTGAAGCTAGCACGGGCTTTTGCCGATGCCGACAGCAGGATCAAGGTTTTGAAATGTAAAAGACATGGAAAAGGCGGGGCTGTGCATGAAGGAATACTGTCTTCGTTCGGGGATTTGGTGCTTTTTACCGATGTTGACCTGTCTACCCCGATCGAAGAAGCTGATAAATTAATTAGTGTTTTAAAAGAAGGGAGTGATATCGTTATTGCGTCAAGATGGCTCCCAGGCTCAAAGATATTGAAACGTCAGCGGCGGGTCAGGGAAATATTCGGGAGAATATTAAACGGGATCATTCAGCGGTCATATCTTCCGGGGATTTTCGATACCCAGTGCGGGTTTAAGCTCTTTAAGGGGGATATAGCCAGGGAACTATTTTCGAAACAAAAGATTGACGGCTTTCTCTTTGATGTGGAAGTCCTTTATATGGCAAGAAAGAAAGGGTGCAAAATAAAAGAAGTGCCAGTTCCCTGGATAAACAATGAATCAAGCAAGGTTTCAATAATCAAACTTATTCCTCAAATTCTTATTGACCTTGTACGGATAAAAATCTTGATAGGCTGACGCTTACAGAAGAAATTGACGATGGTATTATTTCATGGTAAAATTCTATAAATGCACTTTAATATAGACCACGTAAGGAAAATAGACCCCGAAGTAGCCAAGGCCATAGACCTGGAATTCGACAGGCAGCAGAACAAGCTCGAGATGATCGCGTCCGAGAACTTCACGAGCCGCGCCGTCATGGAAGCCCAGGGCACCGTTCTTACCAATAAATACGCAGAAGGATATCCCGGCAAGAGATATTACGGCGGCTGCGAATATGTTGACATAGTCGAAACACTAGCGATAGAAAGGGCAAAGAAGCTCTTCAACTGCGAGCATGCGAACGTACAGCCTCACTCGGGTTCCCAGGCAAACATGGCGTCATACATGGCTTTCATTAAGCCGGGCGACACGGTCATGGGACTGAATCTCTCCCATGGCGGACATCTTACGCACGGCAGCCCGGTAAATATTTCCGGCATGTATTTCCATTTCATATCATATGGCGTCAGGCAGGATAACGAATTCATCGATTACGACCAGATGAGATCGCTCGCCAGGGAGCACAAGCCGAAAATGATAGTCGGCGGAGCGACCGCATATCCAAGGATGATCGACTTCATCAAGATGAGGGAGATATGCGATGAAGTCGGCGCTTTCCTGTTCATTGACATGGCACATATAGCCGGTTTAGTGGCGGCAGGGCTTCATCCAACGCCAGTACCGTGCTCGCACGTGGTGACCACGACAACACATAAAACATTAAGAGGCCCCAGGGGGGGAGCCATATTCTGCCCGGAAATTTACGCGAAACAGGTCAATAAGGCGGTGTTCCCCGGATCACAGGGCGGGCCGCTGATGCATGTGATCGCTGCAAAAGCGGTGGCTTTCGGCGAAGCGCTTAAGCCGGAATTCAAAGTTTATCAGGAACAGATAATCAAGAACGCCAAGACACTTGCCGATGAACTGATGAAGCACGGCTTCAGGCTTGTCTCGCACGGGACGGACACACACCTGATGCTTGTAGACCTTAGGAACAAAAATATCACCGGTAAGCAGGCGGAAACGATTCTGGACAGCGTGGGCATTACCGTTAACAAGAACACTGTCCCGTTCGAAACGGCCGCAGCCTCTGTCGCTTCAGGGATAAGGATAGGCACTCCCGCTCTGACCACAAGGGGGATGAAAGAGCCAGAAATGAAGCTGATCGGCTCGTTCATACATAAAATACTTTCAAATCCGGAAGATGAAAAGACAAAGAACGAAGTATCTTCCGCCATCAAAGAGCTTTGCAAAAAATTCCCCCTGTATAAATAAATGATACAGCTAATCGGCGTTTCAAAGGTCTATCACAACGGTTTCGAGGCTTTGAATAATATCAATATCCACATCGGAAAAGAGGAATTCATCTTCATAGTCGGCCCCAGCGGATCGGGAAAGACCACGATGATGAAGCTCCTTTACAGGGAAGAGCTCCCCACATCCGGCCAGGTAATTATCGATAAGATCAACGTGGCTGAACTTAAGTCCTATCAGGTGCCTTTTTTAAGGAGGAACATGGGCGTCGTTTTCCAGGACTTCAAGCTGCTTCCGAAGCGCACCGTCTGGGAGAACATATCTTTCGCAATGCAGGTGGTAGGCCGGCCGCGGTCTGCCATAAGAAGGCATGTGTCACTAGCGCTCGAGCTTGTCGGCCTCCAGAAAAAAGCGGACAGTTTCCCCTCTGACCTTTCGGGAGGGGAGCAGCAAAGGGCCTGCATCGCAAGGGCAATAGTGAACAATCCCCCTCTTTTGATAGCGGACGAGCCGACGGGGAACCTGGACCCGGCAACATCATGGGAAATAATAAACCTGCTGGACAAGATAAACAAAAGAAAGACAACAGTAATAGTAACGACTCACAATAAGAACGTCGTGGACATAATGAGAAAGCGCGTCATCGCGCTTGAGTCCGGCCGGATAATAAGGGACGAACAGCTGGGAGTTTACGGCAGTGCTAAATAGCATCGAATTTTTCGTTAGCGAGGCATGGACCGGCTTTAAGAGAAGCGGGATCATGAGTTTTGTGGCCGTGGGCACTGTCATTGTTTCCCTGACGATATTCGGCGTGTTCCTGATGGGCGTGGTCAATATCGGGAGCATAATCGGGACGATAAGTTCAAGCGTCCAGGTGTCGGCCTATGTGGAAAGGTCGCTTGATAAGTACGAGGTCGACAGCATTATTAACAGGATATCCGCGCTGAGGGGCGTTTCAAGCGTCAAATATCTTTCCAGGGAGGATGCGTGGAAAAAATTCAAGGAGGAATACGGCGGCAAAATGAACCTGGAAGAGGTCGTCTCCAACAATCCGCTTCCGGACACTTTCATAATTGAAGTGCAGATACCGGAGCTTGTGCCTTCCGTCTCAAAACAAATATCCGGAATGCCGTCCATATCGGAGGTAAGGTACAGCGGCAAGCTGATAAAGCAGGTCGAGTCCCTTGCATCTGCGGTACGGATAGGCGGGTTGATCCTTGTATGCATGCTTTCCGTGGCGACTCTGCTTATAGTTATAAATACGATAAGGCTTACGGTCATCGCCAGGGAGAAGGACATCTCCATAATGAAACTGGTGGGCGCGACGAATTCCTTCATAAAATGGCCTTTCATAATAGAGGGCGTGATCATAGGCGTTATCGGCTCAATGTTCTCGTTCGCCATATTAAAAGCTTCCTATGATCTTGTTGTGTTCCAGGTAAGTCAGGCCCTGCCGTTTTTGCCTTTGGTCAGCGACCAGAAGCACCTTGTTGCCGTATATGTGATAGTTGGATGCGTGGGCATCTTCCTGGGAATGCTCGGCGGGTATATTTCAGTTTCAAAGTCACTCAAGGAATTCGATTGACCGAAAGGAGAGGCAAATGCTTTCTTATCTGAGAAGAAAAATGAAGACCATAATGATAATCGTCGCCGTCCTGTTTGCCGCAACAATGTTCTACGGTCTTGGTTACACCGGCATTAAGGGGATCAAAGAAAGCCCCAAAAAGGGATCAATAGCTACGGTCAACGGGAAGGAGATCGACCACAAGAGATATAAACAAGCGGTGCAGAAGCTCCTTTCCGACAGAAAAGAGCGGATCAGCCCGGAAGACGCGATGCTTTACCAGACCATTGCCCTGCAGCAGGTCATAGATTTCACTATCATGCTTAACGAGGCAAAAAGGAATTTCAGGGTCGGGGGAGGGGAGATAGACCAGGCAATAGATCAAATAATGCAGGCCAACAAGATCCCGAACCGCAATGCTCTGAAAACGGCGCTAAGTAACATGGGGCAGGATTACAATGATTTCAGGAACAACGTTAAGGAAGAGATAATTGTCGCAAAGATGGTCAATAAGATCAGGTCGGAAGTGACTATCACGCCCAATGACCTTAGGGAAGTAAGGGCGAGGCACATTCTTGTAATGCCCAGGAGCAACGATGAAAAAGGGGATTTCGCAGCCAGGGTGAAGGCAGAGGAGCTTCTTTCAAGGATCAAGAAAGGCGAAAGTTTTTCATCGCTGGCATCGAAATATTCCGATGATACTGGCAGCGCGAAAACAGGAGGGGACCTGGGATTCTTTACGACAGGAGCAATGGTGCCTGAGTTTGACAGAGCCGCTTTCTCTCTCAAGCCAGGCGAGGTCAGCAATATCGTCAAGACATCCTACGGCTACCATATCATAAAGCTGGAGGACACAAGGCTTAGAAAATTAAAAGTTAAAGGTAAGGACCTGAACGAAGAAGTGCTTTCGGACAAGCAGGAACAAGCCTTGAAAAAGTGGGCGTATGACCTGAAGGAAAAGGCAAAGACAGAGATAAATGAGCCGCTCATAAAGGCGCATTCCTTGTACATCATGGGGAAAGTTAACGAGGCGATCTCGGCTTACAACGAAGCAAGCATGGACGATCCGTCAAACCCCTACATCCATTTATTTTTAGCCGATGCATACCTAAAAGCGGGCAACAGGGAATTCTCTCTCATAGAATATGAAAAAGCGAGCCAGTTCAGCGGCGCTGATCCAAGCCTGCTGATGTCGTTAGGGGAGATATATAACAATATCGGCAAAAAACAACTTGCGCTGGAAAATTACAGGAGAGCGTCGCTTATCGCCGGCGACAACAAGGACGTGCACAAGGAACTGAAAAAGCTATTTGAAAATATCGGCGCCGCATTGGACGCGGCCAAAGAGCAGTCGGAGATCGCAAGGATCGAGAAAAGGGAAAAATTCGAGAAAGAAATACAGCAGAAACTGGGGAATTAGCCGAGGATCGATCTTTCCCCTTCGGAAAGCATCCTTTTCACTTTATCAGGAGAGGTAGCTTCGGAATAGATCCTGAGCAAAGGTTCGGTCCCGGATAATCTGAACAATATCCAGCTTTTGTCTTCCAGGAATATCTTTGTGCCGTCCAGGCCCTTGATCTCCTTTACTTTTTCATCGATGAATCTATCCGGCCTGTAAGCCTTCAATTTTTCCTTCACATTGTTCCTTTGCTCATCGGTAAGGTGCACGTCGATCCTGTCGTAATAGAAATATCCAAATTCGTCCATCACTTGGTTCAATATATCCCTCGCGTCCTTTTTATAGAAAGCGATGCATTCCAGGAGCAAAAGCGAATTAAGGACTCCGTCGCGTTCCGGGATATGCCCCTTTATTCCGATGCCTCCCGATTCCTCCCCGCCGATGAGCACGTCTTCCTTCAACATGTGGTCGGCTATGTACTTGAAGCCGATGGGGGTCTCATGAAGGATCAATTTGTACTTGGCGGCAAGCATCCCTATAAGATTCGTTATGTTGAACGTTTTAACCACCGAACCGGAAAGCTTTTTGTTCTCGACGAGATGTTTAAGCAGGAGCACGAACATGTCGTGTGAGGTGAGGGAGCCACCTTTCCCGTCGACCCCTCCGATCCTGTCCCCGTCGCCGTCGGTCGCGATGCCTATCCATAATCCTGGTTTACTTAAGCTGCTGTCCTTTACAATGTCCGAAAGTTCGGAAAGGTTCACGGGTATCGGCTCAGGATTCACTCCGCCGAACAACGGGTCCCTTGTTTCATTTATCTCCATGCAGCCGATGCCGTTCTTTGAAAGTATTTCTTTTACGTAGCCTGCAGCGCTGCCGTGCATCGGATCTATGACTATATTGATATTGGCCCGCTTTATAACATTGAAATCGACAAAATTCGAGATATGCTTGAAATATTCTTCCTTCGCATTTATCTTGGAGATAAGCGCCGGATCTGCGGATGTGTTGACCGGCTGGATCACTTTAGACACTTCGGATTCAACCGCTTTTGTTATGTCAGATGATGCCGAGCAGGCGAACTGGGACTTTATCTTAAAGCCGTTCCACTGCGGCGGGTTATGGGAAGCCGTGATCATTATCCCTCCGCCAAGCGACTTGTTCCTGACCATGAAAGATGTGACAGGGGAGGGGACAGGCCCGTCAGTAAGATAAACTTTTATATTGTTTGAAGCCGCGACTTTGGCTGATTCCAGTGCGAAGTCTTCGGACTGGAACCTGTTGTCATACCCGACCGCGATGCCTTTCGTGTGGAGGTTGTTCTTTGTCAGATAATTGCAGTAAGCCTGCGCGACGGTCCTAACATTTTCAAAAGTAAATTCATCGGATATTACGGCGCGCCAGCCGTCCGTGCCGAACTTGATCATTTATTACCTCGTTATGTAATCGGGCAATGCTTCTGTGGTCGGATGGTAAGTACAGGTTTCCGTCGGTTTGTCGTTCCACCAGAACGTGGCTTTAACTATCCTGTCTCCCGGACAGTACGCGTTCGGTATCTTTCCGGAATCCAGGCATATGGTCTCTTCAACAAGGCCTTCGGGTTTCGGAAAATCTATTATGGTTTCGTCGATAAGGACGCTGGACATGTACGCCTTCCACATCCTGGGGGAAACGGCCACTTCGGTAACCCCTTCCATCGGCTCGTTATTATCATTGCCTACCCATACACCCGTCACAAGCTGAGGAACATATCCTAGGAACCAGGCATCCTTGAATTCCTCAGTGGTCCCTGTTTTTGCGCCTGCTGGTCTGTCGATATTACCCCTTACGCCCGTTCCCCGAAGAAGTACGCCCTGCATCATGTCCACCATTACGGCTGCAATGTTCTTAGTAATGGCCTTCTTTTCTATTATCGTATGTCTGTAGATCAGCTGGCCCCTCGGTCCCTCTATCTTTATTATGGCGGTAGGCTCAACCCTTATTCCGCCGTTCGCGAACACGCCGTATGCCGAGGTCATTTCAAGCAAAGTGACTTCCGATATTCCGAGCGTTATCCCCAGCGCCCTTTTTAGCGGGCTCTTGATGCCCATTCTTTTTGCGACATCAATGACGTTACCCACGCCGATCTTATCGCACAATCTTACGGAAGGGATGTTCAAAGATCTTTCCAGAGCTTGCCTGACCGTAACTTTTCCGCGGTATTTCTCGTCAAAATTCTTAGGTTCCCATTTGCCTTCGGGGTTCCACTCGTCCGCGGGAACCTCGTATGTGGCAGGGGAGTCTTCAATGATAAAACCAGGGGACACGCCAACCTCCATTGCCGCAGTATAAACATAAGGTTTGAATGAGGACCCAGGCTGCCTTTTCGATTGCCAGGCACGATTGAATTCCGAAGCTTCAAAGCTTGCTCCTCCGACCATTGCCCGGATATACCCGGTCCTTGGATCAAGTGACACGAGTGCGGCCTGCGAAAAATTGTAGGTTTCGCCTTCTTCCTGGATAAACTTCTTTACGACCTCGTCGGCAATTCTCTGTTTATTCAGGTCCAAGGTCGTATAGACCCTGAGTCCTCCGTTGTAGACGGTGTATTCCCCGTACTTATCGATAAGCTGGTTGATGATATAGGTTGTGAAGTAGGGGGCGACGAATTTGTATTTGTTCGGTGTTTCGGTCGAAAGGGCTATTGGCTGCATCTTTGCGAAGGAGGCGGAAGCCTCCGTGATCATTCCCAACTCAACCATTTTTGAAAGCACCGATGCCTGCCTGAATTTCGCGCCTTCCATGTTCTTGTAAGGGGAGAATCTTTCAGGTCCCTCGATTATGCCCGC
>Ga0315286_10000145_pt1 | contig 51858 bp, 49 predicted proteins | sample YL17G10_0_MG_FD_205038 | JGI IMG/M metagenome (GOLD analysis project Ga0315286, IMG submission 205038) | Sediment microbial communities from Yellowstone Lake, YNP, Wyoming, USA - YL17G10_0 | ecosystem: Environmental > Aquatic > Freshwater > Lake > Sediment | place: USA: Wyoming | collected...
CTGCCGCAAGGCAAGGCGTCCGAGGAAATCTGCCGGAAGCCAGATGAAATAACGCTACTAACAGCTTGTTTAAGCGGTTGGGAGATTTCATTCAGTTTTACACTGGATCAAATTTTCGAGCCGCTTTTTGTTTTTTGCGGCCGGCTGGGAAGTGAGGTGAAAAATTATGAGTGAAAAATTCAATAACAATGATTTTATAGCGATGGATTTCGCCTGCCGGGTTTTGTTTTCGCAGTCATATGCCGAATTTGTTAATGTGCTGGTAGAAGTCGGCGGTTTGCTGATTGTTTCAATGCAACAGCAAGAGAACAAAACGGGGGAACTATTGTACGGTTCTGAACCAGTGCCGGCTGCCGTTCCGGCTCCCATCGGCTTCCAAGCCGCCTAAGTATTAAAAAACTAGAAAGGTAAAAAAATATGGAAAGAATCGAAAAAATAACCGAAAAAGTCATCGAAAAGCTGATTGTAGGTGCCATCTTATATCTCTTGGCGCTTCTTTTCGGCTTACAATTTAACTAAATTTGGTGGTATAATGCAATTACGTAATTAAATACTTACATAAAAAATCCAATGGGTGAATAAATTTCCCAAAAGCAAAAGTATGCAATTAAACGAAATTATATAATGAATAGAATTTATATCACTAGACATGGGCAAGATCAAGACAACGCCAGTAGAATTTTAAATGGTCGACGAGATCAATCGCTAACGGAAATCGGGATTATGCAGGCCGAAGAGGTTGCCCAAAAAATCAAGGAAGCCGGAATTGTTTTTGATGTAATCTTATCATCGCCTTTAAAAAGAGCTTTTAAAAGTGCCGAAATTATTGCAAAGACATTGGGAGGCACTTTGCCACAAAAAGAAGAATTATTAATTGAGAGAAATTTTGGAATAATGACGGGGCGGCCAGTTTCTTCAATCATAAAATTATGCGCACCTGATGTAATTGAAGCTGATCATGTAAATTATTTTCTTTCGCCGGAAGGCGCTGAAACTTTTCCCGATCTGATCAATAGGGGCAAGGAGTTGTTGAATAAACTGGAAAGGACGTATGCGGATAAGAATATCCTGCTTGTTACGCATGGTGATATGGGAAAAATGATTTATTCAAGTTACTACAAGCAAGATTGGAAAGATACACTCAGAGCGTTCCATTTTGGTAATTCTGACTTGCTATTGCTATCGGAAGATTCTCCAGCTGACGAAACTCATATTTTTGAAGCAAGGCAGTATCATAAGTCAAAATAAACATCGATACGCCCAAAAACAAAACAATCGCCATTCTTCTCGCCAAGATTTTGCTAACGCACCCATCACTAGGACATTCCTATCCATCACCATCAGCTATCCATCACTAGGACATTCTCACATTCTCGAGAATGTGAGAATATGGTATAATTTAGAAACAAACAATAAAATAAAAGCGAAAAAATATGCTAGCCAAAAAAAGAAAATTTGAAAAAAGCATCAAATCTCCCAAACAAATGGAACGCCACTTGAAGGGCATTGCTAACCATCGGCGGATTGAAATTCTCTTTTTGATCGCCAATAATGAGGGGATCAATGTGGATGATATTGCAGAAAGACTTAGGTGCAATATGAAGACAATTTCCGGCCATGTCTTGCGCCTGGAACAATCCGGATTGATCAGGAAAAGTTACCGGGGCCGCGCCGTCATCCACGAGCTTTCGCCTTATGGCAAAATCCTTCACAAATTCCTCATCTCCTTTTCTAAACAATAAAGACATTCTCACATTCTCGAGAATGTGAGAATGTTGTTCTGATGAATTAGATTAAGTACATACATTAAGGCATAAACAATGAATATATATTCTTGGTATCAACAACTCATAAAACCCGCCTGGGCGCCGCCGGCTGCGGTTTTCGGTCCGGTCTGGACTTTTCTTTATGTGCTCATTGCTATTTCTTTCGGCTATGCGGGCTTTCTGTTTTTCAAAGGCAAAATTCCTTTTATAATTCTCTTGCCTTTTATTTTGAATCTCATTTTCAACTTCGCTTTCGCGCCGATCCAATTTGGCCTCCAGAATAATTTTTTGGCGGCGATTGATATTCTTTTGGTTTTAGGAACCTTGATTTGGGCGCTTCTGGCAATCTATCCATATGCCCAGTGGGTAAGTTTTATCAACATTCCATATCTCCTGTGGGTCTCCTTCGCCACTGTTTTGCAATTAACAATTACATATTTAAATTGGAAATAATTTAGTGATTTAAAGAAAATCCTGACCCTCCATTGGTGGGCAAGAAGACGGGTGGGGCTTGACAAAAAATCAGAATTAACACAAAATAGTCTATTAAAACAAAATCTGTTCTTAAAAAAGGAGAAAAAAATGAAAAAACTTCGTTCTGTAACTTATGCAGTCGATATCTGGCCTTGTTCCAACGGATATTTTTGGAAGGCGCTTGCTCCCAATGGAACTGAGAAGTTGATCCACACTGAAACGCATGAACACAGGGACGGCAGTGAGTTGGTATTTGCCTCTCTGTATCAGAAACCCGGCAGTGGGTTTGAAACTGAAGAAGAGTGCAAAAAAGACTGGGTGAGATTTGCGAAATTAAACGGGTTTAAAAAGTGGAGATGGAAAAAATAACCAGCAGAGAAAAGAGCACTAATTAATAGGGTGGAAAGCTATCAACGTAAGCTTTCTGCCCTTTTTGTTTTGGTGGTATAATATAATTACGTCTCAGTTAAATAAAATCAAGGCGACTATTTAACCCCAGTAGCAGAACCCCGTTCGCTACGGGGCAAGGCGGGATAAATAATCAATTACCCCAAAAGTATCCACTCGGGGCGAAACTACAGGGCAAGCTTACATAAAAACTATGGCTCAAAAAATAGAAAACTGGCAATTTCCCGTCGAGGGAATAGGTGGGAAAAATAATAAGGGTTATTCGGCATTTTTAGAACAGGCCGAAAAGGAAAAGAGAAGTAAGGAGGATATTATTGACAGAATTAAGGAAAGGACTAAATTTTTAGAAACCGAGGAGGCCAAACTCGCCATGCTAGAAGAGGATTCCACCTCTAACGCCGGAGAAATAGAGAAACAACAAAAATTAGTTGATAATATCAACGATGAGGTCATGGAGCTTAGCAAAAAAATATCTGAAATTGAGAAGAAAGTCGATCTATATCTTGAAGGCGACGAGGGAGCGATAGAAAAACTGGAAAGATTTAATCCTGGAATTGAAAACTAAAGAAAAATGCTATAATATAATTATGCAAAGAAGTACCCATGTGTATTATCTCTATATCCTCAAATGCGCGGATAAAAGCTTATATACCGGAATCACGACGGACCTGAAACGCCGGGTGGCTGAACATAATGACAAAAAAATTGGCGCGAAATACACCTCTTCCCGCCAGCCGGTGAAGTTGGTATACTCAAAAAAATTCAAAAACCGGTCGCTGGCCTCCAAGGCTGAAGCCCGAATAAAAAAACTCAAAAGATCTCAAAAACTAGCACTGATTTAATATGGAAAACAAGGAAACAAAAAAAACGCACACCCTAATCATGTCTGATTTGCATCTTGGTTCGCGAGTCAGCCAGGCCGAAAAAGCCCTGAAAATTTTGCAGGGTTATGATTTTCGAAAATTGATCCTGCTCGGAGATGTTTTTGAAAACATGGATTTCAGGAATCTCTCTAAGGAATGCTGGGACTTTTTGAACTATGTCGGTAAAATTTCCAAAGACAGAAAAGTCCGGTGGGTGATCGGCAACCATGATGAAGGGCTAACTAATATTTTCGGCTCGCTGATGGACGCCCGGATTTATGAAACCTATATCTGGCAATTCAAGCAGGAAAAATATCTGGCAATCCACGGCCATCAATTTGACCGGTTTTTGGTTGATAATGCCTTTATCAGCTATGTCGCTTGCAATATTTATAACTTCGTCCAGAGATTCGACACGGAAGAAAAAAAATTCAGCCACTTCCTCAAAAGGAAAAGCAAGGGCTGGTTGCGGCTTTCAGAAAAAGTGACCCACGGAGCTATGCTCTACGGGAAAAAACACGAAGTCGATTATGTTTTCTGCGGGCATACCCACAAAGCTATGGAAAAACGCAATCAATACATTTCTTACTACAATAGCGGCTGCTGGACCGACAATCCCTGCACCTGCATCACGATTGATGAAAAGAAAATTGAGATCCATGAGTACTAAGGGATATTTGTATGCACTGTCCTGCTGTCGGATGCGGTGTTGCCGCTTTTGTCAGTGACGGAAACCTTAATGTCGAGGTCGGAATGCTTCTTATCGGCCGGAACATCGTAAGTATAATTTACCGAAGATCCGCTTTGCGTCGAGACCGTGCCGCCGTTTACGGAAATACTGACTGCATCAATGCCATAATCGGCGGAAATTTTGGCAGAGATAGTGAAAGAAGGGGCAGTGATTGTTTCGCCATTGGAAGGCGAATTCAAACTGACCGACGGCTTATATTGTGAAAAATCACTAGCCTTGCAATCATCCGTGGGCACATCACCGGTTACGAATTCGGTATTTTTATCCACCCATTTTTGGACCGCTTTTTCCCAGTTGTCATACTGGGGATCTTTTTCCGGGTCTTTGGGGGCATCTCCCCGCGGATCGTCTTTGTTAACATAATACAAAATATTGTGCGCGGTAAAAAATTCTTTTTTATCTGTTTTGCTGCCCGGGCAGGCATCATTAGCTACGCAATATTTATTCTTGCCTGGAATTTTGCAGACATTAACTTTCGAAGACATATCCAGCTTGCCATTTAGCACATCTTTGCCGGCATCTTCTTTTTCATATTTGGGAAATTGTTCGATGTTGTAATTAGGCAGCGTTTTATCCATAAAGGCCCTCCAGATGGGCGCAGCCGTGAAAACACCATCCGCGCCTTGCGCCATAACAGTGTTGTCGTTATTCCCGGCCCAAACGCCAGCCACCAGTGAAGGCGTAAAGCCAATTGTCCAACCATCGCGCCATTCATTGGTAGTTCCGGTTTTGGCGGCTACCGGACGGTCAGTGAAAGCCAGCGGACTGTGGTCGCCAAAAACCGGCGCGCGCAAATCGTTGGTGGACATAATATAGTCCAGCATGCCGACATATTTTTCATCCACCACTCTTTGGCCGGGATTGTCCTGATATTGTTCCAGCACAGTGCCGGAAGAATCAGTTATTTTTAAAATAGCTGTTTTGTCGTGGCGGATTCCGCCAGTGGCCAGAGATCCGTAAGCGCTGACGTGATCGAGCAAGGATACTTCGCCGCCTCCCAAAACCAGAGACAAGCCATATTTGTCCGGTTCGTTTAAGGAAGTTATGCCGAGGTTGTGGGCGGTACTGATAGAATCCTGCACGCCGGCCAAATACAAAGTTTCCACGGCCGGCACATTGAGAGACATGGCCAGCGTGTTTTTCATTTGCAAAAGCCCGCGGTTTTTGCCATCATAATTTTTTGGATCATAGTCTTTGCCGGTGTCGGTGGAAAAATTCGTGTCGACATCCCAGATATTTGTTTCCGGCGTGTAGCCCTTTTTAAAAGCAGTGAGGTAGACATAGGGCTTGAAAGAAGATCCTGGCTGCCTTTGCGCGGTTGCCACATTGAAATTGCCTTCAAATTTGCAGGTATCTCCGGCTATGCATTTATCCGGAGACGGTTTGCCGAAATAATCTCTGGAGCCGACCATCGCCAGAATTTGGCCGGTTTTCGGATCCATGGCTACCAGAGCGGAATTATTAGCTCCGTATTTCAGGCCATTGGCGGCTCCGTCTTTGACGGCCTGTTCTGCAATTTGCTGTTTGTCCCAATCCAAGGTTGTGTAAACTTTCAACCCGCCTTGTTCCAGCAGCTGATCGCCGTATTTTTTTTCCAGATATTCTTTGATATACATCACAAAATGCGGAGCGGAAATATTTTCCGACGGCGCTTTTATTTTAGAGAGCACATCGACTTGTTTCGCGGTGTCGGCCTGATCCTGCGTAATATAGCCCAATTTAGCCATTTGGTTCAGGGCGTATCTTTGCCGGCCAATCAGCGCGTCTATATGATTTCCGTAAGGAGAATAATAGGAAGGCGCCTGTGGAAGAGAGGTCAGGAGAGTTGCTTCGTCCAAAGTTAATTCACGCGCGTGTTTTCCGAAAAATGTTTGCGCGGCCGATTCAATGCCATAAGCGTTGGATCCGTAGGGAATCTGGTTCAGATACATGCCCAAAATTTCGTCTTTAGAAAACTTCTGGCTAAGCTCGATGGAAAGAATCGCTTCCTTGATTTTGCGCGACAGAGTTTTTTCCGGCGTCAGCACGGTCTGCTTGATAAGCTGCTGGGTTATAGTGGAGCCGCCCTGGCGCGCCCCCAAATGAAAAAGATCGGCCATGCCGGCGCGGATAATGGAAGTTATTTCGACGCCCTGGTTGGAATAAAAATTTTGATCTTCCAGGGCTATCGTCGCGTATCTAAGGGCTTCCGGCATTTCAGAAAAAGGAATCTGCGTCCGCTTTTCCTCGCCGTGGATATCATAAAGGATATGATCGCCGGTGCGGTCATAAATTTTGGTCGACTCAACCACCAGGCGGCTGTTCATTTTGCCCGGACTGGGCAGATCTTTGGCAAAATAAATAAAAAGTCCGGCGACAAAAAGAAAAGCGGCCACGCCGAGATAAAGGGCGATTCTGCCGGCGATTTTCCAGCGTTCGTGCGCCGAAGCGCTTTTAAAATCTTTAAATGAGACGAAAGTATGGGGCATATTTGATAAGATTAACTTTTAACGAAGGTTGGTTAGCAGTCTAGCACAAAGCAAGTTCTCTTTCAATACCAACGTGTAGACATTATAACAGTTTTATTTCAGTCCTGGAAAAAGATGCTGTAATATTTTTTTAGAAACATCTACGCCAGCTCCCTCAACCAGCGGTTTTTCGTGCATGATATAAGCAGGGTCTGGGTTAATTTCAAGTATTACATAAGGGGAATTTTTCTGGCTTATATTTTTAGTAATTAAATCAATCCCTCCATAATTTAACCCGACTGCTCTAACTGCTCCTGAGCATATTTCTTTAAAGTAGTCATTCATTTTATCTGTATAATTAATAGACCTTCCTCCGTCCGACATGTTTAAGTTATTCCGCAATTTTAACACGCAATCCTTTGGCAAAATCGAGTGCATAGTTAAATTATTTTCTTTCAATTTATTGAGCACCACAGAGTCAATTTTTATATCAAATCCTTTTCTCCGCCCCTTATTAAACGTATAAATAAGATTTTTAATAGTGGACTTGCCATCACCTATAACACTAGCAGATCTCTTTTGAACACACGACATAACTTTGCCCTGAAACATCAACACTCTATACTCATCTCCTGCCTGCATTTCTTCAACAAGAAATCTTTTGAATTTGTGTTTTTTTTCAGATCTTTTAAAATCTAAAATCGCATCAACCAATTCTTTTTCTGTTTTTATGTCCCACACAACTTGCTTGGCGAGGGTTCCGTTGACTGGTTTTAATATTAAGGGAAATCGAAGTTTCTCCTTTTTAAATAAATCAAGAGCCTCGTTCTTTAATTCGGCTACAAATCCCCTGGGTACGCTTATTCCAACTTCTTTTAAGCAAATTTTCGTATAGCACTTATCAGTCGTTAAATTGCCCATTCTTCTTTGCATGGGAATCACAGTGCTTTTAAAAATCACTTTTTCTTTGTTGCGCCTCAGAATAATTAAATTGTTGCCAATATAAGAGAAATCAATTTTTATCCGCAATTCCAGCGCTTTATTTAATAAAGACCGCATAGTCTTGTGTTTAAGTTTCATTATTTCCGTTGTTGTTTTGGTCATCATTTTATTTATAATTAATATTTAGACCACTTTTGTATTATCTCGTTTTTGCTTAAATCCGGTCCAGGAAAAAAAGTTGAATTGGGGGAAAACAATAAAGCAATTATGCTGCTCATATGCTCTTTTGCGGCAATTGTTTTTTTATCGCTTGTTTTTTCAGAAGAAAAAGTTGCATAAACCAACCGTTTAATTTTTACAAATTCTTTTTTAAACTCCTTTTCTTTTTTGCAAAGTTTAAAACAAAGCCCTATTTCAGCTAATAAATCATTCGTTGAATTTTTAATGATAAATTCTAAATTTTTAGAAAAGAATTTAATTATCCAATCATATTTTTTACAACACCTTTCATAGTAAAATGTATCAGCAATTATTATGTGAGTAAGAGAATAAAAGAGAGAAATAAAATCATCAGTTGCTAGGGTTTTTTTAATTGAGATTTTTTCATCAAAATAAATATTTTTAAAAATAACCAGCGCTTTTTTAGTTAAATCACATACCCCCAATTTATTTAATATGGCAAGAGCGTTAAATACATAGGAACCACTTGTTTTGATAACTGCTTCATTTAAAAATATTTTTTCAAAATCCTCCTTTTTAAATATGCCAATCAGCTCCTTCTTTTTTCCAGGAATAAATAAATCCCATAAATTAAACTTATCAACATATATTAAATATTGAAGCACATCCAGGTACAGTTTGGCTTTTGGATTTTGTTGATAATATAAATATCTTTCTTTTATTCTTGGCCTTGAGAATAGATTATTTTTTTCAGCTTGATATTTAAATTCTCCCTTCTTAATTGAATTAAAAAATTTTTCTAACGTATCCGGATTGTTTAATAGCATAAAATAACTCAAAATATTTTTATATTTTTCATCCCCTGTTATTTTATATGCCCGGGTAAAAAAATGCCCTAGCTTATAAGGTGTCAGCCAAAAAAGATTTTTTTCATAATTTTCAATTATTTTCTTGCTTAAATCTTTCATTTTTTCACTATTTAATTAACTTTTACTTACATTAATTAAAAATTTATCTAAACTATTATTTTGCGCTAAGCTGCTTCTCAAGTACCCCTATAAGCTCTCGATATAATTCCAGCATAAAAGGTTTTTCTTGCGGAGTAAAATAAAGTCCAGGCATCGAGTTCAACTCAACAATCCATGGCTTTTTGTTTTTATCAAACATAAGATCGATAGAATAAATGCGGGGGTTAAAAGTTTCAAAAACTTTATTGGCGTAGCGGATTATGGGAGCAATAGAAGGAGGAATCCTATCTTTAGGCACAATAGAAAGAGAGCCTCCTTGAGAAAGATTGGCCAGATAGTTTCCTTCCTTCGGCTCTCGAATATAAGCATAACTAAGCTTATCATTTATAAAAACCAACCGGAGGTCATGCATGTGGTCGCTCACTCCGGGAACTCCAGATGAAGAATCGATAAATTCCTGAATCAGGTAATCGTTGCCAAAAGTTACTTTTTCAAAGGCATCGCCTTTTTGGAGAATCTGAACTTCCTTGCCTCCACTTTCCGAGATTGGCTTAATAACAAACTTTTGTGATTTTATTTTCGGCAAAATTTTGCGTAATTTTTTTGGATTATTGACAATCCAGCTTTTTTTGCTCCATTTATGAAAAATCAAACTGGTAATCAACTTGTCATCCATTATGCGGGTAAACCTCAGACTATTAACAAAGCGGTAATTTTTAGCAATGAGCTCCTTTTTAAAGTAGGTTTCTGTGCTAGCCTTGGTTTTATCATAAATTAGGTCGGGTTGAATGTTATGTGCCCTCTCCCAGCCTCTTGTGGCTTCATATTTCCAAGCGTATTTAAAAATATGTTTGTCATGGTCATACCACTCATGCGAAGCGCGGTACATTTGGATGCCCCTTTCCCTCGCTATGGAATACAGGCACTCATAAGAAGCTTGAAAATCCTTATTTGAAAAAGGGTGGGCATTTTTCCAGTCTGATTTTCCGAAAAGGATCAGAATTTTTTTCATGATGCTATTTATTTGTGTCAATTAAAAATTTCCTCAAATCTCTGCGGCCAATGAGCACGGGATATTTCATTTCTTCTCTTTGAGAAATAGAAAGTTTGGATAAAATTTCAATCTTGTCTAAAACAACCGGGATTTTTATTTCAATGCGATAAGTCGCGCCGTGGGAAGAAAAAGTCTTGGCTACGCCGACAATGTCCGGATGCTTTTCCAATTCCTTCCAGGTTTCATTTTGGCTAAGAACTCGAATTTCTTCTTCGCTCAACACTCGGTCCAGGTGAAAATTTTCCCAAAGATCCACGGCCTCGGAAAAGCCCAGTTCGCGGGCCAAGTTTTTATCAATTGAAGAAATGCCGGCTCCAGTATCAACGCGCGCCTCAGTTTCAACTTCCTTGCCTTCTTTCCCAATTAATTTCACTTTAGCGGTTGTGCCTATTATTTTTTTGCCGGAAATTTCTTCCACTTCTTCCTCAATTTCTCCGCCGAAAAGATCCATACCGACGCGCACTCCCTTTTCAATGGTTTTTATTTTAAGCCCGGCGACGCGCTCTAGCCTCCTTTTGAGTCCGGCCATGTTAGCCAGTTGAATGGACAGTCCCGGGCGGGCGTTGAGCTCCAAAATGACCGGTCCGTGTTCTTTGTCGATAGCGATATCCGCGCCCAAAAATCCCAGACCGGAAACTTCCTGCGCGCGCGCCGCCAAAACCAGAATGTCTTTCCAGTAGGGAATTTTAATCCCGCTCAAAGTCAGGCGGCTCTCCGGCAGTTTTTCGATAAAATTGTTTTTTCCGGAAATAGCCGAAGTCGTGATGCCGGTAGCCATATCAATGCCGACGCCGATAGCGCCCTGCTGCAAATTGGCCTTGCCATGCGATTCTTTGGTCGGGAGGCGCAGCATCGCCATCACCGGAACTTTATTAAAAACAATAACGCGGATATCCGGAATGCCCCTGAAGGCGTAGGGTTTGAAAAGTTTCAAGAGCGTGAGCCGTTCTTCGAAAAAGGCGATATCAGGCGTGCCGGAGAGGGAATAGGAACCGTCCAGAACATTCTGGATATGCGTTTTTAAATCATCGATGGTGACATATGACCGGTCGGCCTTGATCCAAGCGTCAGTTTTTTTCTTGCTTTTGCCGTAGACCACGACAATGCCTTCGCCGCCAAAACCGCGGTTGGGTTTAAGCGCGAAACTTTCCGGCAAGGAATTCCAGTCGAAACTTTCCAATTCCTCGCGGCTGGAAATTTTCGCCAGCAACATTGGAACGGGAATGTCCGCTTTTTTGAGAATTTTTTTGCTAAAAATTTTGTCATCCGCCAATCTTTTGGCGCGCCGCAAATTAAAAGGCCGGATATATTCCAAATTTCTGGAATTCATGCCTAAAACTTTCCGGCTGTTTTTGAAAAAATCAAAAAGCATAAAACTAGCTTATCTTTTTTAAAACTTCTTTGAAACGGATATATTCACTCAAACGCAGGCCCGTCCATTTTCCGAGCAGAATGTTTACCGGAATGGTGAAAAGAATTGTCCAGGGGTGCGAGGCTAAAAATCTGATAAGCGGTTCCCAGCTGGCGAGATAATAGCCGGCAATGGAGATAATCAATGTTTCAAAGGCCAAAATCACAGCGGTGCGATTGCCTTTTTCGATTTGCACGGCCACGAATTTTTCCACCAGCGTGATCATAATGAGAATGGGAAAAATGGAAACAGCGGCCAGTCCTGTTCTTTTGAGTCCGCCACCGAAAACCAGAAGCAGGAGAATCAAAAGCGAAACGACGGAAAGCATAATGGCAACGCGGGGAAGATAGAGCAGGCGGAAGGGTTTCAAGACAAAACGCATAAGGAGTCCGGCCAGCAAAACAGCGACAAAAATCGCGATGCCGTATTTAAGCCCGTTAGTGGCCAAAAAGGCAAAAGTGATGATAAGCGGCGTATAAATGCCGAAAGCTTTAATGCCGACCACCTGGCGCAAAAACGCGATCAGGGTGGCGATAATGGGTAGCATCAGGATCAGGATGACTGTTTCAAAAGGCACGCCTTCGGAGAGGAAGAATTTAATAATTGGACTAATTTCCATAGTTGTAATTTAAATATTATTTAATTTTCGGCTGTGTATATGGCAAACCGCAATGGCAATGGCGTCGGCGGTGTCGTCCGGCTTGGGAGCTTCTTTCAAGCGCAAAATATTTTTTACCATTAGTTGCATCTGCCGCTTATCCGCTCTTCCATATCCAGTTATTGCTTGCTTCACCTGGAGCGGAGTGTAACCAAAAACTTTAACATGATTTTCCTCTAAAGTCAAGAGCAAAGATCCCCTGGATTGGCCGACGGCTATGATAGTTTTTTTATTTTTAAAAAAGAAAAGTTTTTCCACCGCCGCTTCCTGCGGTTTATACTTTTTTATGATCCGAAGAACATCCTGGTTGATCTCCAAAAGCCGTTTAGATTCGGGCGTATTTTTTTCCGTGCTGATATGGCCAAAAGCCAAAGGAATAAGTTTGCCCTCTTTTTCTTCAATGATTGCCCAGCCAGTCGTGGCCGTACCGGGATCCAGTCCCAGAACTCGCAAATTTTTACAAATTATCATAAATTTCCTGGACATCGTCGTTTTCGTCGAGTGATTCCAAAAGTTTCTCATATTGTTCCTTGGTTCCAGCGTCTACTTCAATAATATTTTTTGGCTTGTATTCAAAATTGGAAAACTCGAAGTTCCACATCACGCTGCCCGGCCCGCCCAGTTTTCCGCCGAATTTTCCCAAAATAGTTTTCACTTCACTTACTGTCCGGTTTTTATTGTCAGTGAGAGTTTTGATGATCATCATTATTCCGCCCGGGCCATAGGCTTCATAAATAATCTCCTGAATCTCGGCCTGATCTTTAAGTTCGCCGGTGCCGCGCTTGATGGCGCGCTCGATGTTAACATTCGGCATATTATCCAACCTTGCGCGGTCAATGGCCAGGCGCAATTGGAAATTAGTATCCTGGCTCCCGCCGCCGTCCCGCGCCGCAATCGTTATTAATTTTCCGTGCTTAGTAAAAACCTGGCCGCGCTTAGCGTCATTAATGCCTTTTCGATGTTTGATCCCCGCCCAATGTGAATGTCCTGACATAAATTCATGGAGCATGGAACATGTAACATGAAGCAATAAAATTGGAAACCTGTTATATGTTCAATGTTTTATGTTATATGACCTAATGTTAGCATTTTAAACCTTTAATTTCAAGGTGGCATTGACAAAAAATATTTCAGTTGCTAGCCTATTGGCAGTTGTTTTACATTATAAACCGCCGCAAAAGCGCGGCATAGTGAAAATGAAAAGGAGAAAAGAACATGAAAACAGCCGTAGAGAAAGAGAAACATCTTTTGGCAGCGAAAAAGATCAGATGTATAAGCAGTTGGGAACACTGGAAAGAAATATGGAAAGAAACTAAGGAGATCGAGATCCTTCACAGTCTGTTGCATTTTGGCATGGATGTTTATGCGTCATCGGAAGAGTTTGTTGAGCGAATTGATTTTTATCTGAAACTGGCCGATGGCCATTATGGTTCGTACAATTTTAAATTTTCATTTGATCAAGATATGGGTGGCCGTTTTGAAACTTCTTTCGGAAAAAAAGATATTTCAGAAATAAGACAGGTGCTTTCCCAAAAGGCTTTCCAGGTCTTGTGCCAGAAAGTATTTAAAAATACAGGGAACGACCATGCGGGTATTCCCTCCTGGATATACATTGTTGCTCAAAAAGGGGTGTTGGAAAAAATTATTCAATTTTTTAAGCCCGATGAAGAAGGTCGGATTGAAAACCGCATGGCTGAAGAGAAGCATTTATCCGAAATTGTTGAAAAGTTTTTAATGGAATTGTGCAAGCTCATTTGGTCAGAAAACGAAGAGGCTGAAAGGCATGGAAAATGGCCCCGCAAAACTTATCCCAACCTCATAGAAATACTTCATGGGATCCGAAAACTCGATCTTCTTTTTGATTCGGAATGTGGTAAAATACGGGATGAAGACGGACTTGTGCTTGTAGAAGTGATGGATAAACTTGCAGAGCTTTCTCTAAAATGTGAGATTTGGGTCAATTCTGGTTTCAGAAAGCCTACAAGCATCGATGAGGCTTATTATGGAGATTCTCAGGCTGCGAAAGCATATATTCTGCTTTCCGTAAAGAATGCGGAAAGAAAAAGGCTTGAAGAGATTCGGGAATTGGAGATGCAAAAAACGGAGGCAGAGAAAAAGCTTAAAAAACTCAAAAAATAAAAAAGCAACAAAACCAAAGCGGTGGGGAACTCCTTGCCGCTTTTAAAATTGCAAAAGTAGGTTATTTAGAAAAGAGTTTATGGCGATTAAAATATCTTTCCAAATTTTTACTGCCCAATGCGGTTCGGGGGCATAAGGCCGGCCGAAAGAGAAGTATTCACTGTCGTCGCGAATAGCTGAAGCGCCAAGGACGCGGGGTTGGGAGCCCGAATCTTCCGGCGGACTCAAGTGCGTGGCGTAGCTGGCCAAAACTATTTGATTTTCTTTTTTCTTTTGCCACTCCGTGTTTTCAGAATATTTGCCTAAGTTATTTTGGATTTCCTGATTATCAACTAAAACTGAATTATTTTCAACTAGATTTTCTGACAGAGCTAATTTATTTTCAGCCGGTGGCGCGATCCACTGCCATTGGCCGTTAATTTTTATATAAATCTCATCATCAGCTATTTTGTCTTTGGCATATTTCAATTCATACGCCGCCTTGCCGTTGGGATAGCGGATTTCGATTTTACCTTTAGTGTTCACGAGCGCGAATTTTGAATATTTGCGGGTCAATTTTTTGCTTTGGCCGGGCTTTAGGATAAAATCTTTACCAATTGGGTGGTTATATAGATTTTTTGAGCCGGTGGCGATGCTCCAGCCCTTGAGATTTATCTTTTTACTGGATTCATTTTTGATGAGGATATATTCTCCGCCTTCTTTTGTGTCCGCGCCTTTAGGATTGGCAGAAATTTCTGTGAGGCTGATTTTGATTTTCGGAAATTTTACCACTTTAATCTGGAAATTTTCCAAAACATCTTCATTGCCGTCGGATACTTTCAATACGGCCGTATACTCGCCCGTTTTTTCGTATTTATGCCGGGTGTTTTGCAGATAACTTTTGTGGCCGTCGCCAAAATCCCAGGTGAATTTTAACTTTTCTCCATCCTTGTCGCTGCCCTTGGCGGAAAATTGGGCATAGGTGTTCACATAAACTTTGTTTTCTTTTTTGGCGGAAACGATCGGCAAATTATTGAAAAGATTGTCTTCGCCGGGGGTAAGATACTGGCTCCAGCGCCAGGCTTCTCCGTCAAAAGAGTAGGATTTGTTTTCTTTGGAGCCGGTATAGCTTGCTTTGTCTGCTAATTCTTCGTTTGGGTTGTAAAGATACACAGTTTCTTCGCCGGAATTATTCAGAGATAATTTAGAATCTTTTTTATAAATTACTAAATACTCGCCTGTTTCCAGTGACGTATCTTTTGGTAGGACGTATTTACCGCTTTTTGAAGCGTCGCGTAAAATCCAGCCTGAAAGATCTGCATTTTCGTCACCGGCGTTATAAAGTTCGATATATTCACCATCTTCATTTTTGGGATTTGGAAAAAGTTCATTAAAAATAATATTTTGGGAATATTCTTTGGGTGCTGGCTTCTCGGAATTTTTAGCGCCTGGAGTTCCGCCCGTGACATAGCTCTCACACCAGTCTCCAGAATTGGCATATTCCAATGAAAAACCGTTGCCGTTTCCTCCGGAGTCGCTAGAATAGGAAAATTCCAAAACTATTTCTCCAGCCTTATTTTTAAAAGCTAGATCTTCTCCAGAATTACTAAGTGAAAATGCGCTGTCGATAATCGTTCCGGAAAAATCCGGATAGTCACCTTTGAAAGTGGCGGCATCGTCGGCGACAATCGCGTATTTTTTGGAATTCAGAATAAAACTGCCCTGAAATAAAGTCAGGCCATGGTTGGTGCCGGCTTCAAAAAATTTCCAGCCATCCAAATTTATCGAGTTGCCGCTGGAATTATAGATTTCCAGCCATTCATGCTTTGGGTCGGCGCCGGCGGGATCATACATTATTTCCGAAATAATTAAATCCTCTTCGCCGGCCACAGACAAAGAGGTAAAACCAAAAAATCCTGCGGAGAACAAGATCAATAAGACAAAATAAAAGATTGCTAACTTCTTTTTACTCACCCTTTTTTGTTTTTGTTTTGTAAAAACTATTCCTCCAGCGAAGTAGCGGAAGCTACGCCCGAATTGTTTTGGATAATTTCCTTGAATTCTTCTGTGGCTTCATGCTCGTGCCTTTTTTGGAGTCCCATAATAACATCTTTGATGCGGTAAGGATCCGGCACGCGGCGAAAGAGAAATCGTTCCTGCTCGGCAGCGGTTTGAATGTAGACATCGCCGTAATTGAGGAATGTCGGAATGACTCCCAGCACTTCTGTAGAAATGTCTTGGATTTTTTCCAGTTTGAGTTCGCTGACTTCGCGCGAAAAAAGGCCTTTCTGCTCAACATTGATAATGCGCCGGTTTGTCACGATCCAGACATCAAAATAATAATCAATCCAAATGAGGAAAAAAATAATCCAAATCACCATGGCGAAAACAGTTTCGCCAAAAAGGAAAAGGCCGTTCAGCGAATGCTGTGAAAGCGACGGGAAAAGGAAGGGGAAATAAAGGAAGCTAGCCACCAAAAGGGCGGCCATAATCAAAACTGATAAAAGATTTTGCAAAATATTAAACCAATGCCGGCGGACAACCATAATTATTTGTTCGCCTTCATGCTTTTCTAAATTTAGTGTTTCAAGTTGCATTTAATTAGAATAAAAAATTTGAAATGATAGTATTCCAGTCAATGGAAAAAAAGAGCATAGCGTTGGCAAGTAAAAGCCCGGCCGCGACCAAAACAAAAACCACCAGCATTAAATATTTTAGTTCCGAATCCGCGGAAAAACGCACTAGATGGTAAACAATAAAAAGAGAAATCAAGACATAAATCAGGACAACGATGGCATAGAGGGCTAAGATGATTATTGAAATCATGGTTTTAAAAAAGTCTAAATATATTATAGCAGACTTTCCTGTTTGTCATATTTTATACCCAGATGCTTATACGCGTGTTCAGTCGCCACCCGTCCGCGCGGAGTGCGCGCCAAAAACCCGATTTGCAAAAGATAGGGTTCATAAACATCTTCAATCGTTTTTATTTCTTCGCTGGTAGCCGCGGCGATGGTGGTGAGGCCGACGGGGCCGCCGCCGAATTTTTCAATGATGGTTTTGAGAATATGCCGGTCAGCCGGCTCCAGACCGATCGGATCGACATCGATCATTTCGAGAGCCAAACAGGCGATGGCGCTGTCCACGGTTGGGTGGTTTTTAATTTGCGCGAAATCGCGCACGCGCTTCAAGAGCCGGTTGGCGACGCGAGGAGTCTGGCGCGCGCAAGACGCGATTTTGGCCAGTCCGGAATCGGCGACATCCACATTTAAAATTTTGCTGGAGCGGCGGATAATTTTTTCAATTTCCGGATTTTCATAAAATTCCAAACGATGGGTGGCGCCGAAACGGTTGCGCAAGGGATTGGAAAGTGAACCCAATTTAGTAGTGGCGCCAATCAAGGTGAACTTTGGCAGATCCAGCTGGATAGTTCTGGCTGACGGCCCTTTGCCGATAATAATATCCAATTTGAAATCTTCCATCGCGGGGTATAAAACTTCTTCAATGGATTTGTTCAAGCGGTGGATTTCATCAATAAAAAGCACATCGCCGTCGGAAAGGTTGGTGAGAATGGAGCCGAAATCGCCGACCCGTTCAATGGCCGGGCCGGAAGTCGTTTTAATGTTGACGCCCATTTCCTTGGCGATGATGTTGGCGAGCGTGGTTTTGCCAAGTCCCGCCGGGCCATACAAGAGAATATGTTCAATCGGCTCCTTCCTTTTTTTGGCGGCCTGGATTAGAATGTCCAGATTTTTTTTGACCTTGTCCTGGCCGACATATTCGCCGAAAGTTTGCGGCCGCAAGGTTTGGTCCAGGCTGGAATCGTCAATTTGTTCTTTTGAGTTTGTAAGCATATGCACCTATTATACCCCTACTTGACAAACTTTCCAAGCTATGCTACGATACCCAGTCATCCTTTTCCCCACACTAATTGTGCTTTAGGAAGGCAGAAAAGTAATATTATTCAGTGCCGATTTAGAATAAGGTGCAATTCGCGTGGGGAAAAACAAGATGATTAGCAGTAAACTGTGGGCAATTGGGGGCTTCTATCTTTTGTCCTCAATTTCGGGAACTCTTTTGTCCAGATATGGGTAGCGGGGTGCAAGCTCTTCTATGCCTCGACATTGTTCCTTCCCCGAGGGCCTGGCTTTCGGGATTTGCCTGCAGATTAGTGTTATTCATGGAACATAGAACATGAAACATGGAACATGAAACAAAAATTTAAAATAGTTTTTTGAAAAGGGGGAGAGATGAAAAAAAGGGAGATGCTTTTGATTCAAACAACTTCTATTGAAGGTTTTAGTTATGCTTTTACGGAAAATCTTCTAAAAAAGTTAAAAGAGCTGAAAGCGGATGACAGAATTTTTAAAAGCACGGGCGCTTTAACAGATATTGCCAATTCTGTGTTGACCCACCTAAGCAATCAACTGAATGTAGATATTTCCGGCTATCAGCAGGAGATAGACAGCGGCATAGAAACAGCCGAAGAGTTCCTGGCCATTTTTCAGAAAAAATAAAGCCAGCGAGGCTGGCGAAGGAAAAAGGGCGCGGGGCATATTATACTCGAGCCAAGGCAGGGAATAAAGTACCTGCCTTTTTTGTTTTAGTTAAAAGTGTAAATATCAAAAATAAAAATGACAATGTAAAATGTCAAAATCATTTTTAAATTTTGATTTGTCATTTTGCATTTTGATTTTTTAGCTTTGCATTTTTATAGGTCAGTGACCCTTTCCACTTCCTCCAATGTCGTCTCGCCTTCCAAAACTTTCAAAACCCCGTCTTGCGCCATGGTGAGCATGCCAAGTTCCACGGCTTTTTCGGTAAGCTCGGATGTGACGGCGTTTCGCAAAACCAAATCCTGAATGTCGTGGTTGAATTCAAAAACCTCGCTGATTGTAGTGCGCCCTTTAAAGCCAATATTACTGCATTTGGCGCAGCCCTTGGCTTTATAGATTGTATTAATTTTTGGAACAGTTACGCCGGCTTTGGCTGAAATTGTCTGCAAAACTTTTTCCATCTTTTCTTTTTCTTCGGGAGTGGGTTTTACTTTTTCTTTGCAATCGCAAAGCGTGCGCACGAGCCGCTGGGCGATAAAAGCGTTGACGGCCGAAGCCATATCTGTTTCCGAAACGCCCATATTGATAAGCCGCTGCACGGCGCCGGCGGCGTTATTGGTGTGTAAAGTAGAAAGTACTAAGTGCCCGGTGAGCGCGGACTGGAAAGCGACTTGCGCCGTTTCGTTGTCGCGGATTTCACCGACCATCAGGATATCCGGGTTTTGGCGCAGAAGGGAGCGCAGAGCCGTCGCGAAAGTATAGCCTTCTTTGTCATTGACCGGCGTTTGTAAGATGCCTTCGATTTGATATTCAATCGGATCTTCGACGGTGATAATTTTCACATCCGGCTTATTGAGAATATTGAGGATACTATAAAGCGTAGTGGTTTTTCCCGAACCGGTGGGGCCGGTGTTTAAAATCACGCCGTTAGGCTTTTTGATTTCCGCTAAAATTTTGTCCAGATTTTGTTTTCTGATGCCGAGTTTGTTTAAGTCCAATTCTACTTCCGCCTTGCTCAAAAGCCGCATCACGACCGTTTCGCCATAACCGCCCAGAATTATGGAAACGCGGATATCTACCGATTTTTCCTTAATTTCAGAAATATCATCATCGAATTTAACAGTGAACCGGCTGTCAATGACGCCTTCACGCACTTCAGTTTTTACGCCGCTTAAAAGCTTTATTTCCCCCAAAAGATTCGGATATTCATTGAGCGGCAGGGTGGCAACGGTCTGCAAAATTCCGTCGATGCGGAAACGGATGTGAATTTTGTCGGCGCCCGGCTCAATGTGCACATCGCCGACCCGCGTGAGCATGGCGGCGCTGAAAATAATTTCATTGAGTTCCGGCAACTTAGATTCCTGGAGCACAGCTTCAAATTTTTTGAAATCCTTGATGACTTTTTCCGTTTTTTCAAAAGATTTTTTACTGACTACCAGTTTGCGGGAAAAAGTCTGCGCCATCAGTTTTTCGTAAATGTCTTCCAGGAAGTCGCCTTCGCCGGTTACGCGCCGCACCTCTTCGATGGAAGTGATGCCCTCGACGGCTTTCAGGATTCCGTCCTGAAGCATAGTCACCATGCCGGATTCGAGCGCGGCGACGGTAAGTTCGGTTTCGCCGGCCATTTCCATAATCAATTTTTCAATTTCATCATTGATGGTGAGAATTTCAAAAATTCCCATCCGGCCCTTGTAGCCGAGATGGTTGCACTTAGAACAGCCTTTCGGCCGGTAGAGCCTGGTAATTTCCGTGGGAATGTCGAGCTTTGATTTGGGAGAAATAATTGAGAGAATTTTTTTGAGCGATTCGATGGATTCCCTGGCTGGGATATACTCTTCTTTGCAATCGCAGAGTTTGCGCACCAGCCGCTGGCCGATGAGAGCGTTGACTGAAGGCGGCAGCAGCGTGGGTTTCACGCCAAGTTCAATGAGGCGCGGAATGGAACCGACGGCGTTGTTGGTGTGGAGCGTGGAAAGCACCAGGTGTCCAGTGAGCGCGGAATTAACGGCGATGTCGGCGGTTTCTTCGTCGCGGATTTCACCTACGAGAATAATATCCGGATCCTGCCTCACGATGGCGCGCAGTCCCTGGGCGAACGAATAACCCCGCTCTTTTTCGACCTGCGTCTGTGAAATGCCCTTGACTTCATATTCAATCGGATCTTCAATGGTGATAATTTTATTTTCCGGAGTGTTAAGTTTTTTGATAATGGCGTAAAGCGTGGTGGTTTTTCCCGAGCCAGTCGGGCCGGTGTTTAAAATCATGCCGTTAGGCGAAGCCATTTGTTTTTGCAGTTCTTCAAAAGCCAATCCGCGCAGTCCCAAATCCTCAATGCTGACATTGATGGAATCCGGATCCAGAAGGCGCATCACAATAATTTCTCCGAAATTGCCAGGAATGAGAGAAACACGGATATCAATGCTCTTGTTGGCCAGATTAACTTCAAATGTTCCGTCCTGCGCGATGTCATGCAGATTGATTTTCATGCCGGACATCATTTTGACGCGCGAAACAATAGATTTGAAAGTGGTGAGGGGAAGTTCGGCGACATCATGCAGAACGCCGTCAATGCGGTAGCGCAGGCGCAGTTCTTTTTCCTGCGGTTCGATGTGCACATCGCTGGCTCCGAGTTTGTAGGCGCCGCCCATAATGACATTGAGTACCTGGGTAATCGGCAGTTCGGTGATTCTTTGCTTGAGCGTGATTAAGTCTTTGAGTTCCTGGTCAAATTTTTCCAATTCTTCCGCGCTCAAATTGACATTGTATTCCGTGAGGATATCGACAAAAACAATAGTTTTATACCGCTCCCAGATTTTTTCCATATTATGCCGGGAAATCACAAAAACTTTTATCTCCCAGCCTTTTTCGTCGATGAGTTTTTTGATAAATTCAGCAGTTTCCGGATTGGTCGGGGCAGGCGAAACCAGATGGACTTTCTTGCCTATTTTGAGAATTACGGCTATTTGATATTTCCGCGATTCTTCTTCTTTGAGAATGCGCAAGCTGTCATTGCTCACTGGAACCAGATTGGTGTCGAGATAGGGAAAGCCGATTTCGGCGGCAAAAACAGACGCCTGCTCTTCTTCTGAAGCGCGCTGCATCTTGGCGAGGACTTTTTGTGTTTCTTTTTCTTTTAGATCCTCGGTTTGGGTGTTTGTTTTGATTACCTTTGGCATATTTTTATATTGCTATTTTATCACATATTCACAAAAACTAAAAAGAAGCCGACAAAAGTTACGAGGCTTCTCATATGTTTGCGAAAAATTTTTACACGCCAATTTCTTTTATTTTCTTGGCCAAAGTTTCGCCGACTACCTCCAGATTGCTTTCGGGGATCTTTATTTCCAAAATTCCTTTTTTAATTTCGCCATTCAAATAAGAAGCTAATCTGGAAAGATGAGCGGGGTCTGTGAGTTTGATGGCGGCGATAGCGGAAGTCGGCGTATCATTATAGAGCAGCATAAATATTTTCCCTTCAATATAATTTTCTTCCAGCTTTTCCAGAATTTCAGGAATATTTTCCGGCGTAGTCCGGCTTTGCACAAAATCAGTTACAGGAAGGGCGGTCCAGATGAGGCCGGCCTTTTCGTCTGAGTTTATTTTGGCCATGGCCCGGCCCCAGAGCTTCAAAATATGCAGCGACTGGGTTTTGTAGAGCCAGCGCACGATTTCCTGCTGGTTGGCGCCCTTATCCATCAGTGTGGCGGCAGTGAGTAGCGCGCGCGGGGTCGTATTTTTCTTTTGGAAACTGTCAGTGGCGCTGATAATGCCGGCCAAAAGGCAGCCGGCGATTTTTTTGTCCACGGCCTGGTAATCAACATTTTCCAGGGTGCCGGCCAAAAGTTCACTCACGGATGAGGCGGTCACATCCACCAAATTTATCTGGCCGAAGTTTTCATTGTCTGGCTGGTGGTCAATGTCCACAACCGGCACTTCAAAAAACAATTCAGTGTTTTCGGTATAAATTTTTCCCAGCTTTTCGAGATCCGGGCAGTCCAAAACAATGATCAGATCATATTTGAATTTGGCCAGAATAAAAGAAAAATCCTTCGGATCAATGGCGCCGCTTTCCGGAGTGATGAAAACTTTGAAATTATTGGCTTTTTCTTCCGAGCGCACCGCGGTGATTTTGTTTTGGGTTGTGTCGAAGGACAGGACAAAATCCCGGGCGCTGGAAATGTCTTTCAAAATATTTTCCGGGCGGGGCAGGAAAGAAAATTTTGGCGGGAAACCGTTAGCCATGGCGATGGCCGGCAGAATATTTTTTTGCTCCAGAAAAAAATAAAGCGCCCAGGCGGATCCGATCGCGTCGCCTGAAGGATTTTCCGGAATTAAAATCAAAACCTCTTTTGATTTTTCCAAAAAGCTTTTAAATTGTTGAATGGGCTCAAGAGACATAAATTTAGGTTAGTAATATAAAGTAGCAGGTAAAAATAGTTGTGTCAATATTCCCCCTTATTCCTTGACTTTTTTGGCCATTTGAGGTGAAATGAAATATATGAAAACTTTTATAACAACCAGTGCCAAACAAACCCAAAAAATAGGCGAGCTTTTGGCGCAAGAAATAAAAAGCGGAACTATTATTTGTCTCTCCGGCGATTTGGGTTCCGGCAAAACCACTTTTACACAAGGCTTGCTTAAGGGGCTAAAAGTCAAAGGGCCCCACACAAGCCCCACTTTTGTCATTATGAAAAAGTATAAGAATAATGTTTTTCATTTCGACGCGTATAGGGTTGGTGAAAAAGATATTTTAAATTTAGGCTGGGAAGAAATTATTGCGAACAAAAACAATATTATCATCGTCGAGTGGGCCGACCGGATCAAAAAAATAATTCCTAAGAAATCACTGTGGATTAGTTTCAGATGGATTGATAATAACACCAGAAAGATTATACTTAAGGCATGAGTAAAAACCCTAAAAAATTAGTCCTTATCGACGGCAATGCCATTATCCACCGGGCTTATCACGCGCTGCCGCCTCTCACGACCAAAAAAGGCGAGCTTGTAAACGCGGTTTATGGATTTACAAGCGTGCTTTTGAAAGTCATCAGTGAAATCAAGCCGGACTATATTCTGGCGACTTTTGATTTGAAAGAACCGACATTTCGGCATATTGAGTATAAAGAATATAAAGCGACGAGAGTCAAAGCGCCGGATGAGCTTTATGCGCAGTTTGATCGCGTGAAAGAAGTGGTGCGCGCGTTTAATATTCCGATTTTTGAAATGGCCGGTTTTGAAGCGGATGATGTCATCGGCACGATGGCGCACCAGGCGGAAAAGATTGAGGGTGTGGAAAATGTGATTGTCACTGGCGATTTGGACACTTTGCAACTTATTAATGATAAGACCAAAGTTTATGCTTTGCGCCGTGGCATGAGCGACACGACTATTTATGATGATGCTGCAGTTCAAGAACGCTACGGCCTGAAACCAGATCAGATGATCGACTATAAAGGACTGCGCGGCGATCCCTCCGACAATATTCCGGGCGTAAAAGGCATTGGCGAAAAAACGGCGATTGAGCTTCTGCAAAAATACGGCACAATTGAAAATGTTTATCAAAAACTCAGCGAAATCAAGGGCGCGCTTCATGACAAATTAGGAAGAGATAAAGCACAAGCGCTGTTGAGCAAGAGACTGGCTATTATTCAAAAAAATGTTCCTGTGAAATTGGATTTATCGCAAGCAGTAACGCGCGAATTTGATCGGCAAAAAATTGTGAGTTTATTTCAGGAATTGAACTTTTTTAGTTTAATAAAAAGGCTTCCGGAAAGCAATCTCTCCCCAGCCCTCCCCTTACTAAGGGGAGGGAGTGAGGGCGGGGTCGCTGACTTTAAATTTGAATTAATTACCGAGAATAAATTAGATGATTTTATAAAGTTATTAAGCGAACAAAAAGAAGTTGCGATATATCTGCGCACGACCGGAGATAAATTTTACAACAGCGATTTATTGGGAATCGCGTTTTGTTATAAAACTGGGCGAGCGGGATATATTGAAATGTCCCAGCCAAAGGCTGGTCCGCCTATGGCGGAAAAAGTTAAGAGTATTTTGGAAAACGAAAATATTACAAAAATTGGTTACGACTTGAAATATGTTTATGAGGTTTTGCAAAAATACGATATTAATTTACAAGGTGAATTATACGATACAATGCTCGCGGCTTATGTTCTGAATCCAGGAGGGAAAATTGAATTTAAAAATCTGGTGCTGGAGGAATTGGGCGAGGAAATTGAAGGCAAGGCCAAAAGCGGCCAATTGGGATTGGAAATCGAAACTCCAGACAGCGTCGCGCAAAAAATTTGCCAGGCGGCGGATTATATCTGGAAGCTTAAAAATATTTATGAGGAAAAAATTGAGAAAATCAGCGCTGAACAAAATCCTCAGAAAAATATCAAAACTGTTTTACAAAATATTGAAGTACCGCTAGTGAAAATTTTAGCTGAAATGGAAACTGCTGGCATTAAACTCAATACGCTTATTTTCAAGGGCATATCCCAAAAAATTACCGAAACGATTTTGAAGCTGGAAAAAAATATTTACAAACAAGCCGGAACAAATTTTAATATCAATTCCCCCAAGCAACTGACGGAAATTCTGTTTGAAAAACTGAAACTGCCCACAGCCGATATTAAAAAAGGCAAAACCGGCTATTCAACTGCCTCCGGAGAATTGTTTAAATTGCGCAAAGAACACAAAATCATTGAAAAAATCGAAGAATATCGCGAACTTTTCAAATTAAAAACAACATATTTAGATACTCTGCCGGAAATGGTGGATGAAAATAAGAGAATTCACACGACTTTTAATCAGGCCGTGACAGCGACGGGACGGCTTTCTTCGTCAGATCCGAATTTACAAAATATTCCGATCAGAACAGATTTGGGACAGCTTTTGCGTACGGCATTTGTGGCGGAAAAAGGCTATAAATTGGTGAGCGCGGATTATTCACAGATTGATTTGCGCGTGGTGGCGCATGTTTCGAGCGACAAAAAAATGATTGAAACTTTCTTGAAAGGCGAAGATGTGCATCGCGCGACCGCGGCGGAAATCAATAAAGTAACGTTATCACAAGTCACGGAAAAAATGCGCTCCAACGCCAAGGCTTTGAATTTCGGTGTGATTTATGGCATGAGTGTTTTTGGATTTTCTGTGGCTGCCGGGATTGAGAGAGATGATGCCAAAAAATTCATTGATGAATATATGAGCAAATTTGAGGGCATCGCGAAGTATATGCGCGACACCAAGGAATTCGCGAAAATTAACGGCTATGTCGAAACAGAGCTGGGCAGACGCAGGTATATTCCCGAAATAAATTCTCCCAATTTCCAGGTGCAAAACGCGGCCGAAAGAATGGCGATCAATATGCCGATTCAGGGTATGTCGGCTGATATTGTAAAAGTAGCCATGATTAAAGTATATGAAGAATATCAAAACAACCCGGACGTCCGCATGCTTTTGCAAGTGCATGACGACATTATTTTGGAGGTCAAAGAAAATATAGCCGAAGATGTGGCCAAAAAAGTGAAAGAAATTATGGAAAATATTTATCAGCTCAAGGTTCCGCTGGTTGTCAATGTTAAAGTTGGGGATAATTGGGGAGAAATTTAATTATGCCAGAGCTACCAGAAGTCCAAACAATTATCAGTGACTTAAATAAAAAAATTAAAGGTGACACCATCACCGATTTTTGGAGTGACTGGCCGAAGGCGATTAAGGGTAAAACGCTCGAAGCTTTTACGAAAGAAATTAAAGGGCGCAAGATTTTGGGCGCAAGAAGGATTGGAAAAAATATTTTCATTGATCTTTCTGGCGAGAAAACCTTATATATACATCTTAAGATGACGGGACATCTGTTAGTAAAATCAAAAATCAAAAATCAAAAATCAAAATTTTTTGCGGATAAAGTCAATAGCTATATCCACCACATTTGGCATTTGGGCAAAAATAAAACCATGGAATTTTCGGATGTGCGGAAGTTTGCCAAGATTGTTTTGGATGATACGGAAAAAATAAATAGCTTGCCGGAAATAAAAAAGTTGGGCGTGGATGCGATGAATCACCAGTTTACTCTTAAAAAATTTCAAGAAATTTTGGAGAACCCTCACCCCAGCCCTCTCCCTAAAAGGGCGAGGGGGATTTCAAGCCGACCAATCGGACTGGTTTTAATGGAACAGGAATTAATTTCCGGCATTGGAAATATATATCGCAGTGAAATTTTATTTAAAGCCGGAATAATGCCTACTCGGCATATTAAAGATTTAAGCGATAAAGAAATAAAAAAAATATACCAGGCTATCAAAAAAGTCCTCGAGCAAGCCATAAAATTGCGCGGAACATCAGACTCCGATTACCGCGATACGGCTGGCGCGCCGGGAAATTTTCAAAAAGTTATGAAGGTTTATCGCCAAGCTGGAAAGAAATGCCCAAAGTGTGATACAATAATTAAGCGTTCGACATTAGGGCAGAGAAGCGTGTTCTTTTGTGCCAAGTGTCAGAAATAAATATTAAAAATTGCGAACATGATTACTAGAAAAAAAATTGTTGTGACTATTGCCATAATAGTCGCGGTTATCGGAGGGTATTTTTTATTCAGGAAAGCTCCGGTGAAGCAGATTAACTTGGACACAAGTAAAATAACCCCTCTTAACTTGGGCGATGTCAGCCCGATTTCCGGACTGGCTTGCGATAATTGGAATAAGCGGGCGGTAGCGGTGATGCAGCCGGCAGATGTACAGGCGCGGCCGGCGGCCGGTTTTTCCGAAGCGGATATGGTAATTGAAATGCCGGGTTATACTAATTCAGTGACGAGGCTGATGGGCGTCTATCTTTGTAATTTGCCCAAAGAAATCGGCGCCATCAGGAGTTCGCGCCACGACTATATAGCTTTGGCCGCTGGCCTCGACGCGGTTTTTGTTTATTGGGGCGGTTCGCATTTCTCGTTAGATCTTTTGAAGCAAAATATAATTGACACTATAAATTGCAATAATGACGGCGGAAAATCAGCGGGTCAATATTGCTTCCGTTGGCCGATGACCGGAAAAATGAGAACCGAAGACACGGGTCATGTGACAGCCGACAGTATAGCTCAAGCCATAAAAGATTTTGGATATCGAGCAGAAGGCAAATTTTCTGGCTATTTGCACCAGGCGGAACTGGCGCTTGATCAACGGCCGAATGGAGGACAGCTTTCCGTGGGTTTTGTCGGGCCATATGATGCTAAATATGACTATGACAAGGCAACCAACACATATTTGCGAAAATGGGGCGGCAAGGAGGATACCGACAGGAATAACGGGCAGAGGTTGGCGCCCAAAAATGTGGTAGTGATGTTTGCTAAATCAGAACAGATCACTCTCGATCAGGATTATGTCGGGCAGGGCCTCAAGGATCCGTGGGCGGGCGTGGAAGATATTAAAAAAACCGGAGCCGAAAGCATCAGCGGCCGGTATAATAATGTTGAGATTGGCGATCCGTGGTATGATGCGAGCGATTCCGGAGAAGCGCACTACTATTTGAATGGCCAGGAATATTCCGGAACCTGGAAAAAGGACAAGTCAAAATTGGACAGCAAGCTGACTTTTTATGACAATGCCGGCAAAGAAATGATGTTTGTGCCCGGGCAGATCTGGGTGGAAATTCTGGAACCGGGGCAGGAGCTTAAGTGGGAACCGGCGCAATAATAAAAAAACACATAGTACATAACATAAGCATGGAATTATTTAAAAATGTTCCATGTTTTATGTTCCATGTTTCATGATAATTTTTCTCTACGGCGAAGACTTTTTCCGATCTGGCGAAAAAGCGGCCGAAATAAAAAAGAAGTTTTTAGTGAGCGATCCGGTCGGTTCAGGCTTGTCTGTTTTTGATTTTTCCGAAACAAAAACGGAAATGGACAGGGTTTTAGGGGCGCTGGCGACAAACAATCTGCTGGCCCCCAAGCGGTTGATAATCATAAAAAATATAATTCTGGAAGGAGCGGAAGGCGCGCGGGAAAATATGCTGGCGTTTTTAAAAAAGCAAAAGTGGCTGACAGACGACTCGGACACAGTGGCGGTTTTCTGGGAAGCGGGCAAAGTGAAAAAAGGCGATTTGCTATATAAATATTTTCTTAAGAACGCGAAAAACCAGGAGTTTGGAAAGTTGGTCGGCGCTAAATTAAGCCAGTGGGCATTGTTGAGGATCAAAAAAATTGGCGAGAAAAATTCTATTTCCCGCGGAGCGCTGGAAAAATTGCTGGCGTTTGCCGGAGAAGATATGTATCTCTTGAATAATGAAATTGAAAAACTCTCGGCTTATGCCGGCGGAAAAATGATTGCGGAAGAAGATGTCGAGCTTCTGATGCGGGCTAATTTGGGGAGTAATATTTTCAATACTATTGACGCGATCGGGGCGAATAATAAAAAAGAAGCGCTGGCGCTTTTGCACCGGCACCTGGAAAAAGGCGAGGATCCTTTTTATCTGATGTCCATGTTTGTCTATCAGTTTAGAAATCTTTTGAAAGTCGCTGATTTTAAAAACCAATTTGGAGCCGATGAATACGCAATAGCGCGCGAAGGCAAGATGCACCCGTTTGTAGTGAAAAAAAGCCTGGCGCAAATCCGCAATTTTTCTTTCGATAAACTGAAAAATATTTATCAGAAACTTGGGGAGTTGGATACGGCCGTAAAAACCGGAAAGGTTGAAATCAGGATGGGGTTGGATAAGTTTATTGTAGAACTTTAAAAAGCACCCTTTCGGGTGCTTTTTGTAAGAGTTATTTCTTTGTAATTGCTTTGACTTGCTTGTTCAGTCTGGATTTTTTTCTGGCGGCGGTGTTTTTGTGGATGACTTTTTTTTGCGCGGCTTTGTCGAGAGCCTTGGCGGTTTTTTGGAACCACTCTCTGGCAAGTTTTTTGTCGCCCTTGGCTATCGCTTCCACGGTTTTTTTGGAGGCGCTGCGGAAAGCTCCTTTGATTTTAGCGTTTTTAGCCGTCTTTTTGGCAGTCACGCGCATGTACTTTTTAGCTGATTTTTTGATAGGCATATGATTTAAATCTTAGATTTAATAACTTTTGTATTCTTACATAACATTTGCCCTTTGGCAAGGGACGGGGAAAATTGTATAATAAGGCATAAGTATGATTGCTAAAATTCGGGGGAAAATTGAATATCTAAAAGACAATTATGCCGTGGTGGATGTGAATGGTGTGGGCTATAAGATATATCTCACGGCGTATACTTTCGGAAAACTGGTGGGAAAACTGGAGGCTGATTTATTCATCCACACCCATGTGCGGGAAGACGCGCTAGATCTTTATGGATTTTTAACGATGGAAGAATTGGAAATGTTTGAGCTTCTGATTTCTATTTCCGGAGTCGGGCCGAAATCAGGGCTGGGGATTCTCACAGTTGCGACGCCTAAAACTATCAAGACGGCGATTCTTAATGAAGATTCATCCATTCTCACGAAAGTTTCCGGCGTAGGCAAGAAAACTGCGGGAAGAGTAATTTTGGAACTTAAAAACAAAGTCGCGGATATGCCGGTGGGCGAAAAAGAAGGCGCGGTAAGCGATATGGACGCTATCGAGGCTTTAGTTTCTATGGGTTACTCCGTCACCGAAGCGCGCGATTCTTTAAAATCAATTCCGGCAGACTTGAAAGACATCGGGCAAAGGGTCGGCTTGGCGCTTAAGAATTTGGGGAAGAAATAATTATGGATGATTTTAATAAAAAAGACATATTTATTCAACAAAACTCTCCAGATGGGGGTTTTTTACAATCGGAGCAGTGGCGGAAGTTTCAGGAAGCGGTTGGGCGGAGGACTTTTAATATTTCTAGTGATGGGTTTTATGCCAGTATTATTGAGCATCGATTGCCGATAGTTGGGAAATATTTTTATGTGCCGAGAGGACCGATTATTTCATGTAACATGGAGCATGAAACATGTAACATGGAATTTGATAAATTAACAAGCTTGGCGAAAAAGGAAAAGGCTGGATGGATAAGAATGGACGTAAATTATGAAAATAGTAAGTATAAAATTGTTAAAGCGCCGCATGATATGCAGCCGAGAGAGCTGTTTGTCATTGACATTACGAAAAGTGAGGAAGAGTTGTTGGCAGATATGAAATCAAAGACACGATATAACATCAAAGTCGCGCAAAAACACAATGTTAAGATTATTGTAATTGATAAATCACAGGCTGACTCTCAAAAATATTTAGAAAATTTTTTAGAATTAGTTAAAGTTACGGCCAAGCGCGACGGAATCACTCCGCATCCGGAAAGCTATTATCGCCAAATGTTTGAAACCATTCCGCCGGAAAACCTGAAATTATATGTTGCGGAATATGATGGGAAAATAATTGCCGCTAATATCGTAATTTATTACGGCAGTACCGCGACCTATCTTCACGGCGCATCCGACAATGAATACAGAAATGTCATGGCGCCGTATCTTTTGCAATGGCAGGCGATTTTGGACGCGAAAAAATCGGGACTCGAAAAATATGATTTTGGAGGAGTCTGTAGCGGTCCGACCGCTCTCGAAAACGACCTAAAGCGGTCGGACCGCTACAACGCCTGGGCGGGCATTACTAAATTCAAAACCGGTTTTTCGCCAAGCACAAAACCCATTGAATTTCCCGGAAGCTACGACATAGTCATCAACCCTTTTAAATATTATTTATACCGCGCGCTGCGAAAATTAAAAAGCGTAATTTAAAAAATCCCCATGCAAGGCGGGATTTTTTTGTTGTTTGTGATATAATACAGTTAATTAAAATGAAAAGAAAAACTGCAATATATAGCTTGTGTCTGCTGGTTGTTATTTTTGGAGTGATCGAGGTAAGCTCGCGGTTTTTTTCTGTCCATAAAAATTCTGAAGAATTGAAAATTCCCAAAGTTTCCGTAATGGAAAATAACCAGCCGGGCGCAAACTGGGTGCGGGACTGTATCGCGCAAAATCCGGAATACAAAGATATGCCAATCACAGACCGCACCGAAAAATCCATCACTTTTAAACGCGGGGATGGAAAGTTGGTTACCCAGGCAGTTGATTTTCCCATCCATTATCTGGATGAGTTCGGCCAGTGGCAGGAAATAGACACAAAACTTATTTATTATCCTGAAACTGATGAATGGGGCGCCGGGGGGCTTAATGTCAGGATAAAACCCGATGGCACAGTGAGAATTATTGGCGATCAGGGTCAAACTATTCATACTCAAATTACCGATGGCTTTGGAACATTCAACGCGGAAACGGGACAATTTATTTCTCTTGGACAATTCACAAACGGAAGCGCTCACGGAGACACTTTAATCAGAAGCATTGGCAATATCGAGCATAAAATAAAGTTAACTGATCTGGGAGTGAAAGAAGAAATGATTTTTCCCTCTGCTCCGGCCGGAATTTCCGATGCTGATTTCCTGGCAATGAAAACCGAAATAGGCAAAAAACAGCTTTTTCCCGATGGCTGGCTGGCTGATAAAGATTTATCCGAATATCATCTCCCTGCTCCTTTTTCTTTTGACGCCAACCAAAAACCAATACCCACCAAACGCTACGCCCGATATTCTGACGGAATTCAATATGTTTATACCGGCGTTCCAGTCTCTTCTCTTGCTGATGTTGCTTATCCTGTAACTATCGACCCTCCTTATCTGGATATGACAGCGGATGGATTTATAAATGGTTATAATGCTTCTTATGCTACAACAAGGTCAACATATAATGCTTATAATGTTTCGGCAAATACTATGAACATAGGGCAAAGATATGTGTCGAGTAAGTATTATGTTTATCGGGGGTACTTAAAATTTGATACTTCCGCCATACCTTCCGGTAATACTGTTACGCAGGTAAATCTAACAATGGTTTGTACCATTGACAACTCAGTTACGGATTATGACATAAATATCATTAAACAGGATTGGTCGGCACAAGACCCATTAGTAGGTGGAAGCGGAACTGAAGCAGCTTATGATAATTGTCTTACATCTGCTGAAGATAGTAGTATTTGGAGAAATACCAATGGGATGGCGCTTAACACTCAATACACAAGCGGAAATCTTAGCACTGCTTGGGTAGCCAAGGCGGGATATACTTATTATTCTTTAGCCAGCGATAGAGATTATGATGGAAGTGGAACAACACCTACGGGAAATGAATATATGAATTTAGGCACTCAACACAATGCCACCGAATCTTACAGACCAATATTGACGGTGGTGCATGGAAGTTCTAACGCCGCCCCTGATGCTCCTTCCTCTCTCGCTCAATACAAATCCGATTGTTCAACATCTATTTCAACCGGTGGGTGGACCAATGAAACCAGCGTGTGCCTTAAGGGATATGTTAATGATACTGATGCCAGCGATCAGGTAAAAATGCAAACAGAAAGCACTACCGGCTCGTTTACCGGCACTCCCAACACAACAGCCGCGGCTTATTGCGCCGATCCCTGCACTAGCTCGGTCACTGTTGCCAGTCTGGCTAATGGGTCGCAATATCGCTGGCAGGGGAGATCGATAGACGATGATAGCGCCACCAGCGGATTTACCCAATTTAATAGCGGTAGTCTTTCTTTCGGAATAGACACTTCCGCTCCCACCAATGTCGGCATTTCTTCCGTTACCGCCGATTCGACAACCCAACTTACCGTGGCTTCCAATACCGCGGCGGACGCCAGCTCCGGTCTTCACGCGACTCCCTATTGGTTTGATGAAACTACCGGAAATTCCGGAGGGTCTGATTCAACTGACTGGCAAGCCGGAACCGGTTTTGTGGATTCGGGATTATCTCCCAACACTCAATATACCTATCGGGTAAAAGCCCGGGACGCGGTAGTCAATGAATCTTCCTATTCCGCGACTTCTTCCAAATATACCTTGGCCAATGTTCCTAGCGCTCCGACAGTCAGCAATCCTGCCGAATCTTCGCTGAAAGTAGTCATTAATGAAAATTCCAATCCTTCCAACACAACTTACGCTATTTATGAAACTACCACCGGAAAATATGTTGATTCCACGGATGGCTCTTTGGATTTGGTCTCCGAAGACTGGAAAGCATATTCTTCCTGGGGCGGCGCTTCGGGCATTACTGTTACCGGACTTTCAACTAACACTACCTACACTTTTGAAGTAAAGGCCAAAAATGGCGACAATGTCCAAACAGCTTTCAGCGCTACGGCCAACGGAACTACATTATCAGGGATTAAATCAATTGATATTGTTGACGGCAGCGGCAATTCAGTGGGAAGCCCGTCAATATCTTTCAGTTCGAAAAACTTCAGTTTTGATACTCAAGACGCCACTGCAACTTTCGGCATATCTTCGCAAAAAATCAGAGTGGATAATGAAACTTCAACCGCGACTTGGACGGCTAATCTGGCCGGTAGCGCCACCACAGCCACTTGGACCTCGGGATCAAATCATTATGATTTTAATGACGGATCTGGTTATACTGACGGCGCGGATGCTGACAGTTATGGCGGGCAGATGACAGTTGATCCGAGCACCGGAACAATAGCGGGAGTTTCCGGATGTTCCACAAGTAATGTGTCAGTCGGCGCCAGCGATTCTTTTGTGGAAGGCACGAACAATAGTATCGATTTATTTTCCGCGGCGGCCGGCGCTTCCACTCCTTGCAAATGGGATCTCACTGGAGTGAGTCTCACGCAAAAAATTCCGGCTTCCCAGCCGGCGGGGAGCTATGCGATTAATTTAGTCTTGACAATTCAATAATCTTGCTGTATAATAGAGATACAACACAGTTAAATCAGGATTACGGGGGTTAGAGCCTTTCTGAAAAGTCCGTTTTCTGCTGCAACTTCCAAATTTCGGCTGCAAAACGCTCAAGTTTCGTCGGGTTATCGCTGGATAGCCCTCCTCAACTTTTACGTTTTTCGCTCGAAATTTGAAAATTTCGCAACGAAAGTGACTTTTCAGAAAGGCTCGGGAGGGTTCTCATGGGTGAGAATTCGTTTTTGTTTCAAAAAAGGCTTTAAATAAAGCAAATTATTCCAAAACAAAACAAACATAAAACAAAAAGATGCGTAAAATTAGCAAAAAAATGCTCGAAATAGGCAAAAAACCGCTGGAAACGGCCGTTGTTTTGCTGTTTTTCGCCGGAATTTGCCTTCTTTATGTTTATGCCAGCAATCAATCGGAATTTGACCAGACCATAACCGCCGGCTCTTTATCGGTGGATATTGTTGATGGCGACGGCGCTTCCGTCACCAGCCCGACAGTCGCTTTCGGATCTAAATCTTTTAATTTTGACGCGCAAGACGCTACCGGAACTTTAGGCACAGCCAGCCAAAAAATCCGGGCCTCCAATCCGACCGCGACCGTGGCCTGGACGGTAAATCTGGCCGGCAGCGCGACCACAGCGCTTTGGACTGCCGGTGGCAACACTTACGACTTCAATGATTCTAGCGGTTACACTGATGGCGCCGATACGGACACTAAGGGCGGACAACTCACTGTTAATCCGAGCGGAGGAACTATCGCCGGAGTTTCCGGCTGTTCCGAAAGCAATGTTTCCGCCGGTTCCAGCGACTCTTTTACGGAGGGATCAACGGATAGCATAGACCTTATGTCAGCCACAACCGGCGCGGCTACATCGTGCAGGTGGGATCTGACCGGCGTGGCTCTCACGCAAAAAATTCCGGCCGCGCAAATCGCGGGAAGCTACGCGATAACTATGGTGCTGTCCATTCAATAGAATTAAATTTGAAAAATTATCAAACCTTTCCGATATGCGTCGGGAAGGTTTTTTTATTTTGTATTTTGTTGTATAATAAGATCGAGATAAATTAATAAAAAATGACAAAGAAAAATATCCTTAATAGTATAAGCTTGCTGGCGGTATTGCTTCTGGCTATACTTTTCGGCGTAAAAAATTCTCAAGCTATCGAATATGAAATGCTGGGCGGCCGTCCGGCTAGTCCCGATGCAAGTGTTCCTAACAGCAGTTCCTGGTTTATCTATAATTTGAAACCCGGCGAAGCCAAGCAGGACGCGGTGGATGTAATAAATTTGTATGATATTAGCTGGGAAGCTTTGGTTTACGCGGCCGACACGACCAAAAGTTCCGGCGGCGGATTCGCGCTAAGGCAATTCGGCGAACCCAGCAATGAAGTGGGAAATTGGGTGCGTTTTTATCCGGATGATCCGCCGGAAATTTTCGCGCCGGTTTTTGAAAAAAATGGAAAAAATATCTTGGATCTTTGCCGGCTGTCAAAGGCGGATCTGCGAAATGAACTTCCGGCCAAAGAAATAATTTCCGGCTCGGATTTTTCAGATCTTGGCAAGTGGTGCGAGGGGATCGATTCAGTCCGGGTAAAATTGGATTCCAAAAAACAGTCGCTGGTTCCTTTTATCATCCGGATTCCGGACAACGCCGAAGTCGGCGAACATACCGGCGGAATTCTCATTCAAAAAGTTGCAACAGATGACCAAGCGTCTGCCAGCGGATCCGCCGTCAAGCTGACAACCCGCCTGGGGGTGAGGATTTATGAAACGGTGCCCGGCGTTGTAATTAAAAAATTAAATCTGGAAGATTTTTCGGTCTCTAAAAATTTCAAAGAATTTGATTTCGGAAATTGGTTTTCCGGAGATAAAAAACCAGAAGAATATACCGTTCAAACAAAGATTAAAAACGCCGGCAATGTCAGCATCGAGCACGAAAATAATATCCATATCCAAAGTCTTCTTTTCGGAAAAAGAAGCGAAGATGTGAACCGGACTTTTCAGGCGCTTAAAAACGACGAAATAACTTCCAATTATTCTTGGAAAAATCCGCGTTTCGGCAGATTCGCTTTCGGGGCGGAAATAAAATACAAAGACTCCGATGGAAAGGATGTCGTTCTGAATTCCAATCCCGTGGCAATCTGGATTATTCCATGGCGGGAAATTACTTTCACTTTGGCTATTTTGCTTCTTGTTTTTATAATATGGCTCGGCTGGAAAAAATACCAAAAAAAGAAATACGGAGGCGCCGGCTGGATTCCGCACGAGGTTGAGGATGAGGAGGATATTGCCGGTATCGCAAAAAATTACGGGCTTGACTGGAAAACGCTGGCCAAGGTGAATAAATTTAAAGCTCCGTATATTTTGGAAGCCGGCCAAACTATTTTGCTTCCGCCGTCCGGAGAAAATATGGCGGCTTTGGCGCGGGAACAAAGGGATAGATACGGGAAAATAAAAGCGGAACCGTCATTAAAGGAAGAGCGGATCTATGCTGACAGAGATTTCCGCGATGAATTTTTATCAAAAATGGCCAAAAGAGGACCGGTGGCGGAAAAAAGAGAAATAATCGGAAAAATAAATTTTTTTCAAAGGAAGATGATCTGGATTGCGGCGGGAATCATTTTGCTGGCGGCGGGAGTTGCGGGAGCGGTATTTTTAGCCGGGAAAAATAAAAATAAAATTATTGAAGTCAGCAGCCAAATGCCGGCCGTTTCCGTGGGAGGCAATAATTCTTCTTCCGCGCCGCTATCGGCCAATAATAGCGCGCAGAATCAGGAGCTAGAGGCGCAAACCGAAACGAAACCGGCGGCGGCCAGGCTGGAAGAAACCAAGCCGCAGGATTTAAGCATTGAGGTTTTGAACGGGGGGGCGGCCGCGGGCAGCGCCGCCAAAACGGGAAAAATTCTGGAAGCCGTGGGGTATGTGAAGATTGAAGCGAAAAACGCAGAGAGCCGGGATCACGCGGGAACGAGCATTTATTACCAGGATAATTTCCAGTTATGGGCGGAAAGGATCACGGGCACTCTCATTGTGAAATATCCCGGAATCAAGACGCAAAAAGCGGAGACTGCTGAAGAAAAAAGCGGGGACATTGTTGTCCTTTTGGGACAGTAAAAATTTACCGGTGAATCAGAATAGTCATATTTGCAAGCTTGCAGGCTTGTTTTTATTTAGGAAAGGTTTAGGCTATAATGAAAATATGAATCATCTCAAAAAACTCATTCCTCAACCTGTCAAAAATCTTTATCATCTGGCACAGGCGATGCTGGCCAATTTAGTATATGGTTTTCCCTCAAAAAGCATTAGGGTAATTGGCGTAACTGGGACTAACGGCAAAACGACAACAGTTCAGATGATTACGAAAATATTGGAGGAAGCTGGGCATATTGTGGCGATGGCTTCTACAATCAATTTCAAAATTGGCGGTAAAGAGTGGAAAAACCTTTCTCATTTTACAACCCTTTCTCCTTTCGCGGTTCAAAAATTTATTCTGGAAGCGGTCAAGGCGCGTTGTGAATATGTCGTTTTGGAAACATCTTCGCATTCGCTCGATCAGTATCGTGTTTGGGGCTTGGATTATAAAACGGCAATAATTACCAATGTGACGCGCGAGCATTTGGATTATCATAAGACAATGGGAAAATACCGGGAAGCTAAATTTAAGCTTTTTAGAAAGGCTGAATGCGTGATTGTGAATGGGGATATGGAAAAAGCGGGAGACTTTTTGCAGTTTGATAATAAAAATAAAATTATTTATAGCCTGAAAGACAATAAAGCCAATATTTTTGCCGCGAATATCCAATTGGGCATCAATAATTCGGAATTTTCAATTGATAATTCGCAGTTTAAGTTAAATCTTCCCGGCGATTTCAATATCGAGAACGCATTAGCGGCGGTTAGCGTTGGAATTTCGGAAAATATCAGTTTAGAAACTTGCGCCAAGGCTCTCGAAAAAATTAAAAATGTGCCGGGGCGGATGGAATATATAAAAAATGAAAAGGGCTTGAATATTTTAGTGGATTTTGCCCTGACTCCGGACGCGCTGGAAAAACTATACGCCTTACTGGAAAAAACAAAAAAGCCGGGAGCAAAAATCATTGCAGTCTTCGGCTCCTGCGGAGAAAGGGACCGCGGGAAGAGGCCGATTATGGGAGAAATCGTGTCCCGTTTTGCTGATTTTGTTATTGTGACCAATGATGAGCCGTATCATGAAAATCCGGCGCAAATTATCAGGGAAATTACAGCGGGGATAAAAAATAAAAAAGAAGGCGTTAACCTTCTGATAATTCCTGATCGCAGAGAGGCGATTCAAAAAGCTTTGCAATTGGGGCAAGCGGACGATATTGTTGCGGTAACCGGTATGGGCGCGGAAGAATCAATGGTGATTGGCGATCAAAAAATTCCCTGGGACGACCGCAAGGTTATCCGAGAAATTTTGCCAGAATTAAAGTAAATAAAAAGCCAAGTATGCCGCCGACAATAACCTCGCTTATGCGGTGGCCCATTCTTTCTTTCAGTTTGGGAAATTCTTTTCCTCCAAGATTGAGATGTTCAATCAGCCGGTTTAAATAATTTCCCTGGTCGCCTATATACATTCTTAATCTGATTGAATCATCCACCGTCATAATGGCCAGGATCAAGGCTACGGCAAAAGCGCCGGAATCTATGCCGCTGTAATATCCAACCGCGGTAACAAGCGAAGAAACAAATCCGGTGTGCGCCGACGGCATATGCCCATACCCGACATGAGTCAGTGTGTCCTTTATGTTCCAGCCGTGTTTTAGGGAAAAGATAATTATTTTTATGCCTTGAATAGCAAACCAAACAGCGATTGGTATTAAAAAGATATAATAGGGCGACAAAATTGAGAGTAGATTTTGCATAAACATAGCATAGCATACTTTTCAAATTTATGGTATATTGGAAATGGTAATAATTAAGCTAAAAATTATGGGCATCGGACTAATTTTATTAATCATCGCCGCTGTTATTCTGGCGTGGCTGATCGCGGTCTACAACGGACTCATCCGCCTGAAAAACCGGGTGGACGAAGCCTGGAGCGATATTGATGTGCAGCTCAAAAGAAGATATGACCTAATTCCGAATCTAGTCAGCACCGTGAAAGGTTATGCCGCGCATGAAAAAGAAGTCTTTGAAAAAGTGACGGAAGCACGCGCGCGGGCGATGGGAGCGGGCACAGCGCAAGATAAGGCACAGGCCGAAAATATGCTGTCGAACACTTTGAAGAGTTTATTTGCAGTGGCGGAAGCCTATCCAGATCTGAAAGCCAATCAGAATTTTTTGGAACTCCAGCGGGAATTGACTGACACGGAGGACAAGATTCAGGCTTCGCGCCGGTTTTACAACGGCAATGTGCGCGATTTCAACATTAAAATTGAAGTTTTCCCAAACAATTTAATCGCTGGCATGCTGAAATTCGCCAAACGGGAATTTTTTGAAACGGCGGAAGAGCAGAAAGAGCCGGTGAAAGTAGAATTCTAAATTCAAGGAAATGACACTGTATAATCAAGCCGACAAAAACACCAGATTGACCTGGATTTATATATCCGGGTTTTTGGTCTTTGTGATCGCGGTCGGCTATGTTTTCGCGGGCGCCATGGGCAACAGCGCAATTCTCTATGGCGCGGTTATTTTTTCTGTCATTATGAGTTTCGGATCATATTGGTGGAGCGATAAAATTGTGCTGGCGATGAGTGGAGCCAAAGAAGTGACGCATGAGAATGGGCGCGAAATTTATCATATAGTCGAAAATCTTTGCATCACGGCCGGACTGCCAGTGCCAAAAATATATATTATTGAAGACACGGCGCCCAACGCTTTTGCCACCGGGCGGGATCCCGAGCACGCAGTGATTTGTGTGACGACTGGTATTTTACAAAAGCTCGAAAAAACGGAACTGGAAGGCGTGCTTGCGCATGAACTTTCGCATATCGGTAATCGAGATATTTTGCTTTCCACTGTGGTCGTTGTTTTGGTCGGATTTATCACACTGCTGGCTGACTGGTTTCGCCATTGGGCGTTTTGGGGCGGAAAATCGAGGGATAATAACAGCGAAGGCGGACAATTGCGGATGATTTTGATGATAGTCGCGATAGTTTTATCCATCCTGGCTCCATTCGCGGCAATGCTCATGCAACTGGCGATTTCAAGGAAAAGAGAATTTCTAGCCGATGCGGACGGAGCGCTCCTCACGCGCTATCCAGAAGGTCTGGCCAAGGCGTTGGAAAAAATTTCAGCCGATACTGAACCACTGGAAGCCGCCAACCGCGCGACCGCGCACTTGTATATCGTCAATCCTTTCAAAGGTAAAAAACTTACAAAATTATTTATGACCCATCCGCCGATTGAAGAGAGGGTCAAGGCGTTGAGGGGGATGAATATTTAACTTACTTGGTATTAAATTTTGGCTTAGATAAGGTCTAGAACGATAATTCTCCTGTTTCGAGGATCATCATTCCTTGAAACTTGACAATTTTAAGGATTCTGCTATTATTAAGGTATGAAATTACCTAGATTTTATGACAATTTGGAAAAATATCTGCAACCAGGCAAAGTCCTGGTCATTTATGGCTCCCGGCAAATCGGTAAAACTACCCTTCTTAAAAACTTTCTCCAAAGAACAAAATTAAAATATAAGCTAGAATCCGGCGACAACATAAAAGTTCAGCAAGTTATGGGTTCGCAGGATTTTGAAAAAATATTGGAATATGTTTCCGGATATGAATTTTTTGCGATTGATGAGGCGCAAAGAATACCCGAAGTTGGAACGGGGCTTAAAATTATCGTTGATCAAGCTGCGGATATTATGGTCTTGGCAACAGGCTCATCATCTTTTGAATTGGCCGGGCAAATCGGAGAGCCGCTTACCGGCCGGAAAAAAACCTTGATAATGTATCCGCTGTCGCAAATTGAACTTGCCGGATTGTATAATAATTTTGAGTTAAAACAAAAATTGCCGGAACAACTTATTTTTGGAGGTTACCCGGCGGTGATGACCGCGAAAACAAACCTGGAAAAAATATCTACGCTGGAAGAAATTGTGAATTCATATCTTCTTAAAGATATTTTGGATTTAGAAAAAGTAAAAGGCTCAAAAATTCTTTTAGATTTGTTGCGTTTGCTGGCTTTTCAGGTCGGCCAGGAGGTTTCACTTTCGGAATTGGGCGGTAAGCTTGGGCTGGATTACAAAACAGTGGCAAGATACCTTGATCTTTTGGAAAAATCATTCGTTTTGTATAATCTGCGCGGTTTTTCGCGTAATCTTCGCAAGGAAATAACGAAAAAAAGCAAATATTATTTTTACGACAATGGAATCCGCAATGCCATAATCTCCAACTTTAATGATTTGGAAATGCGGGATGATGCGGGCAGGCTATGGGAAAATTTTCTGGTTACGGAGCGCCTGAAAGCCCAGCAATACAGGAATATATTCGCGAATAATTATTTTTGGCGGACATGGGAACAGCAAGAAATCGACTGGATTGAGGAACGGGAGGGAAAGCTTTTCGGATTTGAATTCAAGTTTTCCAAAGACAAATTTAAAATCCCAACTGCTTTTTTAAAGGCCTATCCTAAGACCGAAGTAAAAGCAATAACCAAAGAAAATTATCTTGATTTTGTGGGGGTAGAAAGATAGCTGCTGGTTTTTTATGATAAAAAGAAAAGGCGAGAATTTATCCCGCCGTTTGTTCTAAGGCGAAAGCCTGCAGATTAATTTTATAAAATTTATAAGAAAAAATATATGAAATGGACCAAGCAACAAATAGAGAATCATAAAAAGGCGGCGAGGCTTGTAACGAAAATTAAGGACGAGACTTTTTTGTGTATAAAAAACAATAAAAATATTTCAGAATTTGAAGTGCAGGAATTTGTGCGAGGCAGATTTAAAAATTATAGTATGAAGACTGACGCTTGGCGTCCCATAATCAGTTTTCGGGAAAATACTGCCCATGTTCACTACTATGCTTCAGAAAAAAAGGCTAAAAAATTAAAGCCGGAGTCCTTGGTTTTAGTTGACATTTGGGCGAGGCTGAATAAAAAGGGCGCGCCATTCGCCGATATTACCTGGATGGGGTATTACGGTAAAAAAATTCCTAGTGATATTGCAAATAAATTTAGCATAGTTATTAATGCTAGAAATAAAGCATTAAATTATGTAAAGGGGATAGTTAAAAAGAAAATGATACCGACTGGGAGAGAAATTGATTCTGTAGCCAGAGATCACATAGACGGCACAGGCTTTGGTAAATATTTTCCACATGGTACAGGGCACTCTCTGGGCTTCATTAATGATCATGGGCGAGGAGTTAATCTAAATCAAAAAGGAAGGGGGAAATTGTCAAAAATGATTGGCTATACTATAGAGCCGGGAATATATATAAAAAACAAAGTTGGGTTTAGAAGCGAAATTGATTTTTATATTGATGAAAAATATAAATTATTTATCACCACTAAAATGCAGAAAGAAATTGTAATGCTATAAATTATGCAATTTAAGATTCCCAAATCAGACAAGTACCAGTGGACACAGCATGCGCAGTGGAAAATGCGCCAGTATGGTTTGAGTCCGCAGAGAGTGATTCGCGTAATCAGAAATCCGGAAAGAATTGAAGAAGGAATAGTTGAAAAAACGATTGCGGTGATGCAGCCCGCCTCGATAAAATATAAAAATTTTAAAAAAACCTGGAGCCAGGAGATTTGGGCGATGTACCAGCTCCGTGGCGGAGCAAATTACAAATTACAAATCACAAATTCCAAACAAATCACAAAACCAAAAATCCAAAATTTAAAACCGCTGTTTACTAAAAAACTAAGGATTATCTCGGCTTGGCGGTATCCGGGGGTGAGTCCGAAAAATAACCCGATTCCCGAGGAAATATTGCAGGAAATTGCCGAGATAAAATAGATATTGTGAGATTGGGATATTACTGATATAATAAAGTCAGGTAAATTAAAGATTTAATCCGCCCAAGGCGGACAAGCTAGAAAGGCAGGTGTAATATGGAAGAACAAACAACACAACAACCAACTCAGCCGGCGGCTCCGCAAGGCAACCAGTCGGACGCGGAAAAGAACAAGGCCATGGCCATTATCGGCTACATCATCCCTATTCTTTTCTTCATTCCTCTGGTGACTGACGCGAAAAATAGCGTTTTCGCGAAATATCACGCCAATCAGCAGTTGAATTTTCTGCTTTTTGCCGTAGTCGGATATATCATTTCCAGCATTTTAATGGTGGTTTTGATTGGATTCCTGCTATATTTTTTGGTGATGATTGCGAGCATCGTGTTTATGATTATGGGAATTATTAACGCGGCCAAGGGCGAAATGAAACCGCTGCCGCTTATCGGCGGAATCAATATTATCAAGTAATTTTTTCTGAAAAAATTATACAAACAGGCGCTACTTTCGGTTTCGCCTGTTTTGTTATATAATGAAGCATATGAAAAGAACAAAAATTGTCGCCACCATCGGGCCGGCATCGAGCTCAAAAAAAATTTTGAAGAAAATAATTGAAAGCGGGATGAATGTGGCTCGCATCAATTTTTCCCATGGCACCTATGAGGCTAACGGGGAACTTATTAAAAGCATCCGGGAGATTAGTGAAAAGATGGATCTTCCGATTGGAATCATGGCCGATCTCCAGGGACCCCGCATTCGCACACTGGTTGATGATGATATAGAAATTAGAAAAGGCGAAACCGTCATGGTTTCCGATGTTTCAGTCAGAAGCCAGCTGCCAATCGTTAAGTTTAAGTTTTTTAAGCTGGACTCTCCCGGAATAATTAAAACCATCTCTCCCGGAAACAGCATACTGATCGAAGACGGGCTTATGCGGGTGAAGGTGGCCCAAAAATTTAGGGATTATCTGCTGGCGGAAGTGATTGAAGGCGGAATAGTGAGGAATCATAAAGGCGTGAATATACCGGACGCCAAGCTGAAAATCGGAGCGGTGACAAAAAAGGATGAACGGGATCTGAAATTCGCGCTTAAAAGCGATGTCGATTTTATCGCTCTTTCTTTTGTCAGCAATCGGAAAGAAATCGAAAGCATTAAGAAAAAGATCAGGAAAATTCTAGGCAGGAATGATGATCTGCCGCAAATCGTGGCCAAGATTGAAAGAAAGGAAGCTATTAAAAATATTGATGAAATAATTTCCGCCACGGATATTCTCATGGTCGCCCGGGGAGATTTAGGAATAGAGATGGACGAAAGCCGGGTGGTCATTTACCAGAAAGAGCTGATCGCCCGATGCTTGAAATCCGGCAAGCCCGTGATCGTAGCGACCCAGATGCTCAATTCCATGATTGAAAATCCCCGGCCGACGAGAGCTGAAGTCAGCGATGTTTCCAATGCCGTAATTGACCATGCCGATGCCGTCATGCTTTCCGGCGAATCGGCCAGCGGCAAATATCCAGTGGAAGCCGTAAGAACAATGCGCGATATTATTGAGAGGACGGAAGAATCTCCCTTTGACGATCTGATGCACGGATTTTTGGGCGACAGCAAGTCATCCGTTTCGGCGGCCGTGGCCAACAGCGCCCACGAACTTTCCAAAGATAGCGGAGCCCGGGCGATTGTCGTGGCCAGCCGCAGCGGTTTCACCGCCCATATGATCGCCAGGCACCGTCCGATGCAAAGCATATTTGTCATTACCAACAGCGAAAAAACTCACAATCAATTGTCGATTCTCTGGGGAACGGAAAGTTTCGTCTTGCCGGATTGTAAGACTCTGGACGACCTGATTACCCGTTCAGTGGATATTTTGACCAGAAAAAAGTTGCTAAAGAAAAAAGACAGGGTAGTGATTGTTACCGGCCGGCCGCATGTGAAAAAAGAACACATGAGCCTGGTGAAAGTGGAGGAAATAAAATAATTGAAAAATATCTGGTACAAAATAAAATTTAAAATAAAAAAATGCAAAACAAAAAAAACATTCTCTGGTTTGAGGAAACCAGAATCAAGGATATTCCTCTGGTTGGAGGGAAAAACGCCAGCCTGGGCGAAATGTATGCCAATCTCCGGGTGAAAAAAATCAATGTTCCCAACGGCTTTTCCATAACCGCTGAAGCTTTCCGCTATTTTGTGCACCACAACAAGCTAGAAGATAAATTCAAAAAAATATTAAAAGGTTTGAACACCGGAAGTATGCGCAATCTGTCTGAGCGCGGTTATCGCGTCCGGGAGACTATTTTGGCTTCTGAATTTCCGGACGATTTGCGCAATGATATTGTGAAAGCTTACGCCAAGCTTTCCGGCCAATATCTGCCGCACAAAAGTTTTCGCCTCACTACTGACAAAGAAGACCATACTAACCATTTTGCCGGAGGCGTGGATGTGGCAGTGCGATCCAGCGCCACGGCCGAGGATTTGGCTGACGCGTCATTTGCCGGACAGCAGGAATCCTACCTGAATGTTACCGGCGAATATCAGCTGCTAGAATCCGTTAAAAAATGTTTTTCTTCCCTTTTTACCGACCGGGCCATCTCTTACCGCGTGGACAAAGGCTTTGGCCATTTTGACGTGGCCCTTTCCGTAGGAGTGCAAAAAATGGTCCGTTCCGACGAGGCTTGTTCCGGAGTAATGTTTACCATTGACACCGAATCCGGTTTTCAAGACGCTATCATTATTAACGGATCCTGGGGGCTGGGCGAGAATATCGTGAAGGGAAAAGTCAACCCGGATGAATTTATTGTGCATAAGCCGACACTGAAACAAGGATTCAAATCCATTGTCGGAAAGAAAATGGGCAGCAAGGAAAACAAACTGGTCTATAGCGTCGGCGGAACTTCCAGCACGCAAAATGCCAATGTGCCGATTGAAGACCGCAAGAAATTTTGCCTGAATGATGAGGAGGTTCTGCAGCTGGCCAGGTGGGGAGCAATGATTGAGGATCATTACAAAAAATCGATGGATATCGAATGGGCCAAGGACGGAAGATCGCATGAGCTGTATATTGTCCAAGCCCGGCCGGAAACCGTGCAGTCGCAGAAGGACAAAAATGTTTTGGAAGAATATATTTTGCGAAGGCCCGGGACAATTCTTTGCGTCGGGGCGGCCGTGGGGAATAAAATCGGCTCCGGGCAGGCCAATGTCATAAAAGATGTGGCCCAGATAGCTGATTTCAAAAAAGGAGAAGTGCTGGTGACGGAAATGACAGATCCGGACTGGGAGCCGATTATGAAAATAGCCAGCGCCATTGTGACCAACAGCGGAGGGCGCACCTCACACGCGGCCATTGTCAGCCGGGAACTGGGAATTCCCTGCATTGTCGGAACAGGTGACGCCACGCGCGCGATAAAAGACAGGAAAATGATAACCATCAGTTGCGCGGAAGGAGAGGAAGGAAAAATTTATGATGGCGCTCTGGCATTCGACATCAAAAAAACGGATCTGAAAAACTTCAAAAAGCCCAAAATAAAAATAATGATGAATGTCGGCAATCCCGACCAGGCTTTTGAGATGTCGATGATTCCCAACGACGGAGTGGGATTGGCGCGCATGGAATTTGTCATTACGGAATACATCAAAGCCCATCCGATGGCGCTCATCCATTTTGAAAAAGTCAAAGACAAGGAAGAAAAGAAAAAAATAGAAGAGCTGGCGCATGGCTACAAAAGCAAAGAGCAATTTTTTATCGATAAGCTGGCGGAAGGCATCGGCAGGATCGCGGCTGCTTTTTATCCCAAAGATGTGATTGTCAGAATGAGCGATTTCAAGACTAATGAATACGCGACGCTGGTGGGCGGCAAAAATTTTGAACCGCATGAAGAAAATCCGATGATTGGCTGGCGCGGAGCGTCCCGCTATTATGATCCGGACTATATCGAAGGATTTAAGCTGGAATGCGAAGCGCTGAAAAAGGTGAGAAATGTTATGGGGCTAACAAATTTGAAAGTTATGATTCCGTTTTGCCGGACAGTGGAAGAGGGCGAAAAAGTTTTGGCGCAAATGAAAAAATTCGGCCTCAAGCGCGGCGAGAATAAGCTAGATGTTTATGTGATGTGTGAAATCCCATCCAATGTCATCCTGGCCCAGGAATTTTCTAAAATATTCGACGGGTTTTCCATCGGCTCAAATGATCTCACGCAGCTGACGCTGGGCGTGGATCGCGACAGCGCGAAAGTGGCGCATATTTATAATGAAAGGAATGAAGCGGTGAAAGAATTGATCCGCATGGTGATCGCGAAAGCCCATCAGGCCGGACGCAAAGTCGGCATTTGCGGCCAGGCTCCATCGGACTTTCTGGATTTTGCCGAGTTTTTAGTGCGCGAAAAAATCGACTCAATTTCGCTTAATCCAGACACAGTCATTAAAACCATGCTGGATATCGGGAAAATGGAGAAATGAACCGAAAATTACGAATTTAAAAAGTATGAGTTATAAACCGCGTGATTTTAAAATCAAGCCTCTGCGCTTGATTTTAGCTTTATTATGAGATATTCTGATTTTACGGTGGGTTCGCATAGTGGCCTAGTGCGCACGCTTGGAAAGCGTGTATATCGCAAGGTATCGTGAGTTCGACTCTCACACCCACCGCCAATTCAAAAAAAATGATAAAAAAATTTATAATCCTCGGCATGTTTTTGGGATCTTGGGCGGGCAGTTATATTCCCGCTATTTGGGGCGGCAGCTTGTTTTCTCTAACCTCCATACTTTTCGGCGCGCTGGGCGGTTTTGCCGGCATTTGGGCTGGATATAAATTAGCCCGCAGATTTGATTAATTTATGCGCGGATTAAGCCGGGAAAAATTTGAGGAAATAGTGGCGGACGGAATGAGGGCCATTCCGGAAAAGTTTTTGGCGAAACTGGATAATGTGGCGATTGTAGTAGAAGCGCGGCCGTCTCCGGCGCAGATAAAAAAACTGAAAATCCGCCAAGGCTGGACATTATTTGGGCTGTATGAGGGCGTGCCGCAAGCCGCGCGCGGAGCGCATTACTCATCAGTTCTGCCGGACAAGATAACTATTTTCCAGAAGCCGATTGAAGAGGCGGCGCGGAGCGAGGCAGAAATAAAAGAAATTGTGAAAAATACCGTCTGGCACGAAATCGCCCATCACTTCGGAATGGGAGAAGCGAGAGTCCGCCAGGCCGAAGCTAGAAGAAAAAAATAGCGAAATTTTTTTTGATAAAAAAATGGCCCCTATTGTAAAAATAGGGGCCTTGCATCTTCTTCAGGCAAGAGGAAGATGAATTACAAATATCGTTGGATCAGGTTTTTCATTATCTTGGTTGACAGATTTTTCCTTGGGGCTGTTTGTGGGCTTTTCTTCATGGGTCTTTTTTCGAAATTCTGGCAAAACAATGTTGCCCTGATGTGCCTCTACTATACTTCTCACGGCGGATAGTCCGCCTCCAGCAGCAAAAAGCATAAAGGCTTGTTTTTTCTTGACTGTGTCTAATTGTTCTCCATCTCTGGTTACGACAATAACAGCCTTATTTTTATTGTTGTCTGTTTCTCCATATCGGGAGAATGCTCTCAAAAAGATTTCTTTAGCCTTGGATTCTTCTGCATTTTTCAATATCATCTCAAAACATTCTCGCATTTTTTTGTTGTCAATCAGTACTTTTTGATGGCGCAATCCCGCAAGGTCTAATTTGATATTGATTTTAGCTCCATCTTTTTGTTTTTCGATAACAAAGTTTTCGAGAAATACCCCCAAATCGTATTTCTGTAGCGAAAGTTTTGAGGGATTAAGTCTGACAGTGGATAAGACATCCTTAGCCCTGGAATCAAATTGATCGTAAGCCTCCTTAATTGTTAAGAAGTTCTCCCTTGCGCTTTGTATGGCCGTCTCAACTTGTAAGATGTTTTTGTTTAGCTTTTCCATGTAGGGGAACTTTGTGACCAGGTTTCCAAACGCGTCCTGAATTCCAAGTGCGTGTTGTTCCAATGATCCAGAAAAAGCCGCCTTTATTAATTCGCAATTAGCAACATCTCTTCTTTTTTCGCTTCGGATGATGCGCACTACGGTTTTGGCAATCATCCTGATTTCAAGATCATCTTTTTCAAATTTTTTTTCCGGATCCCTGTTGGTGTATTCAAGGGTCATTACGCCAGAAGGTTTTTCCCCATATTCAACTCTGGTTCCAATTCTAGTTTTTTGGAAGTAAAGTGGAACAAGGATTATTAATACGATTCCGCGATGCCTGATCTGGGTTTTCATATAAGCAACGCGCAGGTCATGCTCCGGATCTTTTATGATAACAATCTTGCCGCCGTTGATTACACTTTCCAGAAAAGTTTTGCCCATTGCCGGTGATACCTCACTGCCAATCCCATGTTCACGTTCCGGATAGCCTGCGGCAATGACCAATCTTGCATTTTTGCCGTTCTCATCACCTTTTCGCAAAATAATACAGGTGTAAGAGCACTCCTTGACATGGGCTGTTAGATAAGACATAAAGGGCAGTCGCTCGGCCTGGGGCATATCAAACATTTCAGATATCATGCTTCCTATTTTCAAATCCCAGCAAATTCTTTTACCTTCCGGTGTTCTCCATTGTTTGGTTTCGTCTTTTGAGTCCATAATACATTGCCTCCCTCCGTTTATTTTTTTGGTTATTTAGTTTTTTAAGAACTCATATCCTTTTCCCTACTGGCCTAATGTTGGCACAAAACCGGCCAGCTTGGCAAGGGGGCCAAAAAAGGCAGATTTTGAAATCTTTTGCCTAAATCTCGGTAGTATAATATAGTAGAAACACCATAAAGCTTTATTTATACCATAAACACGCGATGAATTCAGACATTGAGGAGATAAAATCCAGGCTTAATATCGTTGATGTTTTAGGGACTTACATCCGTCTTGAAAAGGCAGGCGCGAATTGGAGAGCGCTCTGCCCTTTTCATAATGAGAAAAGCCCGTCTTTTATGGTGAGCGAAGAGCGCCAGCGTTATCATTGTTTTGGCTGCCAAAAAGACGGCGATATTTTCAGTTTTGTGATGGAAATGGAAGGGTTGGATTTCAAAGACGCGCTCCAAAATCTCGCAGAAAAGGCCGGAGTGGAACTTAAAAAAATGAATCCCAAACTGGCGGCCGAAAAAAACAAAACCCTGGAAATTTTGGAGCTGGCTACCAAGTTTTATGAAACCCAATTATGGAAAGGCGAAGGCAAGGAAAAAATCATCAAATATTTATATGACCGCGGATTAAAAGACGAGGCGCTGAAAGAATTCCGCCTGGGCTACGCACCCAAGGGCTGGCGGAACTTGTTGGATTTTTTGGTCAAACGAGGATACAAAACTGAAGAAATAAATAAAACCGGGCTTCTGGTAAAAAAAGAAAACAATAGTTATTATGACCGCTTCCGCGACCGGATTATTTTCCCCGTCGCGGATGTGAATGGAAAAGTGGTGGGCTATTCCGCGCGAGTAGCTCCGGGCGGAGACGAGTTGCAGGCCAAATATGTGAATACGCCGGAAACAGAAGTTTATCATAAAAGCAAAATTCTTTACGGAATCAACACGGCCAGGCAGGAAATGCGCCAGAAAGATTTCGCGCTGCTGGTTGAAGGCAACACGGATGTGATCGCGGCCTGGCAGGCGGGTTTCAAAAATACAGTGGCGGTTTCCGGCACGGCGCTAACTCCCGAGCAAGTGGGAATCATTAAAAGATACACGGACAAGGTCAAAATGCTTTTCGATATGGACAGCGCCGGCGAAAATGCGACGAAAAAAAGCATCAAAATCTGTTTTGAAAAAGAAATGGAAGTGAAAATCGTAATGCTTCCAGAGGGCAAAGACGCGGCGGAGCTAGCCCAGAAAGATCCGGAAAAACTCAGGGCGGCGGTGGAAAAAGCGCAGGGCGCGATGGAATATTTTTTCGAAAAAATATTTTCCCGCTATGACAAAAACAAGGTGGCGGACAAAAAAAATATCGCGGCGGAACTTTTGGCGCAAATTGAAAATCTCGCCAGTGAAATTGAAAAAAGGCATTGGCTGAAAAAATTGGCCGCGCATCTCGAAATTGACGAAGCCGTGTTGACTGATATGCTCAAAAAAGCTAAGCTTAGCGAGAGATTAGGCCGGCAGGCTCCGAGCGCCCAGATTTCGGAAGCGTTTAATCCGAAGAAGAAGATCGAAACGCTGCTCAGGGATCTCGCCGGGCTGGCAATGGTTTATGGGGATGTTTGGAAGAAAGTTTCTGAAGAAGGGGCATTAAAACCTTTTTTTCTAAAAGATAGTCTTCTTAGCGCGATTATAAAAAAAGGCAAAGAGGCGGAGTATGACTTCGACCGTTTTGTGAAAATTCTGGACGACCAGGAGCTGGTTGGCGCTTTTGAAAAGGCATATTTCGAAAAAAAATACCGGCTGGATCTCAATAATAATCTGGAAGAAGTTATTATCGCTGAACCTCTTTTGGAAGCGGAAAATATTCTGAAGGAAATAAAAAAGGAAATTAAAAAAGAAGAGCTGGAAAAAATCACGCACGATTTGAAAATCGCGGAAAAAAACAAAGATCAGGCAGCCATCCAATTTTTGCGGCTGGAAGTTAAAAAAATATCA
>Ga0315286_10000146_pt1 | contig 51520 bp, 59 predicted proteins | sample YL17G10_0_MG_FD_205038 | JGI IMG/M metagenome (GOLD analysis project Ga0315286, IMG submission 205038) | Sediment microbial communities from Yellowstone Lake, YNP, Wyoming, USA - YL17G10_0 | ecosystem: Environmental > Aquatic > Freshwater > Lake > Sediment | place: USA: Wyoming | collected...
ACTGAGGTAAGGTTAGTGTATTTTGGCAATTCTTGCTCTTTCGGAATTACTAATTTGTCACCAAGGCTTTCAGCGATAAGTCGCAATCTATCGATATCCCAAGAACCTCTCTTTTTCAGGTTAAGCCATGCCGCTTTAATTAGGAAATGAACTTCAGGCATCTTTGAGACTAAATAATAAAATATCTCCGACCCCTTCTCAACCACGGGATTAATCAAAGTTACATACTTCGGATCATTCAAAGCCTTATCAAATCTTGAAAAATCAACGCACGGAAGGATTACTTCTGCTTCTCTTCCAGACTGTTCAAAAATCTTTTTTTTAGCAAATTCAGAAGGAGTTAACAGATAATCTGGAGCAAAAGGTTTTCCGAAAGATATCTTATCACCGTACTCTAGGCTACTGACATTCAAAACGCTGGGTATCGAAAATTTTTTTCCCATATTAATAGCATGTCTTGACCAACCGAGCGCAGTATATATCATATCAGGTCTTTCTGCAATACATAACTCAGCTATTTTACATGAAGGGTCCCTTTTTGAGATACGAAAAACTCTAGGTCTACTTTCCTCCACTGATTCGTAGTCCGCATATGTAATGATTGTCGTCTCATATCCTTTTTTAGATAATTCTCTAAGTAGTGTAGCATCAGATATCTCAGTACCTCCTGTTGCAGGTATATAATTGCTTGCGACGTACAATATCTTCATAGACATCTCACCAGATAAAACATTTGCTCTTCGATTTCACCATGTACTTCAAATGTATCGAAATACTTCACAACAATCGCAAACCCACTCTTCTTAAGATATTCATCCAGTTCTTTCTCTTCAAAACATGCGAAAAACATCTTTTTACCTAACAATTTTGAATATCCTTCAAAATCACCTTTGTTCACACAAAGCAATAATTTTCCATCTTTTTTGATTATTCTGTGGAATTCATTCAATACAACTATTATGTCTTTTTTCGCCACATGAAGCAATGAAAACAATGCTACCCCTGCATCGAAAGAATCATCAGAAACAAATATTTTTGAGAAGTCACAACATATGCATTGCATCTTGGGAACATTCTTTTTTGATAATTTGATCATTTCTAAGGATATGTCAACTCCAGTAACCTCATAGCCTTTTGTCACAAGATATTTTCCAGCAGGTATCCCTGTACCGCAGCCAAGATCAATTATCTTTGAATGTTTTTCTACGAATTTCTGAAATATATCTAGTGCCTTGTAGGTATTCACATTCTCTGAATAATTATCTTGATACTCTTTGTTCAACTTATCATAATTTGATTTGATAACATCTTTATACTTCATGACCACCACCACTTCTTTTCTTATCAAGAGCGTATTTAAATTTTGTCATAATAACATCGTAATTCCACAAGAACTGCGTACATAATCTACAGAAATCAAGATCAAAATATTTTTGTGAAAACGTCTTATGTTCTTTTAAGATAGTATCCATTGAAAAAGGCATCTTTCCAGGATACGACATATCTGATCTATCTAATCGACAACAAGGGTTGGCTCTTCCATCGTATGCTACGGTTATAGATTTTTCAATAAGTGTACACTTCTTTACTTGTATATCCAGTTCGGGAGTCAGCACTAATAATCCTCTGCTTTTACCATAGCTTTTAGCTTCTTCGAATGTCATCCTAACAGACTCCTTAACCTCAGTGCCAAAATTTCCTTTGAGAAATCCTTGTTCATTAGTGCCGTCTATCAAATGAAGAAATTGTATACTATCTACAGCCATATCCTCGGCGTATCTTGTCATACCCATTATATTATCTCTCGTATATTCACGTATTACTGAATTTATAGATGTCTGAATTCTTGAACCGTGTGCATTGACAAATAATGCTATGTTATTTCTTACGGTTTGGGGGTTCACGTGATGTCGGGTTTTTTTGAATTTGTCTGGATTTGAAGAGTCAACAGAGATTATTATGCCACCTAATCCATTATCTTCAAGGACATCACCATTATACCTGTTTAATAACATTCCGTTTGTCGTTATCTCTGAAAATATGCCATTATCACGTGTATATCGTATCATATTTTTTAAGTTATTTATAGCAATCAGTGGTTCGCCTAAACCTTGAAACTCGACATATTTAATGTTATGTTTTTGATTGATAGATGAAAGTATGTCTTTGAACATTCCAAAACCCATTAGTTTGGAAGGCAGACTGCCTTTTGGTATATCACTCACATGTAGCGCATCACACATTGTGCATTGTAGGTTGCACACCCCTGATGGTTCTATAAACAAATATTCTATAGTATCATCTGCCATAGATGCACCTCATTTCCTCAGAAACAGAAACATCAGATATTATTGACGTATATTTATCAAATGCCGTTTTTGTATTATTAAAAAGCAATTCTACATTGAATGGTAATCCAGTGATTATTTTAGAACATTCAACTTGCCATCTTGAGAACTCGTCAAAAGATTCCACTTTATCATAATGCGTCAGTAATTCATTCCTCCTGGGATCAAACGAGGAATAAATATGATCTATTTCAAACAAGGTCACATCTTTAATAGACTTTTCTGCCATTCTGGCTGAATGTACGAATCTTTTTATCCATCCTTCAATAGCGTATAAGAATAGTGATCTTTTGCTTGTGGAGTTCTTATTCATATGATCCGAAACATCAAGATACATGTTCTCTGTAAATAAGTTATCGATAAAAGATTTAGAGTTAGGACCATGTTGACTCATATCAAAGAACGATTTCGCATAGTCAATATCGTGGAAAATTCCTAATGCAATAGCATCTTCTCTAGTTAAACCTAAATATTCAGCGAATGACTTGCATAATGCTCCCATAACTAATGAATGATGTCTTACTCTTTTGAAATGAATATCTAATAAGAATCTCTCATCTTCAGAAAGTGATCGGATAATATTTCTTGTGTCTATGGCAGCGACTAGCTTTTCATAGTATCTTTCTGGCAATTCATCTATTTCAGTCAATGATCTTAAAATATAATCCGGAGTGACTCTTAGTTTATTGATGTGACCTCTGTCTATAAGAGCCGTACGGACACCGGCGAGCATACCTGCGATAATGTCTTTTTCGCTGTCTCCGATATAAATGGTGTTTTTAGCAACCAGGTTATTTTCACGCATTATTTTTAATAATCCTGAGGGGTCGGGTTTTCGTGGTATGCCATTATGATTAGCGACTATATATGGATCTGAAATTCCAATCTGATTTAATTGTATCAATCCGTGGATATGAGGTGCATCTGTATTGAATCCTACAAAACATCCTTTATTTTCCAATTCAGATATTACTGATAAGTCATTGTATGCATAAAGATATTTTCTTCTAAATTCTTCATTATCATTTTTTCTGAATACTTCCCAAAAATCATCAGTTGAAACATTTAACTCCTCATATATCTGTTTTTCATCGATACCATACCAATGTTTATACATAGAGTCTATTCTAGGAGTGTTTTTTTTGAAGTATTTAGATATGCCTGAATACAATTCATAGATGCCTTTAGAATCAATATCCACAACAGTTCCATCAATATCAAATATCGCTGCTTTCAACATTTTAGGACCCTCTCATAAGATCTCATTATATCAGAATAAACTTTGTCAAAAGAGAAATTATTTTCAGCATGTTCTCTTGAGTTTTCACCCTCTTCAATGATTAAATCATGGTTTGAAACATATCGTAATATTGCTTTTGATGTTGAGGAAATATCGTACGGGTCTATCAAGGAACCATTAAATCCTGGAATAACAAGATCAGGTATTCCGCCGACGTTAGAAGCAATTATAGGTTTTCTTGAAAACATCGCTTCTTGGATTGCTATAGGCAGTCCTTCACTTCTTGATGGATGAAAGTATACATCAATCCCCTCTAAGAATTTCTGAGTATCATCTTCTTTTCCTAAAAAGAATATGTTATTCTCTAAGCCAGATTCCTTGATTTTCATTCGTAATTGATCATTCAAATATCCATCACCGGCAACTTTCCATATTACCGGAACGGTCCGAACCACTTCTTTGATGATATCTATGCCTAAATCTATTCCTTTTTCAGGAACCAATCTTGACAAACTACCCAGGATTAATCCTTGATTTTTCGTGGTATATCGTGTCATAGCACCATAGTTGTTATCTCTAGGTGCACAAGGCATCACATATATCGGTACGTTCGTCAATCTTGACCATTTATTTTTTACTTCCGATGAAACTGCATGTATCTCTGAAATTCCTGAAGAAACCACTCTTTCTAGTATCAAATCGACGAAAGGTTTTACAATCATTTTCTCAATAAGGGTGTTCTTTTCCGCCGCTCTTGAGAACATACAATATTTCGTAGATATTACCGGCGTATTAGTGATTCTTGCTAGAATTGCACCAGCCACATCCGCATTAAATAAATGTGTATGTATTATATTATAATTATTTTTTTCAACAATGGTTTTTATTTTTCCTATGTTTGTAGGTAGTGCCCAGTTCAAAGGGGAATCATATATGTTAATTCCTTTTTTTTCAAAAGAGATTGCAATATTGCCTATTCTTTCTATACAACACAGTCCAACGTTATGATTTTTCAACTGTTCATCAAGTAGACGCATTATAAACTCTTCTGCGCCTCCTCTGTATTCGATGTTTCTCACTATATGCATTATGTTCATATTACCCCCATATAATCTCGTAACTTTCCCCATTCTTATTCAAAGCATAGTCCTCAACTAAACGGACGTCTCTTTCTGACAGCTGGCTTTTATATTTGTTCATTAACTTTTTTTTTTGATCAATAAATCTACTTGTTTTTATAGGGTTAGGTTGCATATTATCCGTCAATCGAGATAGTTCGGGATATGCTGCATAGGGAAGGTCTTCATAATACAACGCATCTTCAATAGGATATTCACGTAATATCTGATGATCCACACATTGCCCTATCCCTAAAGGCAGAAGTGCTCGATATTCATTGTTGCTATTTCTCATTATTTTTGAAAAGATTTCCGAAAGGTATTTTTGAGGTTCCGAACGCGGAGCATTCCATTCATCGTATCCTCTTAGCGTCCAATCTTCGAATCCTAATAATATTATGTTTATAGACAAATCTTTACTAATCTCTTTTTCTTCTATTAATCGTATACTGGAAACATGCTTTTTATCTGCGTATCCTGACTTTAAGTATCTGCTTTTTGAAAACACATTCTGTACTGTTACAGGGGTATTTGAGTATTTACACATTATACCTCCTAAAGACAGGACAGCATCATCTAAATGAGGTGAAAGTATGTTTATTCCGCCATAACATTTGCCTTTAGTAACATATTTAGAAAATTCTTTGAAGATGTCATTTCCACGTATCGAATCAGCAAAATCTACACAAGTGTTTCCGTCATCTATAAAACCAGGTCTTTTTAATGGGTCAATACCGATATTTTTTAAATTGAATAGGGAAGGATTTGCTACGGCAATAGGGACTATAGGATCGAATAGAGGTTTTCCATCATACCAATCTAACAATAACTCTATGAATCTATTTTGAAGAGGCATATAAATTAAATCCTAGTTTACCGCGAACATAACTACTTAAACTTATCCTAGTTCTGATACGGGAAACATATGATGCGCCGACCGGGTAGCAGACGACTCAGGTCTCAAGAAGAGGACAAGTTCTTCATAATATAAAAAGGAAAGTCGGAAAAAGGAATACATAAAAAGAATTATCAAAATTAAATAAGTATGGCACAAATAATTGTAGGTTAGTAATTGTTCTTCTGTTCAAAAAAACTCATTTTGAAAAACTTGTTTGTTAAATAGAACTCTTTATAGTATTAACTGATTTTATTTATCTTGTAGGCAATTGCAATTATATGCGCTCCGATTTTATCTGCAAAATTATTCTTAACATGTTTTCTTAAAAACACCATGTCTTTTTTCTCAATTAAAAAGCTTCCATCAATCAAAAATTCCCATTTCTGAATTTTATTATAAGCAAGACCCTTCCAATAATTATTGATAAACTCTTTATTTTTGTTTTCAAAGTAGTTCTCATACCATCTCTTATCAGCACGATGTATTTTTGATGTGGGTGTTACGGTAACTACTAAAGTCTTTCTTGATTTATCATTACCAAATATACTCTCGATTAGAATTATACCCTGCTCTGAATTTTCTGCCACCCACAAACTATGAAGTCTGCTTGGTAAGTGGGGAAACGAATCAGCTCGAACCGCTTCAAAATCTAATTCAACTTCTTTTCTAATGAGATTAGTATTGTTTACGAGGCTAATAGCTGTTGGTGTTGGAAAGGGAGTCATCACGTTAAGCAATGAATCTTCAGGTTTAGTCTGAAAATCAAATGCCGGATTATTAGACACAAATTCATTTGGCGAGGTCAAAATACCTTTTAGTGACAGAAGCCAACAAGTTTGCCAATTTGTAAGTTCGAGTGAATGAAGATATGTTTGCATAATTCCGGAAAAGCAGTCAAATTTAAAAAACTATTGAGATAAGCAGAATGAATTCATGAGACAAAAACAAAGTTGAATAAACAATTATAACTCCCTTAACAAATAGTTCTAATCGCATCAGGTATGCTGCAGTTTTTTTTAGTTCTTACTCTCTGAATTTTGTCTTTTAAAGACGAATCAATAATGATTTTTTGTGAAGCCTTAAGATAATCTGCTGCTGTTGGCTTTGTTACTCCCCAAAAATTAGCTAGCCAAGTTACATCACCATATCCATTTTCAGCCAAATAAGCTGTTAAAACAATCCTTTTTTGTCTCTCTTTATGAAGCAAAGCCCTTCGGTATGCGTGACACCATTGTCCTTTCTTGTTTTTCATTAAACTAATCATTTTTGACCCTCAGAAGACATTTTAGAATGTTTAGATTCATAATCGGCAAGAACTTCCACAAGCTCAAGTAAGGTCATATTTATTCCTAATTTTTTGAGTTTTTCCTGTAAATCAGGTATTAAACTCAAGTCATATGTTAGAGTGCCATACAGAAAAAATAACCCTGCACTTTCTTGATAAGCTTCTGATTGTTCATCATACAGCTCAATTGTATTTGAAATGAGTTCTTTTGAGTGATTTATTATATTTATACAGCGAGTTAGGCTGTTATCCTGAAGAGCCTCCCATAACTCAGGGTGGTTTGTTTTGCTTTTAAGAAATATGTCAAAAGAAGCGAAGTTTCCGCCGTAACCAGGAATGTTTCTGGCTTTTGCTCCAAACCCCGCGAAGTTCTTAAAAAATGATTTGAGAACATTCTGAGGGATTTTATTAAGTGTTTTCTTTTTTTCTTTCTCTTCATTTTCAAGATATGCTTTGTCACATTCCTTGCAATACTTTACTGGCTTGCCCTCCTTATCTGTATAACTGAATTTTTCTTCCAAGAAGCCAATTTTCCTTTTGCATTTAGCGCATTCAACCATTTTAAATCACTAACTAAGTCTATATGTAGAAGTCTTTTTAGCTTTTTAAATGTTATTACAAAAACATTCTTTTTGAAACAGCCGCTTATTTATAAAGGAAAGCTTGATTTCTCTTAAATGGTTTTTGGAACACAGCCGAAATCAGATGTAGCTCAAAGATATTTTCCAAACAAGATAAAAATGGCAATGATAAGTAAACTAATGATTAGAACACGCCATCGTTTCAAACCCTTTTTCGTATATTGTTTCAGATAGTAAAAATATAACAACGATAAGAACAATAAAATTATTGGAAGAAAAAATGTTTGATATGTAATAAGAACTCCTTTAATCAATTTTTCCAAGAAATATCCTACAACAACCATGGCTACAACATTTGCTAAAAAATATAAGAAGCCCTTATTAATCGTTTCAAATACATTTTTTAATCCCTTTCGCCATCCTTTCCCACCTGAAAATATAACCCCGTCAGCATATAAAACTAAACCAGCGGAAAATACTACTGAGATAATAGGAATTAATCCAATAATGAAATCATTAATAGTGCTCATAAAAGCAGAGAATTCATTAGTCTTTATAAGTATTACCTACCGAATGAGTTTTTCTTCAAGGACAAAATCGGTGCGTTTTTGTTCATAAGTTACGAATACACTTTTTTGGGTTTAACACGTAAAAGAAGTATGAGTGCATTCAATCGAAAAATCTGCCAGTACATTTTAAACTCAAGAAAACGAAACATTTATAAATGATAATGCTCTACATTATATCAATTGTACTAATTGTGAGAGTGAAAATATGAATTCAGAACTCGACAAAGTTAAATCAACTATAACTATATCTTTAGGTCTTAAGAATCGTCTTAGAGATGTTAAGGGTAGTGTGAGCTACGAAGAATTCATTGCTCAACTTTTACGTACGAGAAATGGATTAGCACACAATAACAATTACATCGAGGTACAAAAATTTCAAAGGAGAGAAATGGTGTATTCATTTGACGATATAAAAGTTGTTTTCTCTTATAATAAATACAATCAATCCCCAAATTTCATATTTGATATTCAAATAAATACGATTAGAGAAAACGGTCAAAAATATCTTTCAATTGAACTGCTAGATGTTTCTATACAAAGTAAAAGCGAAACACTAGTTTTTGGCTATAAGATATACTTTGAGTTGCTCACATTAGCAATTCAAAACGAGATTGAACCATTATTTAAGCATAAAGGTAGGTTTGAAGATTATTATTCATGGCAAAAAGAATTTGAGTCCTTAGATCTTTCCAAGAAAGCCTATGAAAATGACGTGATGGAAAAATTAAACGATTTCAAAAATGGAGTGCATTACAAATGATAGATATATCTTCCCTCGAACAATATTTTCCTCAAATAAACAAATCTCTGATTTTCGATAAATACACTTTCACAATTTCTTTCCAACAGGACAAAGACATTTTTCTTATTAATTTAAAAATCAAACAACAGGACACCAAAGAAGAGCACCTGATTAAATTTAGATTTGGGATAGGTAAAGATAAACCTCAAGAAAAAGCATCACACGAGACGGGCAAACCGCACTTTGAAATAGATGTCTACAAAAGAGAAGAAACATCCTTATCAGTAACAGTTTATTTCACTTTTTGCAATTTTGATGATGAAAAATTATTGAATTATGCAAAAGGAACAATAGTTTTAATAGACAAAATCGTTAAACAATTCATTGCGCATCAAAACCTTGATAAAGAAATTATCAATAAGCTCGTATACGACGAAGCTATTTCTGAAGAGCTTTCAGAATTTGAACCAATACTTATAGATGCGCTATACGAATGTTATAAACATAGTGATTTAGTCGTAAGAGAAGGAGACCATGCTGAAATAATCAAAACACCCAATAATTTCAAGAAACATCTAGGCATTAAAGATTTAGATCCGTTATTCTTGCCTCTTCTTGATAAGATAGAGAAAAACAATTAATAAAACATTTTATCTTATATTTCAGTGGCAGTCTCAGGAAAGTTGTTCTAGTTCTGAGAAGGGAAACGTAATGGTGCGCCGACCGGGAAGTATGGTTAAGTGTGACAACAGCGGAATGAGAGAAAAAACTGGCTTTTTACGGGCAAAAGTAGTGTCCGCAAAAAGCACAGTAAGGGTACTAGCCCCGCCAGGGTGAACGCCGAGTGCGTGACAGTCAAGGACTACATTTTGGCTCTTTTTGAGACGCCAAGATGCCTTCTAGGATTTGTATCACTTCTTCGATTGTCTGGCATTTAAACTTGCTTATAAGCCTTTCTTTTTCTTGTAGCAGATAACTTTCCATGTCCATAACAAGCTCTAGGCTGGCATCTGGCTTTTGTTTATGTCGGATTACGTGACACTTATTCCGAGCTTTAGATTTCTGACAGGTCAATCAGAGAGCTTATATGAAGCTCAATGCCATCGCTTGCATGGACTGCTTAGAATACTTAAGGCAGATTCCGGATAAGTCAGTGGATTTGGTGGTTACTGACCCGCCTTACAACGTATCCCAGAAACAAAACCTCAAGTTTAATGGCAGGATAATCAGGAAGAACTTTGGAGATTGGGATTTTGGCTTTGATCCTGAGCCTGTTTTGAGGCAATTAAAGCGAGTTCTCAAGCCAAATGGCCAAATCTACATCTTCTGCGGTACCAAGCAAATTCCGCTTTATATGGGACTAATGGAGAAAAATAACTGGTTCTTCAGAAACCTCTTAGTTTGGTACAAAACCAACCCGGCACCCAGAATGAGCAAGACCAACTATGTCTTTTCCTGCGAATACATAATATACGCCATAAACGAGAAAGTAAAGCCCTCACTGGCCGCCTTCAACTTCACCAAACAGACAGAAATGCACAATGTCTTCATAACCTCAGCCCTCCAAGGCAAGGAACGACTCAGGGGTAAGGACGGCTTGGCAGTTCACCCGACCCAAAAACCACTCTTCATTCTAAAAAAACTAATAGAAACATCAAGCAAACCCGGCGATGTAGTTTTGGACGTCTTCATGGGAGTAGGATCAACAGCAGTAGCAGCCAAACAAACAGGAAGACACTTCCTTGGATGCGAAATCAACAAAAAATATGTTGAATGGGTAAATAAGAGGCTTTTTGGCAGTAGCCTTCTTTTTTCAGCTTCCGGCATTAATCTTGCTAACAAAATAGAAAATTATCCCCGTCCCTGAGCTAGAGCTTTTCACTCAAGTCCTGACAAACAAGGCATTCTAAGGGCAGAAACACCCTGTTTTAAGGCAGTCTAGGTTTAAAATTATTTCGATTATCTTGACAACATGCGCCTCATGTTATTTATGAGCTTAAACGAATGAACTACCTGGTAAGTTGATTCTAGTGTCGGAACAGTTGTGATTTGCCTGCCAAAGCCTCCTCTTCCTGATTGGCAGCACCGAATGAACTTCTCGCATTCTTCTAAGTCATTTGGCGAGCTTCTTAGAATTGATAGAGCTGTTAAAGCTGCATGGGTGCTCTCAAGAAAAGATGTGCTTCCCAGCCCTAACCCGAATCCGCCTTCAAACCCTTGGCATTTCTTAATCCAAGCAACATATTCTTTTTTGTTGAACTTAATGCCTAATTTTTTTAGTAGGAAAACTTGCTTGGAGACCACATCTATAGTGTCAGCCATTTTCTGTGAAGAAACATACTTCTGTGATTTATTCTTCAGAAGCCTCAGCAAACTGTTTTCTTTTAGTATTTCTGCGCAATGCACGGCATAATAAATGCCGTCAACATTTAGTGAAAAAGAAGCCTTGATTGAGTTAATCATTTTTCTCTTATCATGCTTGATGCCTAGTTTCTTTGCTAGGAAAAGAAACTGGAAAAGGCTGAACATGTTCTTGTTTGTAAGCTGGATTTCTTTTACAAATTCACAGGTCTTTTCGTTTTCGTAATTAAAATTTAGCTCATCAAAAACCCTGAGAGTATAATAAGTGTCTTCAAGCGTTGGCGGAGCGAATGCTGCGAAGCTAAAGCCTCCCTCTTCTTGCTCCCTTGACATCACAAAACTAATTATGTGATCGCTTTTCTCCTCTATCCACGACATCCCTTTGCGCTCACTCATCTTCTTCCTGTTTTACTTCGTTCTTCTCATCTCGTCAAGGTATGCTTCTGTTGCTCTGAAGTTTCCTTTCATTAACTCTTTCCTGGCAAGCTTAAGGTTTAGCAGCTCATCTTCTTTCAAAGAAGCTTGTGACTGAATGCTGCTGATGCGCCTTGCTAACTGCTCATACTTACCCAGATCTGCTTCTGAAATCCTGCTGATGTCATGGTAAGGAGGCCTAACAATCACAAAGAAAGGCTTTCCTATGTTATAGCTTGAGTTGTGGAGCATTGCTGTGCCTGTTTCTTCCCTTACAACTGCCTTTGCAGTCGGATCCCCGTATTTGAGCCTGACCTTATCCAAGTCCTCCTCATAGGCTGTCCTTAATTGAAGCTCTGTTCCTATGTTAGCCCTTATCTCTCCGGCAAAGTCTTCAAGCACCTGGCTTATCAAAATTATTCCAATGCCCCATTTCCTGAACTCCCTGACTGCCCTTTCCAGCGCTACTAAGCCTATTCCTTGTCCGCCGTATTTTGGCAGTATCCTGTGAATCTCCTCAAAAACAAGCAAAGTAGTAAGCTTCTGCGACTCTAAAGGAGTTTTTGCGAAGAAGGAACTGATTATATTAGTTATGAACACATCAATCTCTTTTTCTCTCAGATGGCTTGTGACAAAAATCTTGAGTTCCCCGGGTTTTGTTTGAAAACTTTTTTCATCAACACCAGCCAGGCTTGCCTTTATCATCTCTACAGGCCAGCCCCTGGCTTCGCTTTTCCTCATCTTGAAAAGCTCATATCTGTCCTTCATAGCCTCATCCCTGAGCGGCTTCATGAAACCAGTCCATTGGACAGTAGGATCAATAACTATGACAGATATTCCTTTTTGCAATGCTTCCTCCACCACCACTTGCGCTGTCACGGTCTTGCCGCTGCCAGTAGAGCCTGCTATTATCACGTGCTTGGTCAGCTCGTCAACATCCAAGAAAGCCTCATGCTTTGTTTCAGCAATCTTACCCAAGAAGATGCTTCTCTCATTCCTCTTAGGAAGGTCCCAATCCGCAATTTCATGACAATATCGTTTCTTCATATTAAATCAGCCCAACCAGCAAGGATTCAAGCTTTTCAAACGTCTTATTATATTGCTCTGCGCACTCAATTATTTTGTTCCTTCCCTCAATCATCTTCTTCTTGCGCACAAGAGTATAAGCATTATCAATAGCCACATAACTTTTTAGCAATTCACGATGGATTTCCTTGAAGTCGTCAATGCTTTTCCTGAGGTAATCAGTCCTTAACAGCATCAGTTCAAGCAAGCCTCTGGATTTGACCATTAATCCGAAGAAAGTAAACTGAAAATGCCTGAACTGGCTGAGCTGAGGATTAATATTCTTAAGGTTGAGATTCTCGCAGATGCTCTTAAGTATTCCTAACAGGTCATTAAGGCTGGAGCTCTGCATAAGCAAGGCAATGCAATACTCTTTGTTGTGCTTAGTGAGTTTCATTTTTTGACTATAATCTTTAATTGAGTCGTGTGTTCATATAATCGCTTCAAAATAGCGTCCAGTTTGTCTTTTTTTTGTTGAGAACTAATCTTTCCAGAAGACTTTTCCAATTTATGAGACCATAAATCATCAATAGACTCCCAAATGAAGCTACAGTTAACATTAATAATGTGAGAAAGAGCAAAAGAAGTATTATCCAAATTAAACTCCTTTTTAGCCTTTTCAAGTTGTATCTTGATTTGCTTTAACTCTTCTTTTACTTCCTTAAGTTGCTCCTGCGTCAAATCATTCTTTATAGACTTATAAATCTCGGACTTGCCAGAAATATCTTCCTTTATCTCTTTTATGAGACCTTCAATGTAGGCCATGGTTGCCTTAATCCGGTTATAGTGCTGCCATTCCATTTTCAAACCTACTAAAGAAGTCATCAGCTGAGGCGGTTTTGGCAGAAGGCCATGGCGGACTTCATCACCTACAATACCCTTTCAATCAATACGGATTTATATATCTTGCTTAATTTTTTGAAAACTTCACATAATCATCTAACAAACAGTCCTCATAATATCTACGACACTGAGCTTAGTTCCAAACTCTTTTTCAATCTCATGCAAGGTTTCATTAATCATATTTTCTCTCTCAGGATAATCTTTTTCATTCCATACTCCTAAGCCCATGCCAAACAAATCCAATTGCTCTATTGTTAAAACAAATAATTTTTTACTAATCTTTTGCAAAGTATATCTGCTCAGGCCATCATCTTTGATGTATTTCAGCCAACCTTTAAACCAGTTAGGAGCTTTAAAATCAAACTCTTCAACAATAACTTGCGGATGTGTCTTAATTTCCGCTTCAAAACTTATTCTTGCTATCTGATGAAAGCCCATCTTAGGATGCCTGCACTGTGTTGTACTTTCTATTCTGAACAAGCAATATGCCTACAGCGATTATTGCAAGTAGAGCTCCATACATGAATGACCAGCCATAAGATAATGTTGTCCACAATACACCAGCGATTATGCTCGAGATAAAATCTCCAAAACCATTTACAGTATTCAACAGACCAAATCCAGTACCTCTAATATTTTTTTTCAAAAGATCGGCAGCATATGCACGTTCTATGACATCAATAAGCCCTGTCTCGACACCTGCAAGCAAGAATAATATTACAAAGCTTAGAATAGTGTTCGGAAGTACAACAAATCCTATGCAATATAATGCAAAGATAGCATATCCTGCTCCTAAAAGGAATCTCTTGCTTATCTTATCGCCCAAAATGCCTGAGACGTATGCAAATATTGCTGCACCAATGTTCAATAATACATAGAGCCCTGTAGCAATGCTGCCTGCTGCAAGTATTCCCATTGATGGTTGAAGAGCTTGAGTGACCCTGAGTATCAGAAACGTATTTGCAAAATTTGCTATCCCATAAACACTAGCTGCCAAAAGAAACCTCTTAAAATCAGGAGGCATGTTCTTAACTGTTTTCCAAAATGTTATCTTAACAGGTTTTTTCTTATACTTCTCCCTGACAAAGAGCACTGCAATTACGGCAAGTGCTCCAGGTATGGCTGCTAGGAAAAATATGTTTCTTACACCAAGTATAGGAAGAAAGAAAAAGGCAAGTGCAGGTCCAATAATTGCGCCTAATGTATCCATCATCCTTTCAAAGCCAAAGGACTTGCTTCTGGTTTTCTTGTCTACAGAATCTGACAACAATGCATCCCTTGCTGGGCTTCTTGTTCCCCTGCCAATCCACCCGAGAGTCCTTGCTACGAGCACATGAATCCATTGTGTAGCAAAACCTATTATTGGAATAAAGAATCCGGTCATCACATAACCAAGAATTATGAATGGCTTGCGCTTACCGATCTTATCGCTATACCATCCTGCGAATCCCTTCGTAAAGCTGGAAGCAAAATCGGATACTCCCTCAATTACTCCAAGTATTGCTGCTGCACTACCAAGAGTGGCAGTTAAAAATATTGGAAGAATAGCTGTGGCCATCTCATGACCCATATCACTAAATAAGCTTGCAAGCCCAAATGATAATACGTTTCTATTTAGCCATCCTTTCTTTTTTTTACTCATTTAGCATCACCATTAATGATGTCTTCACTGTGCACTGGCAGGAACCATTTATGTGCAACAAATGTTGGGATGACTGCGCTGGCAATAACCACGCCAATAAGCACTGAGAATTGCACTTGATTTATATAACCTGCCTGCAGTCCAAAATAGCTCGCTATTGTTCCAAAAGTCAAGCCAGTGCTCATGAGAAGTGTCGTATACATGCTTCCATGAGGGATATATTTTTTTGCCAGGAAGTAAACGCCAACAAATTTTGTTGCAATCTTGATTAAGAATAATATGACAAATAGGCCGAGTGCAGATAGTATCAAAGGAATTGATACATTTAATCCGCCTACTATGAAGAAGAATGGTGTAATTATGGCATAAGCTACGACCCTCAGCCTAGATATAACCAGCTTTGCTTCAGCTCCTTCAACAAAGTATTTTGACATGATCATTCCAAGAATAAATGCAGGCAGCACCGCATGGCCATCCCCCAATCCTGCAAAGTAAATAAAAATAAGAAGCAACAGAAAAATGTATTTTATCTCTGGCTCAATAACTTTGTTTTTGTAAATGTGATTATTGAATATCCTGTGAGAGTATTTTCCTGCTATGAAAATTACTGCCAATGAGACCAGGATAAAAAGCAGAGTGTATGTATTAGGCTTAATGAAAAGAATGCTCAATGCCAGAGCAGTTCCCATATCAGTTACGAATGTCGATGCCATAATAAGCTTTCCCAGCCTAGTCTTTGAAAGCTTTGTTTCCACGAGAACAGAATAGACTACTGCCAATGATGTTGTTGAGAGAGCTGTTCCAGCGATAAGTGAAGCGTTCAGTGTCCATCCAGCAATCCAGTATGTGTATACAAAAACTCCTATGAATGGCAAAATAAATGAGGCTAACCCTATGAGCATGCTTTCCTTAAACTTTTCTTTCATAAGAGCAGTATCTATTTCTGCTCCTGCGAGAAATGTCAGGATTATACCCCCAAATCCTGCAAGGTAAGTCATCCAAGGTTCGCTATGAAATCCCAAATGCCCTGAAATTACACCCAGCAGAATCTCGATAATAGCTACTGATATTCCAATCCTTAATGAGATTATACTTGCCAGAAGCACAATTGCGCCGGCTATTAAAGGTATTACGTCTACCACCATCTTATGAAGCACCTCTGTATTTATTTAGAAGAAGCTATCAACCAATTCAGAGATGGTAGTTTTCACACATTAACTGTGAAGGCAAGCTTCATTGCCATACTGTGCTTCGTGATAGGAATATATAAATTTTGCTATAATCCACTCCTTGTTGTTCAAGTTATTTTTCGAGTCCCGCATATGACAAAGTATGATAAAAACTTGTTTTGTCTTCGATAAAAAGGAAAATTATCCCCGTCCCTGAGCTAGAGCTTTTGACTCAAATCCGGCAATATGCTTAAGAAATTAAACCTATCTGTGACGGCTTGTGCTTAATCTTTGGGAAAATTGTCTTTGTATCACGTCTTCCGACATCTTTTCTTTTTGCGCTGCCTCCTTGTTAGTCTTCTGAAGGTGATTAGCTTTGAAGAAATGCTTCCTTTGCGGTGTTGCTTTGCAGAAGGGCGAGTCATTCATGTGCCCTTCTTGTGTGATTTTCATTGAATGGAAGTATGGTAGTCTTGAGAAGTATCGTCTTGTAAGAAAAAAGGCTCTAAAAAGGAGCGGAGGTGGTAAAAGATGAGTAAAGCCTTGTTGTTTTTGGTGCTTGGGCTGGTTTTGTTTTTACCAGTGGCAATGGCAGTCGAGTTTAACGGCTCGGTCAGTGACGCGGACAAGCAGACTTTTGACAACATCTTAGCGCCTGTGATGAAGGTTTACAACTTCATCAAGTACGCAGCTACTGTTTTGGCAGTGGTTTTGCTGGTTTTTGCCGGCATCACTTTCATTACCAGTGGTGGTGATCAGGCTAAGAGAGAGTCTGCTAAGAACACGGCCATGTACATCGTGATTGGCCTTATAGTGATTTGGGTTGCTCCACTGATAGTCCAGTACCTTGCAGGATGAAAAAAATCTTTTTAGCACTAGGCACTGCGCTCCCCCTCCTCTTTCTGGTAGTGCCTAGTGTATTATCTTTTAACTGCAACTATTTTACAGATGCTTTGCTGAAAAATGATTGCTTGGCTTTAAACCAGACTAATGAGGATATGATTGCAAGCCTCATCTACACAAGCATTTTAAGACCTGATTATGCCTTTATTGATGAGTATAATTCCAAGATAGTAGTTTCTGGGCCTCCTTATAACACCACTCTGTATTCCAAAGATATAATCAAGGATGCTTGGGTTAAAATCCTTACCATAAGCCATTCAGTGCTTTACAAGGAGCTACTTTTTGTGCCAGGAACTGTTCAAGTCAGAACAGAATATAGCTATAACATAAAGGTTCCTGACAATTATGAAACCGGTGATACAAGCGCCGATGTTTGCAAGATTACCTATTCACTAGATTCTAAATCGGATAATCTTGACATTTTGCTGGATGATTTGATAGTTGGTAATGGCAAGCTGGTCACGTTGAATGTTGATGATAATTCTACTTTGAAGGCTCAGCTAAGCATTACTGCAGTGATAAGAGCTGATGTGAGCACTTGGTACAAATATTGTTGCTCAACCAGCGATGATGGCTCATGTGCAGGATACTGCTACGACTGCAAATATGAGAGAACAAATTACATTACAGAAAACCAGAATATAGAAGATGAAGTTTCCATTAAGAAGTATGAAGAGCAACCAAGCGCTAAAATACAATTTATCCAGAGATATTTCAATTCTACTAAGGGATTAATCAATAAATCCATCAGCACAAGCATTATTCTTTCTGTCGGTAATGCCTCCTTTGAGCAGACAGAATTCGAATATTATGCAAGATTCTCTGAAAAACCATATTATTTTCTTGTATTAGAAGCTATTGATCAAGAATCATTAAAGATAAGGAATATGATAGTTGATAAGCCTTATTTCTTTGTAGCTAATGAACAAAATTGCAATCTGGAATACTTTAACTTCTTCAATAACAGGCTTGAGGCCTGCAATACGACTTATGTTGGTGAAGAGGTAAAGAGTTTTGAGAAGCCAAAATCTTCTCCCAATCTTGGCCTGCTTTTTAAGTTAGCTGGCTTTGCATTAGCAATTTTCCTATTAGTTCTCTTATTTAAGAGAAATGTGAAGAAAATCACTCCTGTAATCTTTGCATTGTTATTTATCATACCTTCTGTGAGAGCTGAGGATTGCGGTTTGACAAACCTTGCCAGTTGCATTCCACAGAAGATTTTTGATTATTTCATGGGGCTAGTAAATGCTCCTCTTCAACCTTTACTTTCTCTAGTTAGAAGCTTAATGGAGAACCCTCCAAGTATTGAATTATTCAAAGGCTTGTGGGTAATAATTGTCTATTGCATAAGCCTATTTTATTGCTTCCTAATAATTTATTCTGGAGTGCAGTTCATGCTTTCAGGACATGATGTTGTAAAGAGAGAAATGGCTAAAGAATGGCTGAAAAACACTGTGCTGATGATTGTCTTGATTCAGGCATCATTTTACCTTTACGGCCTTGTTTTAGAAATTGGCTCATCAATGAGTGCAGGAGTCTTGTCTTTGATAGATCCACATTTCTTTCTATTGACAGCTGATAACTTAACCAATGTTGGTTTAGAGTTTTTCTTTGTAACCTTTTACCTTCTGATACTGATAATAACGGTCCTGATTCTTGTCATAAGATACTTGTTAGTGGCTTTGGGAGTTCTCTTTGTACCAATAGGGATTTTCTGCTATTTCATCCCTCCTTTGAGAAGCTATGGACGAATGATATTAAGCCTTCTAGGAATGCTTATATTCATAACATTCCTTGATGCTATCGTCCTTTTAGCTTGCTCAATGCTAATGAACATCGAATTATTTCAGAACTTCAAAATTCTAATAATGATATCAGCATTCTCAATAACAAATATGCTTTTTATTATCCTCATCAAGCATATAATCACTAAGAGTGGCATGGTCGATGCTGGCAGAAGCATATCAGAAGCTGTTAAGTACGTGGCTATGCTATTTTGAAATCTTATGTAATAAATATAGTACAATTAGATGATGCTCAAGTTGAGAATAAGAGTTTTATAAATCTTTCTAACGGTCGACTTATAGAAACAGCCATCTGAAAGTGTAGTATAAGCCTATGATTATGAAAATCCCTGCAACAATCCTGCGCGTCCATACCTCAAAAGCCTGTATTTTGTTTATTATCTTTCCAAGTTTTGAAACGCTGTGGACAAGGATGAATGATAGTATTATTACTGGCAAGCCTGTGGCTAGGGCAAATACCAGCGGGATAAAGATCGCATCCCCTGTTTTTATTGCCAATGGTATGAGCATCCCGAAGAACAGCACTCCGCTGAAAGGGCAGAAGGCCAAGGCAAAAATAACACCTATGAGGAAGCTTCCGAAAAAGCCTTTTCCTGCAAGCTTTTCTTTTAATGCATCAAGCTTCTGGCTTTTTTTGAAAAAGCTTATCTTGATGAGGTCTAGCATGAAGACTCCAATGACTATGAGCAACGGCCCAAGGAGATTTTCACCGTATTTCTGCAGGAACAATGCTGCTGCCTGGATATTAACCCCGAACCACACAAAAAGGGAAGCCAATGCAACATAGGTGAACATCCTGCCTAAAGTGTAGAGTAGGCTTACAATTATTGTGTGCTTGCTGTTATCTATCTTTTTTGATATGTAAGCTATAGCTGTGATGTTAGTTGCAAGCGGGCACGGGCTTATAGCAGTCATTAATCCTATAAAGAATGCAGCAACCAGCGGTATGCTGCTTGTCCCCATTGCTTCCATGAATCCCATTATTGCCATTTTTTTACCTTAAACTTCAAGCTTTTACTTCTTTGACCTCGAAGTTTTTTCCAACGAGCTTTTCCATCATATACCCGATTAATATAAATAGCGGAAGAGATATAAGCGTTCTTAGGATAGTGAATTTTATTCCTAAATATCCCATCTCAATGCCTATCATTGGAATCTTCATAGATGAGAATGCTCCCAGATAAATGAATATGTTCTTTACTGATGCTCCTTTTTTATGCAGAATATAGGCAACAGGGAATGCCCCATACAGAGGGCCTGCCTGAAGCATTGCCAATAGAATAACCAGTAAAATCCCTTTTATTCCTGATTCTTTGCCTATATGCTTTTCAAGCATCTCTTTCGGGAACCACACATCAAAAAGCCCTATTAATATGAATAATAATGGGATGAATGAAATCATTTCTATGAAGAACTCCTTGAAATTGGAATAGATGACTGCTCCAGGTTTGAATCCTATAAAATATGATGCTATAGAAAAGATGATGAACAGGATAACCCATGCATAATTCTTTACGTGCTTGTTAGCAATCAGTTTTTTGTTCACATCAGCCACCCCATCATGATTCCTATAATTATTGCTGCAATAAAATTAAACACATTCCTGAGTATCGCTGCTTTCTTCCCGAAATACTTTATTTCTAAAGGCAAAGTAACTATCCCAACCATCATTAAAGTGATCATAAAAACAGCAACAACACCATAAGTAGCACCTTGTTTTAGCAAAGTCGCAGCCAAAGGGTATGAGATGAATCCTGGTATGAGGGTTATTGAGCCAATAATCGCAGCTATCCCGAAACCAAGCCACCCAGAATTAGCACCGAGATACTTTACAATCAAAGAGCTCGGAATGAAGAAAAGCACTACACTAATAAGGATGAGTATATTAAGGAAAGGGTGAAGGATGTTGAAGAGCATTTTCCACCCTCTCTTCAGGCCAAGAATAGTCTTGTCCTTGTCAAAAATAAAGGAAGCAAGCAAGGCAATGCCTGTCACTATCCCAAATATGATTGTGTTGTTAAGCATAAATTATCCCACCTAATCATTCTCCTGCTAGCTTCTGCTCAATAACACCTTTCAGGTAAGTCATATAATCCTCTTTATTATTTATCTTGTACCACACATTAACATTTTGTTCTGCTTTGAACTGCCCGTCTTTAGTGTATGTTCCTATCCACAAGGACGCTCCTGTTGCGCCATACTTCATAACCAAATCCCTGTTTTCTGGCAATTCTCCGTTGATATGGCCAAAGACTACCTTGCTAGATTTTACTTCATCAGCAAAATAAGTGTTGACTGTCTCTTCCGCAAGCTTCCCAACAGCTATGCATGACGAGCATTGATTAGTTGCATGGAAATGATAGACTTCGACTTTTTGGACTTCTGCATTTGCTGTTTCTGCGGTATTGATGTCGCAAGTATTTTCAGTACAGTTCATACCATTAGTATTTTGTACGTTCTGTGTTTGCGTCTTTGTTGCTTCCGTAGTGCATCCTGAAACAACAAGCACCATTGCTAAAACAATTATAATCACTAAATTCCCATTTATTTTCATTTGCTTTCCCTCTCAATTTTTTCATAAATAAGGCATTTGATGTGACAAGGTCTTTTGTCACACATAACGATGCCGTTTTAGTATATTAGTTGTTGCAATGGCTTATAAATGTTTATTTCAAAAAATGAAATGTCCTCATAAAACCATTTCATTTAATGAAGATTTTTTTAAATTCATCCTCAATAACGATCTTGTTAGTCATTCCCATCTTTTCTTTATGAATAACCTTTTTTGATTCCAGATCTAACAATCTTCTATGTAATTTGACGGCATCAATTCCAGTTAACTTGCCAAGACTGCTCTGGGCAGATTCGCCTTTTTTGCTGATCAATGCCTGAATAATCTTTTTTTCGTCAGAATCAAGAAAATTTAAGGTCTTTTCTGCATCCCCAAACAATTTCTCTTTCTGCTTGAAAAAAGCTTTTGATAAAAAATAATACGTTAATAGCCCGACAAAAACGCCCAAAGAAGCCAATATTGCGATGACTACGGGCAAGGAAATCGTGCAACCACATGATAAGTTATAATGTTCCTTAATAAAATAAGTTATTATAGAAACTAAAAAAATGAATCCTATGACTAATGCAATTGCCAAGATTAGATTTAAAATATCTTTGCGTTCTTTCATCTTTCATATCATATTATTTTTTATTTATTGCATAGCTTATCTGCGTCGCAAATATTGTTTTTTTCTATCTGGATCGTGGTGTGTGTTATTCCATAATCCTTCTCGAGAATGGCATTTATTTTTTGGATGGTCTTATCAGTATTGGTCTTGCCATTCTGTGTGCAAATGTGGCATGATAAGAATATCTCTTCTGAGTTCACCGACCAGATGTGAATATCATGCACACTCTTAACCCCGGATACTTTAAGGATGGTTTTATAGACTTCTTCAAAATCAATGTTTTCAGGCACTCCTTGCATAAAGATATGGATTGTTTTCTTGATTATTCCAAAACCGCTCCAAAAAATCATTATGGCAATGAATATGCTCACTACAACATCCAGGATAACCAAATGTGAGAAATAGATTATTATAGCAGACAGGATAACTGCAACTGATGAGATGGCATCGTAAAATAAATGCAAATAAGCTGCTTTCATATTCAAATTGGCGTCTTTGCTTTTGTTCAAGACCATTATGGAGAAGAGATTTCCAAGAAGGCCAATAACTGCTATTATCAGCATTAATCCCAGAGATATTGATTCAGGAGAATTTATTCTTTTGATTGCTTCAACAATTATGATTACCCCAATAGCCCATAAAGACAATGCATTGATTAAGGCAGTGAAGATTTCAACTCTTTTGAATCCGAATGAGTGCTTTTCTGTAGGCTTCTTATAAGAGATTTTTTCTCCTATATAGCTCAATATCAAAGAAACAACATCTGAAAGATTATGCCCGGCATCACTTAGTAGTGCAAGGCTTCCAGAAAATATCCCTCCGACATATTCTGAAATAGTGATGACTATGTTTAAGATAATTGTCAATCCTATCTTTTTACCATTTGTATCGTGATTATGCATTCATCTCAAACTCCCTTAAATAAAATTCATATTAAAATATTAAACAAGTATCCTGTGAAGATAATCCCTAATGTGACGATGCCAAAATACAATATCAATAGTTTTGTCTTCATTACTTTTCTTAGTATCATCATCTCGGGCAGTGATAATGCTGTGACTGCCATCATGAATGCCAATGATGTGCCTAATGGCAGTCCTTTTGCAATAAGTGATTGGACTACTGGAAGAATCCCTGCGGCGTTTGAATAAAGCGGCACACCGATGAGAACTGCGATGGGAACTGCAAACCAGTTTCCTTTGCCAGCAATGTTTGTCAAAAGATTCTCTGGGGCGTAGCCATGAATGAACGCACCAATGCCCACTCCAATAATCACCCATGGAAAGACCTGTTTAACGATTCCAGCCGTATCATCATAAGCAAGCCTCATTCTTTCTTTCCAGGTTCTTTTTTCAGCTTTAAGGTTATTCTTTACCTTAATCTTCCATACATAATCCTGGACCAGGTGCTCAAGCTTCATCTTTCCAAGAATAAACCCAACAACTATTGAGATTATCACCCCTGAAACAATGTAGATTGCTGCTATCTTCCATCCGAACAATCCTAGCAGTAATACTGCTGCAACTTCATTTATCATTGGGGCAGCAATAAGGTAGGACAGGGTAACTCCTAAAGGAACGCCTGACTCCACAAAGCCTATGAATAAGGGAACTGCTGAGCAAGAACAGAACGGGGTAACTATTCCTATAAGCGATGCCAGAGCATTTCCAAAAATCTCATATTTGGTTGATAGCACCTTCTTAATCTTGTCTGGCGGAAGAAAAGAGCGTATAACAGCGAAGCCAAATATTATTGCGCACAGAAGAATGAATATTTTTATGACATCATAGATGAAGAAATTAACTGCTCCTCCAAGAATGTTTTCTTTTGCTAAGCCAAAGACCGAATAGGTAAGCCAGTTGGCAAATAATTGAATAGGATAGAATAAGTCCATTTTATAGCCACTTCTTTATCTCTTTAATATCGGCGATTCTGCCATAACATTTTACATCGCCATCAACAACTAGAGCTGGCGTAGACATAACGCCATATCCTATTATCTGGTCTATCTCTGTGACTTTGACAACTTCTGCCTTCTTCCCAGACTCTTCCAAAGCCTTTCTAACATTGGCTTCAAGCAACTTGCACTTAGGGCATCCGGAGCCTAATATTTCTATTTTCATTTTAATTCCCACTATTTGCAGCAACTGCATGAACATCCAATGCTATTGCTAACTTTTTTCTTAGGTTTTTTCTTTTTATTCATATTATTGCCTCATTATTTTTTATATGCAGCTAATTTTAAGCTTTCAACAGGGAATCCTTTGTATTGCCTTTTGCTAATATCATTATCTTCAGACAGTATTTTTACTTCAAACCCTGCTTTCCTGATTAGTCCTAAGTATTCTTTTTTGAGTATAGCAGCGCCAATACAACCAGCTATAAGGTCTTCATCTTTTCTATGTTCCTTGGTCAGTTCCTTTAATAGAACCATGTCTGAGACATACATCCTTCCTCCTTTCCTGAGAACCCTGTAAGCCTCTTGAAAAACCTTGTATTTATCCGGAGAGAGATTTATCACGCAATTGCTGATTATTACATCAATTGACTCGCTATCAACAGGTAGATTCTCTATTTCTCCAAGCCTGAACTCAACATTATCATAACCATATTTCTTTGAGTTTTCCCTGGCTTTTTCTACCATCTGCTTTGTCATGTCAATCCCAATGACTTTCCCAGATTTTCCAACCTTCTTTGCTGCAAGAAAGCAGTCAAATCCTGCCCCTGATCCTAGGTCAAGAACAGTCATCCCCTCAACTATATCTCCAAGTGCTGTAGGATTGCCGCACCCAAGGCCAAGATTGGCATCAGGAACTTCCTTAATATCACTTTCAGAATATCCTATTGACTTTGATAATTCTTCATTGCTGGCTTCTCCGCAATTGCATGAGCAGCCACAGCCATCGGTAGCTGCTTTCTCATACTTTTTCTTGACAATGTCTTTTATTTTATCTTTTTTCATATTAGCATCACCTTAAGGAAATTTTATTGCCTTTTCAGGGCATATCTTCCCACAGCCTTTGCACATGTCAACGCATGCTTCCTTGTTCTTTACCACTGGCTTACCGTCTTTCTCTTCAAAAACCCCATGAGGACAAAAATTAAAACATGTCAGGCAGCCACTGCACTTCTTGTCATCAATTACCGGATACCATTCCTTGGTCATTTCTGCATCTCCTTCCTGGTCTTGTCTATAAGCTCGCTGACTAATGCTTTGACTTCCTCAGTGGTCTTATTCCTTACATCAACTCCACGGAGCTTATTCTCATCAAAGCTAACTGCTGCAAATGATTCCTTGAACATCTTCCTCTGCATCACAGCATCACAGCCAGCGACATACAAGACATCAATATCAGTTCCTTTCAAAAGGTTCTTTAGAAATCTGTCGCCATCGTCAGCGCAAAGCTGAGGGTGAATAGCAGCGAACTCAACATTGAAGTTCTTTCTCACCATGTTGGTGATCTCATAAGCATTCTCCTTGGCAAACGACGGGCAAGTTCCCTGGCATACACAAAATAAAAATCCTTCCTTCATATTAATTCTCCTCCGCAGCATTATTTCTTAGCATATTTTTGCTCGAGCTCTTTCTTCGCTACCTTTAAGAGCCCTTTCTCCTTGATAAGGTTTTTAACATAATCATGGTCTGGGAAGCTTATTGCGCCGTAAATGCACCAAGTTTCACAGGAAGTGCATCCCACCATGCAATTATAAGGGCGCTCAACTACAGATTTTTTGTTCTTTGCATCGTATTCAAATACGCTCCTTCCGCAGCTGGTTATGCACATGCCGCAACCAATGCATTTCTCTAAGTCAATTTTGGGGTTCCATTCTATTTCTGTCCTGTCGACGCCTTTCCATTTGGCGAATTTCTCATCTAGTTTTGGCTTTTCAGTCATTTTTTAGCCTCCGATAGCTTTACAAAATTGTAAGCATGATAAGCAGCGCTTACTCCTTGGCTTACTCCGATTATTGCTTGCTTCCAGTCAAGGCTCGTCACATCTCCTGCTGCATAGAAGCCTTTCAGGCTGGTCTCTGAGTTCTGATTCACAATTACTTCTCCTTTATTGTTAAGCTTCACTCCAAGTTTTTTTGCAAGATTGCTATTAGGAACCCTGCCTATGTAAACAAACAATCCTTCAACAGCAAGCTCTTTGATTCCTTTGTATTCTTTTTTCAGGATAAGCTTTTCCAGCTTATCACTGCCTGTTATCTCAACTATCTCATTATTGTTTATCACTTCTATCTTTCCCTGCCTTATCTGCTCATCAAGGAGCATTTGGTTGTGCTTTTCTGGATGAAGCTCTTCCTCGTTGTTTATTATGTAAACTTTTTTCGCGTATTCTGTGACAAGTATTGCTTCTTTTACTGCGCTGTCTCCTCCGCCTGCAACTGCTACTGTCTTGCCTTTGATGTGCGTTGCGTCGCATAAGGCGCAATAATCAACTCCCTTGCCAAAATACTCTTCCTCTCCCTTTACGCCGAGCTTTTTTACCTGAGCTCCTGTTGCCATGATTATTGTTCTTGAGGAAAAGCTCTTGTTCCCTATTAATACCTTGAACAAGTTTTTTTCTTTTCTTATCTCATCAACAATATCGATTAGCATGTCAATGTCATAGTCCATCGCGTGATTCTCAAGCAACTCTGTGAGCTTTTGGCCTTGGATTGATACAAAGCCAGGGTAATTCTCCACTCTTCCTGTGAGAGCAAGAGTCCCTCCTGGCACTTCGCCAATAATCAAAGCTTTTAATCCTAGCCTTGAAGCATACATGGCAGCTGCGTAGCCTGCAACTCCAGCGCCTATGATTATTGTATCATACATCTCATTAATATCAGGGGTGTGCGTGTATGAATGTCTAGGCTCAAACACAATGCCTTCAGCGATTTTTTTTGTAGCCATCTTAACCATCTTTTTATTTACCTCAATAGTTGGGGTGCGAACAGCATTATAAGCCCCAATACTGTCATTATTGCTCCACCGACTAGCTTGCAATATTTTGCATATTTCTCTCCCAAGCCGCTTCCAATGGCAAAGGCTGCCATTCCAAATATTACTAAATCATCAAGCATGAAGAAGAAAACATACAGTAGGATGTAAAGGTAGTGTTGGAGCGATGATAATCCGCTGAGAGCAAGCACTTGAGTGAACACTGCAGGTATTGCTGATGAGCATACAAACTCCACTGAGTTAACAACAAATGCCAAGCCTATTATTGACAAGATTATTGCGAATGTAAGAGGTGCTGACACCAATCGGTCTATTTTTTTCATGGTGCGCTCATGGCTCTCATCATCCCCTACCTTGCATGTCAGGCTGTCCTCACCTTTGGTGGTGAAGTATTCCTTGAGGCTTAGCACTCCCCCGCCAACAGCGACTAATCCAATTATTATGGTCAGTATCCTCAAATACCCTATTAATAAGAATATGTTGAGCCAGGCAGTCATGAAAAGGAAGTAAAGCACTCCTGAGGCTAGTAGAAAGCTTCCAACAATAATCCAAATCCTTTTCCTGTCCCTTACTCCTATGAGTATCCCGATTAAGTAGACTAGCACCCACATGGCACAGGGGTTAAAGCCGTCAATCAATCCAAGAATTACAGCTAATGCTGGGAGCGAGTATTTGGTCAGGTCAGTCCTTCCCAGGAATGGCAGCTCGTAATCGCTAAAGCCTGTCTTTACCTCCTGAGTTGTGTTAACCTGGTATCCCTCTCCCTTGCAGCTGTTGATGCACACATCAATCGCAGATAATATTTGTTCTTTTGATTGCACTCCTACAAGAGGATGCTTCCCGACAAAGATGGTTGGGACTCCGAGGCTTGAAGTGTCAAGCCCTGCTTCTCCTGCCATTTGATAGAATAATTGCGAGCCTTCCTGCGAAGAAGCGTCATGCTCAAAGAATATCACATCTGTCCGCTCAGCCTTAACCTCATAATATATTGGCTTCTGCTCTGCGCAATGAGGGCAGGTTGGAAGGTAAAAGAAATGAATCTCTATTTTGCCTGTTGCTGTTGTTTGCTGGCTCTTCTCGCTTGTCAAGAAGAAAGCCAACCCTGCAAGGATCAACAAAGCTATGACTAAGTAAATATTAAATTTGGATGAAAAAAACTTCTTAACTGATTCTGCGATGCTCATTCTATCCCCAAAGCCTCTTTAAGTTTTTTTAAGTTGTAGCCAACAATTATTTTTCCTTCAACATCAACTACAGGCACGTTTTCCTGACCGCTATTAGCCTTCATCTCTTCCTTTTTCTTTTGGTCCTTTGAAACATCTACTTCATCGAACTTGATATTACTCCTCTCAAGGTATTTCTTGACAATAACACAAAAAGGACAGGCAGGGGCTGAATAAAGTATGACCTTCATTTTCTTATCCTCTTTTTTTCTCAAGCAGCTTGAAAGCATCGGCCATTCTCTTGTCTTTTATTGAGTAAAGTATCATCTTTCCAACTCTCCTGTGCTTAATAAGACCCCACTCCAATAGTTTTGCAAGATGCATGGAGCAGTTAGACTGGGTCCTCTTTATTTTTATCGGAATTTCGCAGGCGCATAGCTCACTATCAAGCAGGATTTTCAGTATTCTGTGCTTGGTCTCCTCACCCAAAGCCTTGAACAGGTAAAGATCAGATTTCATATATCAACAACAATTGATATGTTATATATAAAGTTTACTATTCCTTTAGGATGCAGGGGCTTATACACGATTATCGAAATAATTTTAAGTCCACAATGCCAGAAACACCAAAAAACCATTAGCCAAAATGCCCTGATTTCCAACTACTGTACATGTCCAGTGTGTCTAGTTGCATGTTTGTAAACGTTTCGTGTATTACATTATCGGAGATTAAGCCTTATAAACTTTAAACCTGTAATTTTTTATGGCTTATGAGATTCCTCAACAGTTGCAGCACAAGGAAAGAATTCTTTTTGGTTTGACTTTTCAGCAATTAGGCTGGGCAGCTTTATTTGGCAGCATTGTATTGATTGTTCTTACAAGGAAAGGCAATTTAACCTCTAACATTATCCTGGCTCTTTTACCAGCGATGCTAGGTGTCTTGTTTGTTTTCTTCGATATAAACAAGTGGCTAAAGTATTTTTTTCACTTTTTCAGGTTCAGGCAGGCTGCTTTGATGTCAGAAAAGATGAAAAGCCTTGTCGGTATTAAGAGGATAGAAAACTCTATTGTTTATGGTGCTTCTGAGGTTGCCATCTTGCAGGTTACTCCTATTAATTTTTGTATTAAGACTGATGAGGAGCAGAATGGCATTATTGTAGGCTTTCAGAAGTTCCTTAACAGCCTTGATTTTCCTGTTCAGATCGTTATGACTACGAATAATCTCAACATAGAAAGTTATCTTTCTGGATTGGAGAAAAGAGTCAAGGACAAATCTTTGTTTAATGACTTTGCCAGTTTTATGCGTGAAAGTATTGCTGAGAATCAGATGAGAACCAGGCTTTTCTTTCTAGTTATCCCGAAGAAAATTGACTTAGGTATTCAGTGCAGGATTTGTAAAGAGAGGCTGGAGAGCTTGGGCTTAAAAGCGGTAAGGTTGAATGATTCTCAACTTGTTAATAACCTGCGCTTATTCTTTAATGATGTTGACCAGGAAAGAGAGGCGCAGGAGAATATTGATAATGGCTTGCACTACCTAATCGCTCCTAATAAGGTCAGGGATTTGGTTAGCTCTATTCAAATTAATGACAAGTTCTGCTCAGTGGTAGCTGCGGCTGGTTATCCCAGAATGGTTGAATCAGGCTTCTTGGACAAAATAATATCAACCAATGACGACTTTGACATTAGCATCCACATTGAGCCTTTCAGTATTGAAACCATGATGGTAATGCTAAATAAGGAACTACAGAAGCAGAGAGCAGACCTTTACGCTGAGGAACTCAAAAAATCCATTAACCCAAGCCTAGAAATCAAGTACAGCGATACCAGAAAGGTTTTGGAAGCTTTACAGAAGGGCAATGAGAAGCTTTTCAATGTCTCTTTGTACATTAATTGCAAGGCTAAAAGCCGTGAAGAACTGGCCTTACTAGTCAAGAAAGTGGAGTCTGAGCTTAACAGCCTGATGATTGTGCCAGAAACCCCCCTGTTTCGCCAAGTTTCGGCCTATAAAGCGATGATTCCAGCAGGAAGGGATGAATTAAGGATCAAGAGAAATATTACGACAAGCGCGCTAAGTGCGTTTTTCCCGTTCACCTCGCCATTCCTGACAATTGAGCCAAAAGGAGTTATGTTGGGCCTGAACAAGAATAAAGTACCCTTTATCAAGGACATTTTCGGGCTTTCCAATGCCAATGGCTTGATCCTGGCTACTTCAGGTGCTGGTAAGAGCTATTTCACCAAGCTCCTGATTTCCAGGCAGCTGTTGAATGGAACAAAGGTCATGGTGATTGACCCTCAAGCAGAATATCTGGGTTTGATTGAGCAGTGCAAAGGAGAACTGATAACAATTTCCAGGACTTCTAAAACCATCATTAATCCCTTGGACTTGATGGGCCACGACCTCATAGAAAAAAGACTTGCATTGATGGACTTGTTCAAGATAATGTTTGGCGAACTCACAGAAGTCCAGAAATCAATTCTTGACAAGGCCTTGAATGAGATTTATGCAAGGAAAGGAATCACTGCAGATTCTGGGAAGGACAGAAAACCGCCTATTCTAGGAGATCTTTACAAGATTCTGATGGAAATGGATAAAGAAGCCAGTCAAATGGAAAAGGTTACCTATCGAGCTTTGATTAATAGACTTTACATGTACACAGAAGGAGTTTTCGGATTCTTAAATACTCAGAGTAATATTAACTTTGAAAATGACTTCGTATGCTTCAACATAGGGGACATGCCAAAACAAGTCAAACCAGTTATTATGTTCCTGATTCTTGACTATGTTTACATGAAGATGAAAGAAACCAAAGAGCGAAAGCTCCTTGTTATTGATGAAGCCTGGAGCTTATTAGGTCAAGCAGAAGAAGCATCTTATATCTTTGAAATTGTTAAAACCTGCAGAAAATTCAATCTTGGTCTGCTATTGATCACTCAAGATGTAGCCGACCTTGTAAATTCAAAAGCAGGCTACGCAGTCCTAGCTAATAGTTCCTACTCTTTACTATTAAGGCAGAAGCCAGCAGTGATTAATGGAGTTGTTAAGATGTTCAACCTAAGCAACATGGAAAAAGAATACCTGCTCACAGCTATTCAAGGCAAAGGCATCCTGATTATGGACAATGACCACCAAGAACTAGAAGTTGTGGCTTCTCCTAAAGAGCACAAGCTAATCACAACCAACCCTGATGAAATACTTAGGAACAGCAAAAAACAGGCTGAAGAGAAGCCAGAAGTTAATATCAAGATTGACTTAAACAAAGGAATTTACTATGGAAAAGATCTAACTCTTGATCAGAAAAACTATCTCAATAACCATGGTTACAAAGCTGGCTTCTTTGTAAAAATCGGGAAAAAAGGACCTGAAGAATATTGGATTAAAGAATCACTTCCAGAATCAACAGGGCACACCTTCTTAGTTCAAAACATAAAAGAAGAACTAGAAAAATTCACTAAAAAAACAGAGATCAATATAGCTGGGAAACCAGACATTGTTTTTCGAAACAAAAAAGGAGAAGTCGTAGCCATAGAAATAGAAACAGGGCTCTCATTCAGCAAACACAAAAATAAAATCACAGACAAATTCGATAAAGTAAAAGCTAAATACAAGCAAAACTCAGCCATAGTGCTGACTGATGCAACAAAAAAATACCTTTACAAGGAAATCTCAAAGACAATTCCTGTCCTAGTCAGAACTGAAATAATTGAATTCATTCAAAGCCACTTCAAAAATAGATGATGAGTGTTCATATTGGGGCAAAAATAGAGCCTATGAAGCGGCAGAAAACGCAGGATTCGCCACAATTTCCGCCTTCATGGAGCCTTTGAGGCAACCGACGACAAAACCATTCAACAAAAAAGCGCATATTGTTTACTAAGACGGAAAATTTTACTCCAATTCTTTGATTTCTTTTATTTCATTAGCAGATAATCCATATATTTTATAGACAGAGGAATCGATGTCTTTTTTTAGTTCAGTTAATTCTTTTTCTATTTGTATTTTTTTCTTGGTTAAATTAATGTGTTCTTCCTCTATCTTTGTGAATTCGGGTAATCTTTCTTTAATTTTGTTCAATTCATTATATCCATCTAAAACTTTATCAACTAACTTAATTAATTCATTTTGTTCAGAAATACTTATTTCTTTGATAGGCAGATATTTCACATATTCAAAGTTCATACTTCTAACAGCCCTGTTATATACAAAGTTGTATAAATAATGTGCTGCGAATTTAGAATTAAGTATTCCTAAAATGTATTTGACCTTGAATTTCTTATCTTTAGGGATGACATTAATAACAGTATCAACATTTATATTTTTCCCATCATCATAAGTACATATTATTTTTATGTGATTTTGTGTTTGTGAAACTATTCTTTGACACACAATTTTTTCAGTAGAAATTCGCTTTATTTTTTCTTTGAATTCATCTAACCTGCGATTATCAGGGTTTACGTATTTGAAAGATCTATATTCATAATTACCTATGTCTTTTCCACACATAACTTTAATATCATCAGGTGTTGTTTTAGCGTCTGTGAGTAAAGCAGGGTATTTCTGTAAATAAGCTCCTCTAGTAATGTCAAAACTTTTACCTAAAAGCTGTGAATTTTTTAAGGCTTTATTTTTAATTGAATTGTTTATTTCATATAAGTATAAGGGGAAGAAATCTTCAGTAAAGAGTTCATTTGGAACTTTATGATGCTTCTCTATAAGTTTTCCTTTTTCATAGAATTTTGAATAAACATCAACCTCTTTCTTAGTTTCAGGTTTCTCTTTTTTTATAATAAGGATTATCTCTTCAAGTTTTACATCCTCAAAAGCCTCTCGCATATCATAGATTCGTTCGATTGTACAGTTGTCTAAAATATACTTTCTGATGAGTTTCCAAGGCTCAATATAAGTTATGGATTTAGGGACAACAAAACCTAAATAACCCTCTTTTTTTAAAACATTTATAAATTTAATAAGAAACAATCCAGCGATATTGGTTTTTCCGCTGACATAGTTTGTAAAAATCTCATTAGGATATTTCTTTTTTATTTCCTCTAATTTAAGATTAAAATACGGAGGATTACCTACAATAACGTCATATTCTTTAGGAAATTCACTTTCTATAGATATCTGTTTTTCTTCTTGATTTATGGTAGTTTGTTTACTTCCAATCCAGTGTCCTAGTTGAGTTGATAATGAATCGTTTTCTGCAATCATAATTGCATCCGTTTTATTATTGAGGTTTTTTAAGGCCAGGTTAGTGGCTGATAGATTGACTGCGAATGGATTTATGTCAAAACCGAATAAATTATTTTTCAAAATCTTTTTATGATAATCATTTTCTTCTTTTTTCTTGTAAAGATCCATTAATTTATCGTATATTCTTATTAAAAACCCTCCAGAACCACAAGCAGGGTCAAGAATTCTATCAGTAACCTTAATAGGAATGTGGTTTATTATGAACTTGATTATCCACTCCGGCGTATAAAATTGTCCTAGTGCTTTTCTTTCTTCTTTAGTTATATGAAACTCATATATTTTACCTATAATATCTGCATTAAGATTCTTAAAATCATACTCTGCTAGTTGAAGAACGACCCTTTCTAGAACATTCTCATCAAAATCAATCTTATCAAATAAGGGATGGCAAAAAATAGCTCTGTAATCAATTTCAACAATTTCATCAAAACCACTTTTTATCAACTGTTTAAGTGAAAATGTTTTTCTTAATTCCGATAGCTTTTGTTTTGTAAGTTTAGGTTTTACAATTCCATAATCTTCAGCGATTCGATAAAAATATAATCTATTAATAAAAAGATAGGTGGCTTCTTTTGACAAATTTTCTAGCCACTTTGCTTCATCTTTTATGTCCAGTTCGGAGTCATGAATCCATTGGTTAACTAAATTTCTGAAAGTTTCATCAGTGTCGTATCTAGTTTGGATCTTTGGTTTGCAATTCTCTACAAGAATCTTTTTCGCATTTCGTAAATTCTCAATAAGATTTGGGGCCGTGATTTCGAGCCTGATTATTTCTTCTTTCTCACTGCTCATCTTGTCTAATTCTTCCTTTACTAAACTTTTTCTAGATATCCATCTATACAACTCATCCCAAGAATCTGCTAGATCTTTTAGATAGACTTTAAGGAGAATTCTTTCTCTCGGGTTCATAACATTTTCAATGAAGGATTTATATAGCCTAATTTCCAATCCATTTGTTAAAATAACAAAAGGTATCTGCTTCTGGACTGCATAATTCAGTGCTTGCTCAATATGTTTATCCAAATTCTGTTCAATGCTTTTACATTCAATAATGATCTTGGGTTTCTTATCAACCATAATAGCAATATCTGCTCTTTTATTCTGAACAAAATACTCGAAATCCATATCTCTTAACGTATCATATCCTAAAATCTCAAGAAGTTCTATAACAATCTTGTTCTTAACATTCTCTTCAACTCCGCTCGTTCGCCCTTGTTTAATATGGTCGAAATCCATATTTATTAAATCAAGAAGTCTTTTATTTGTTATATGTTTAAATTTAAACTCCTTTTGTATAGGCATACTACCTTCTGGAATTTCAGAGTTAATAAAGTTTTTCATAACTTAAAAGCATGCATCTCTATTTTAATAGCTTTACGGCAAAATGTCCAGTCAAGCACGAAAGTTTTACGAAAATGTCCAGTGCGCGTGCTTAGTTTTGATTCACTTTTGTTCTGAGAAATTAGTATGGATTGAGAATTGCTATTTCTTTAGGAACTAAGTAAGCTTGTCCTTCATTTAATTTTTTACAAATATCCTCTATGTACTTATAAAATTCATCGCTTGTTAAAAATTTATTAGATATGGATAGTGAAAAACTTGGATAATTATTAGATGTTTCGTTAAATATAGGAATAATGCTGCAATTTCCTCCGGATTTGAATATTATAAGTTCATGTTCGAAGTTGGTTAGTTTGTCACTTACACTTTCAATATTTTTAGGTATTTTTACAAAGGCAGCATATGCAGTAATACCATTAGCTATAACTAAAAGACCAGTAAGTATTGCTAACCACCTTGTTGAGTTAGCACTTCTTTTACTGTATTTCAATTCATCTTTTCTGCTCATTCTTAATTCAAATTAGAGAACAATAGCAAGTATTAATGTTTTTCCGCTTTTTTCGCAATCTCTCCGTCTTTGTAACAGTAGTCTTTATAAATAAGTTCAACTATTCACTTCTTTGGAGGGATAAATATGGTTAGTTATAATTGCAATAAATGGACATTCTCTTTCATGATTGCTAGCCACAGGCCTATTACTAGGTTGCATGATCTCTCTAGTGCTGGGCGTGAATGAGACTCCTAAGTTTTTAGGAGTGGGCTGCGATTCAGACAAAGATTCTTTTTAGTTTTTTCCTAATTGGCAAGTCAGGAGTACAACGACAGTTTAGGAACGGAGCCAGGGGGTGCTACAGTGTTAGTTCCTAGTAAGCCAATAATAACCGGAGAAAAGGTTATTGTGGTAAAAGGGAAAGTGTTTTACAATGACAGGAGGCGCAGAATCGACATAAAAAGACCGATCAGGGACCTTTTTGAGACCAGTGATTACGAGGTTGGCTACGTGATGGAGCTATGCCTCAGTGAAGCAAAAGTTGTAGAGAGACTTAAAGCATTGACAGAAAAGAAAATTATGCCCGTTTTGCTTTATTTTGAGGCACAAAAAGCTAAAGAGGCGGAAGCATGAGCACAGAAACCAGATGCCCAGATTGTGGAAGCACACAAATAAGCTACGAGGAAGAGCAGGGAGAGATAGTCTGCACTATATGTGGCTTAGTGCTGGAAGAGAAAGCTGTTGAAAAGAAGCCTTTTATTAGCGAAGCTCATAAGGAAATGGCTGAGCAACCTTTCCTGGCAGAAGCAGGAGGCCTAAAGAAGAATGGGCGCATCATCAAGAGCAGCTGGTTATTAAGCACTAGAGAAAAGAACTATGAACAGGCCAAGAAACGCTTGGAACTATTAGCCTCAAAGCTGCGCCTACCAGAACTAGTAATGACAGATGCCAACGTCATCTTCAAACAAGCAGTACAGGCAGGATTAAATGTTGGAAGAGACAACCTGAGCCTAATATACGGTAGTGTGTATGCCTCTTGCATACTGCACAATGTGCCTAAAACTCCTCTAGAAGTCACTATGTACAGCGAGATTAGCAAGAAGAAGCTAATGAAAGCCTACAGAATGATAAAGAATCAGCTAGGGTTAAGGCTCAAAACAATTGAGCCAGCAGACCTTGTCCCAAGATTCGGCAGCAGACTAGGGCTAAAACATGAAACAATAAGCCAGGCTCTTGAAATACTTGGAGCAATAAAGGAAAACCCTTTATTTGTTGGAAAGAACCCTCAGACGATAACAGCTTCAGCGCTATACATAGCAGCCAAAACAACAGGAGACGCCAGAACACAAAGAGATGTAGCCAATGCTACCGGCGTTATTGAGGTCACAATAAGAAAGCGAAGCAAAGAAATTGCTAGCGCCATAATAAAATCTTTTTAATAATCTTTTTTATATAGAAACCTCTATCTTCTAAGGTTGACTTATTTTCATGAAGCAGAACCAATTAGTAGGTATTTTGCTTCCATTAGGATGACCGAACAAAGGCTCCCTTCCTAGAACTTCTAAAAGTTCTTTTCTCTTAACGCATACTTCGTTCCACTTGAATATCAGAACCCCATAATCTTCTAGGACTCTCCAGCACTCATCAAAGCCTTTTTTAATATCTTCTTTCCAAGTTTCCCGATTAAGCCAACCATAATACCTAACCATCCTGAAAGTTTCTCCTTTTGCGAATATATGAGGAGGGTCCATAACAACCAACTTGAAAGATTTATCTTTAAAAGGAATATTTCTGAAATCAGCAATTATATCAGGCTGTATTTCCCTGTTAGGGCGATAATCATCATATCCCCTATCTCTTTTTCTGTTATCCATAAAAATAGCATTTGGATGTTGCTTATTGAACCAAAACATTTTGGGACCACAACATACATCCAGGATAAACTTTCCTTCTCTTACAAGTTGCTCCTTATTTTTTACTTTCATTTTTATTGTGACTTGTCATTTATTAGCAAGGTGTTGAAATAATCCTTTTTTTCAGGCTCTTCTTTGATGAGTTTCTCAATAATGGCTTGCTTAATGAAGGTAGACACAGAAATGCAATCATCAGTTTTCTTCTTGAGCTCTTTCCAGAGTTTATTAGGACAGAAGAAACTCCTTCTCTCGCTTCTAAGCATTTCAAAAGATTCCATTTCGTCCATTTTTATCAGTCCTGTATGAGCTTGAACAAGGCAAACCTGACGTAATCAGATTTTTTACTGAAGCCAGCCGTTCTAGCTCGTTCAATGAGCTTGGCTTCTTGAGATTCAGTAATCCTGACAATCAGGAATTTAGTCTTGACCATAATAGATGACAAAGCCGTCCTTAGAGAAAAAAGCTTAGGCTACAATAAAGGTAACATTTGCGGTAACACAAAAGTGTGTTACGTTTTCCGAGACCCTTATTTCTTGATGATTAGCCTTTACAGTCTTTGGGTGATAAACTATGGTTAGACAACTACCAACGGTTAAAGGATGGACAATGGATGCAAAATTAAAGCAGTTCAGAAAGGTTGATCCGCAGAAAGGAATTGTTTTTGTGGATTTTAAATCAGCGGAAGGAGATTCGCTATTGGGCGAAGCTATTTCCAAGTTTGATATGAAGAAGAAGGAAGATAAAGAGCTTTTGTCAGACATCTGGAGTTGAAGTCGAGGTGCAAAAATGGCCGACGAATACATCAAGAAATACCGGAAGGCCGTAAAAGAGTCAAAAAATAATAAAGAAATTGACACTGTCCTAAACAAACTTTATGAAGACGGCTTTGAGGATGGTGCAAATGAGGGCTAAGTTTAGGTTTGTTCGACCACCAAATAGTGGTTGCTCAGCCAGCCAGGAATCGTTTTGTCCACTGGAAAATATCCTTTCGTCTACGACTGTCTTTATAAATCGCTTTTACACTTACGTCCGTGGTGATCGATTATGAAGAAATTTGACCCGCACAAGCACGATAAATATTACAAGCAATGGAAAGAAAGAGGCTGTACTTTCAAGGGGACTACTGAAGAGAACAAGGCTCTCTTGCTGAGATTTCTGGGAGACATGGAAATCGGGGCTAATGTTAACCCTGGTTCGAAGAAAGGCGGGAGGTCTTGTGGTAGACTTCGCAACTTGAAGAGCAAGATGCAGACCTTATCTCACCTGATGCACCGTGAGCTGGGCATTAAGACTCTTGAAGAGCTGGAGCATAGGGAGCTTGACCTTCTCCGTTTTTTCAAGAAATTGAAAGACGGGGCGATTGTACTTGACCATTACGGCCATAAACCGCTAACAGCAGTGGGAACCTACGTTAAAACCTTGAAGAGCTTCTGGCACTGGTTTCAAAGGTCACAGAAGAAGAACGGAATTGAAGTCAGGGACGTAACGGTTGATCTGGATGGCACAGACCTAAAGCCAAAATTCAATTACATGACAATCGAACAGGTTAAGCTTCTCTGCAACGAGGTATCTTATTATTACAAAGTTCTGATGATGTTTCTCTTTGATTCCGGCATCAGGGCTCCAACAGAGCTAATGAATGTCAAGGCAGGAGATCTTGAATGGGATGAAAAGCAGGGGCATTACACCTTGAACATCAGGCAGGAAACCAGCAAAACCTTCGGCAGAAGGATAAAACTGCTCCTGTCATCAGACATAGTTAAGGAATACATCCAGAAACAGAAGCTATCCAACCAGGAATTTCTTTTCAAGAAAACTCATCAGAAGATGAACCAGTACCTGAAAAATTATGGGTTCAAGGTTCTAAAAATAGGTTTTGTCGAGAATAAAACCTTTGAAGGCAGGTCGTATCAGGTTGTCAGAGATGGTATAAGCATGTATGACTTCAGGCACAGCAGTGCCTGCTATTGGCTCGTGCGGTACAAGTCAGAAAGTGCCTTAAAATACCGTTTTGGCTGGAAAAAAAGCGAAATGATCCACTATTACACAGAACTCCTCGGAATGAAGGACACAATACAAGACGAGGACTTATATATAGATGTAAGTAAGACCGAGCTTGAAAGGCAAATCCAGGAAAAAGGCAGGGAAATAGAGATAATGCAAGAACGCCTCCAAGATCAGGATAATAAAATGAAGGAAATGATGCAAATCTTAAAAGCCCTCCAGCTAGAAAGCATGATACAGGTACAATAAAAATGAATGCCAAAAACCAGGCAAAAAGTGCGAACACGCATGATAAAACTAGAAAAAGTGAGCTTGGGCGAAAATGTAGTCCACCCAAGTCACGCATTGGTTAATAGCCCCGCCAGGAAATTCGCTCGTTTTCTCGAGGTTCGAACCTGGGCCAACGGATTTATCCAGCGCAGGCTTCAGCTTGCTGTTCCTGCACTTCCAAAGTCCGCTATCCTTGGCCGCTAGACTACGGGGCTGTAAGCTTCATTATTCTCTATTGGTTTATAAAGTTTTTTCAGAATGGTTAAAGACAGCCTCGGATTTCAAACGTTACCTTTATATAGTAGATATGTTTTAGGCCAATCCGGGGGAGTAGAATGTCATTCAACTTTGAGGGTTTTGGGGAAAACAACGATGAGTATTATGATGAAATACAAAGAAGAAAATACTTGGCTGAACAAGCAGAGACGAAAGCTAAGGAACAACCCTTCTACCAATCCAATAACATACTTGGTTCTTTAGGGAAGAAATCCGATTCTAATGGTAGTGTAAAAAGGATTGTCAAGACCAAAGGATTAGTCATCGAAGATAATTCAATTCCTCAAAGCATTGATGAGTTGTGCCAAACAGCTCATGACGCACTAGTGAAAGCTTCAGGCACTGAACCTAAAGAACAGGTTGTTTATGAGCTAAAAATATTCTGGAAAGAGGCTCTTCTCAGAGGCAAAATCCTTAAGTATCATGTTACTTTTGGGTCAGCGAATCAGTTGCATGTTTTTGACAAAGGCCCTTGGCAGGAAGTTTTGGCCCAGGTTCATAATGGAAAAAGAGTCAAGTATCATCCAGTTCCAACAGGCATAATTTATCATTGCGGCTAAAAATAGATAGAAATAATTTTAATTAGCTTAGTTAAACATTTGTGGGGGAGGACTATGAAGACTGATGCAATAAGCAGGGCTCTTGAGCTCAGGAAGACTCTAAGGAAAGACGACAAGGTACTGGTGGTTGATTTCTCAAATACCTTGCAGGGAAAGGACACTTCAAAGGTCATTGACCTGATGCCTAACGTAGCGACTGGCGAGTATGTTTTCAGGGCTAAGTTCAACATCAAGGATATTGACCCTAAGGCTGCTATCGAGTACAAGATACCTTTCAAGGATTTGAGGATTATGCCTGAGAAGGAAATTGAGGATTTCCTCAAGCGCCAGGAGTTCGACTTCCCTTTATGGTTCAAGCATAATGAAGGTTTTGACATGAAGAAAGCCACTGATTACAACACTCCGTTCATAGTCCAGGTGGCTGGCTGCAATTTCCATGACGGCACAGAGACTGGCGGGTGCTGGTACTGCTTTGTGGATGACAAAAGCAATGATGGCAAGGTCTCTGCTGGCAAAGCTTGGCTTGGGGTGGATGACCTTATCAACAGCATGCAGGCTGCAAGGGCTAAGATTAACGACTTCTACAGGAACAACTTTGACTTCAACCTCGACATCAAGGTCTTAAGGATTTCTGGCGGCGAGCCTACTATTGTGCTCCCCTATATCCGGGACGTATGGCGCAGGATTGGTGAGAGAGGATTAGACTATGTAGGCCAGATTGACAGCAATCTCTCAACTGGAACGCTTTACAGGACTCGTATACTTGAAGAATTAGCTCAGTACCCTGTGAAAGTGCTTACTGCCATCAAGGGCACAGACCCTATAAGCCTTCAGGACAATGTTCAGTCCAATGCTACAATGAAAGAGCAGCTTTATGCCATCAAGAAGTTTGTTAAAGCTGGCTTTGACATCTATCCCCAGATGTACAACCCTAACCCTGAGACTTTGTGGCATTATCTTGAGCACATGGACAAGCATATCGATAACTTTGCCCTCAGGGTGCATATTGGCCCATTAAAGGTTTACAGTCCTACCACACAGAGGCTTACTCATGAGGCTAACAGGAGAAAGATACCCCCTGAAATATTTATTGCGCAGAAAAAACAGGAGTGGGATGACAACTACAAGAACGGCTGTGAGGTCATTGATTCATACCTCATAGAGAACTATGGTGTTGGCTACAAGGATTTGGTGCGTTCAGATGTGCCTCTTAAAATCCTGAAGAGTTAATTCCCGTAAGAGTTGCAAGCCTTAAAGCACAAACTATTTAATGCCAAATTTTTTTCTTTTCTTTTATGATTATACGTTCTCTTAAGCTGAGGAACATCCGCTCATACGTAGATGCTAATATTGAGTTCCCAGAAGGCTCAGTCTTGCTGTCAGGAGACATTGGCAGTGGAAAGACAACTATCCTTCTTGCAATTGAGTTTGCTATCTTTGGCATTATGAAAGGAGTGGTGCCAGGCACGAGTCTCCTTAGGCACGGCACAACCAGCGGCTCTGTTGAGCTGGCTTTCACCTTGGGAAAGGACAGTGTGGTGATTGTACGCTCATTGAAAAGGGCTAGCAGCGGCGTGGTTCAAGAGCCCGGAATACTGATTGTGAATGGAAAGAGCTTTGAAGGCACTCCGCAAGAGCTCAAAGCCAAGGTTCTTGAGCTCATAGGCTACCCAGAGTCTCTTCTTAACAAGTCCAAGTCCTTGATTTTCAGGTATACTGTGTTCACACCCCAGGAAGAGATGAAGCGAATCCTTTACGAGTCAAAAGAGGACAGGATGGATATCCTCAGGAAGCTTTTCAACACTGACAAGTACAAATTGGTCAAGGAGAACTCTTTCAATTATGTCCGTGAGCTAAAATCCAGGATTAACGTGCTTGAGGGTAAGCTAGAGGCTTTGCCTGAGAAGAAAAAAGAATCTGAGGAGTATGATAAGCAGGCAGCCTTGCTTAGCAAGGAGCTGGAAAAGCAAGAAGCAGTGGCAGCCAATGATAAAAGTGATTTTGAGGATGCGAAAAAATCTTTTGAAGAGCTGGAAAAAGAGCTGGATGAGCTGAAGCGCGTGGAAAAAGCTTTTGAGGTAAGGCAGAGTGAGCTTAATTCTTATTCAAATCAGCTTGAGCGCTCAGAGAAAGAGCTAGGGAGAGTGAATGCTGTGCTCAATGAGCTGCTAAAAGGCTTAGAGGGCTTTGACATCACCAGGGCTGATGAGATAAGCCAGTTAGTAACCCAGAAAAAGCAGGAATTAAGGAATGTTGAGCAGAAACTGTCTGAGATCAAGGCTAAAAGGGCTGAGTTCAACACAAAGAAGGCTGCTTCTGAGATCATAATAAATAAGATGGGCGAACTTGACATCTGCCCTACTTGCAAGCAGAAAGTGACGCCTGAGCACATACAAGAAGTGACTGGCAGGGAAAAGGTACTCATGACTAACTGTGATTCTAATCTTTCCAAGCTAGCAGAATTCGAGGGCAAACTCAAGGAGAAGAGAGCCAAGCTAGAGGATGAGCTTGATAATTATTCCAGAGGAGAAAAAGAGCTGGGAGCCAAGAAGGTAAAGGTAGAGATGCTGCAAGAGAAAAAAGAGCAAAAGAAAACCCTTGAACACTATGTCAGCGAACTAAAGCAGAAAGTAATAAGCACCAGGGTGCTGCTGGATGAAGCCAATTCAAAGCTCAAAGACCAGGCTGGCAAGAAGCACGAGCTTGAGAAAGCCAAGCAACTGCTCGAGGAGAGGCGAAGGGATAAAGAACAGGCAGAAAAACTGGTTGTGGAGAAAAAGACCAGGCTGAGCTCACTTTCCCAGATAATCACTAGGCTCAAGCAAGAGATAGGGCGCATGCAGCAGGACCAAGACAAGCTCGCTAAGACCAATGATCTCAAAAGCTGGTTTGAGGATTACTTCATCAGCCTGGCAGACACTATTGAGAAACACATCCTCACCAGGATTTACTCTGAGTTCAATGCTTTCTTCCAGGAATGGTTCAACACATTGATAGAGGACGAGACCATGAGCATCAGGCTTGATGACTCATTCTCCCCTGTGATTGAGCAGAACGGCTATGAGACCTGGATTGACAACCTATCAGGGGGAGAAAAGACCAGTGTCGCGCTCTCCTACAGGCTGGCCTTGAACAAGGTCATCAATGACTTCCTCAGCACCATCAAGACCAGGGACCTGATCATCCTGGACGAGCCCACAGAAGGGTTCAGCTCAGAACAGCTTGACCGTGTGCGCGAAGTCCTAACCCAGACCAATGTAGCCCAGATAATAATCGTAAGCCATGAAGCCAAGATGGAGAGCTTTGTTGACAGGATAATACGCATCAATAAGCACGGCCATGAGAGCAGGGTGGGCCACTGATAGTGCTCCAGCGGCAGGCAGCCTAGCAAAACATTTAAATACCTCTTTTCTAAATGAATAGTTAATCTAACATCAACTGATAGTTAAGTTAAGGACAAAGGGTGGGTAGGAATGAAAAAAGGATTGCTTGGAGTCATAATTATTCTTTCAATGATATTTTGCGCAGCAATGGCATCTGCATCTCCGCTAAGCATAATTCTGAAAGCGCCTTCTGATGGCACAAAGACCACAGCTTATACTCAGGAGTTCATCTACAGCTTTGATGAGTACCCAAACGTTCTAAACTGTTCAGTGTATATTGATGGCGAGTTTAAGAAGATGATGAATGCCATATTCAAAATCGAAGACAACAAGATAAGCACAACTGTTGAGCCAGGCACGCATGAATGGCTGATAAAATGCTTTGATGACCAGTTCACTGAGATTGTTTCTGATAACAGGACTTTCACACTAGCGGGCGAGCAAGACATAAAAGAGGGTTACACCAAGATATCCAATAATGATAACTCAGTCACTTATGTGTTGACCATTGCCTCAGGACAAAGCCCAGCGCCCCTTCCTGCTGCCAAAGGAGGAGACAATATAAAAATCGTGCTTAAAGGAAAAACTTATTACATAGACATAGTCAAGATGGGGTCTTCAACCAATGGAAGCTTTGTGGGTGTGCGTGACAGGAGCACTTCAAAACCTTACACCATTTACGCTTTATCTGCTCAAGCATTTGACTTTGACAAGGACGGGGTTACTGACATCAACCTCCTTCTAGACAAGGTAGAGCGTAATAGGAATGCTTTTTTCACAGTGATTCCATACCCCGATGAAGCGCCAGCACAAGAGACCACTCCTGCCCCAGCGCCAGAAGAACCAGCAGAAGAATTGGTTGAAGAAGAAACACCTGTTGAGGAGCCAGCAGGCTCAGGAGCGCCGCAGCAGCCTGGAACAGAGCCAGGAGTGCCAGAGAAAAAGCCTGCAGAGCCAGCAGCTCAGCCTGAATCTCAGACGGAAACCGATGGAGGAAGCCTGTTGCCCTTAATCCTTGTGATAGCAATCGTGCTAGTGATAATCATCATAGCCATCGTGCTGGTGAAAAAGAAAAAAAGCCCTAAGCCTGGTGTCAGCGAGAAAAAGCAAGAGCCTGCTAAGGCAGATGAGAAGCCAGGGATAATAACAAGCACAGGAAAGAAAGCCAAATGAAAAAAATAGTCAAGATTGAGATAATCTTTGGATTGCTCTCACTGTTCCTCATATACGTCATAATCGCTTCTAATGCCTCAATAACGGGATTCGTCGTAGGCGCCTCGCCGCTCATCACTCTAGTATCTCCTACAGAGAACACAGATACCCAGAGCACTGACATATCCTTCATGTTCAAATACTCTTATGAAGTAAGCATGAGCGAATGCTCGCTAAAGCTTAATGACCAGGCTATCAAGACAATCAACTCGTTCTTATCAAGCTCTAATGATGTAAAAATACAAAAAGAGATGGCACCCGGAAGCTATTTCTGGGGCATTGAGTGCATAGACTCTAATGGTTACAAAATAATTTCAGAGACGAGGAGAATAAACATCCTTGAAAAAAAAGAAGGAGACCTTAAAGCCACCCGCTTCTTCGGGGACAGGACAGGCACTGTTTACGAGTTCGAGCTGAAAGAAGGATTAGAGCTAGAAATACCTGACACCATCCCTAATGATGTTATCAGGGTAAGACAAGACAAGAACTATTACGAGCTAAGCCTTATCAGGATAAGCCAGGACTACACCAAGAACCTGGAATTCACAGAACTCATAATAACGCCTGGAGAAAAAAGGCTCACACTGTTTACAGGAAACTCAGCTGATGTTGACTTCGACAATGACGGCATCAATGACCTGAACATAGTCCTAAGTGATATAGCTTATAGGAAAGCGACATTCATTGTGAGCACCAAAAACCTAGTGCAAAGCTCAGCCACAAGCACGGCGCTTGATAGGCTAGATAATTCGCTGCAAACAGTCGCTTCTGTGAGCCAGGATAACAACAAGCTACTATCATACCGAATCCTGACCAAGGACGGCAAGACAGAAATAAAGGCGATAATGATAATCGCCGCCATCGCTATAATCATCGCAGTATTCTTCCTAGCCAAAAAGAGCAGGCAAGCCATAACTAGGCCAGAGGCCAAGCAAAAGCAAGAAGCAGGCAAGCAAAAAACCAGCAAGGCAAGGAAGCCCAAGAAAAAATAAGCTATATAAAGGGCAGCTATTTCTTTTCAAAGAGCGTGGGGCTGTAGTGTAGCTTGGAGCAGCGCAACCAACAAAATCCCTGATTTTGAGGGTGCTTTGCGAGCACCTATCACTCTACCTTGGGGAGCAATCCCAGAATGGTAGCAACCGGGGTTCGAATACTTTCGGACTTGTTCGAAAGGAACGAGACGAAGTCGACTTTCCTCGCAGCCCCACTAAATTTTTTAAGCAGCCAAAACCAGGAGGTGGTTTTAATGAATTTTATTTTAACAGCGCTTATAGTTTCGGTTGCAATACAACTGATACTATTCATTCCAGCTTACATAAGAAGGACTGACAAGCTCACAGATTTCTCTTACGGCTTCAGCTTCATTGTGCTGGCTATTTTTGCCTTGTTCTCAGCCAATACCTCGATTGGCAAGATGCTGCTTGCCACAATGATAACAATCTGGGGCATGCGCCTCATAATCTACCTGGTGATAAGGGTCATCAAGTCAAGAAAGGACAAGAGGTTCGATGGCATAAGAGAAAAGTTCTGGAAGTTCTTCTCCTTCTGGTTCTTGCAGGGAATAAGCGTATGGATAATCATGCTTCCATCGCTGTTGTTGATGAGCAAATATGATGCTCCTATTACCCAGCTGAGCATGCTTGGCTTATTCATATGGATTTTTGGCATCCTCACTGAAGGCATTGCTGACTTTCAGAAGTCAAAGTTCAAGGCTGATCCTGCTAACAAGGACAAATGGATAGCAACAGGGTTGTGGAAGTACTCTAGGCACCCTAACTACTTTGGCGAGATGCTGTGCTGGATAGGAATCTACATCTACTGCCTGCCAACACTCATGGCAGCAGGGCTTGAATGGCTCATCGCCCTCATAAGCCCGCTTTACATAATGACTATTTTGCTCTTCATCACAGGCCTGCCTAAGCTTGAGAAATACGCAGATGACAAATGGGGCAAGGACAAGGCTTACCAGGATTACAAGAGGCAGACAAGCGCAATAATCCTGCTCCCAAGAAAAAGGCAATAGAAGGCAATAAGCCTAGGCTTCGCTTCAATCTTGGATTAAAGAAATAGAAAGCTATTTAAATGGATTAATCTAGTAATCAGATTAATCAATAAAGGGCAGCATGGAGGCGAGGTCATCATGATTAGGAAGAACAATCTGGTCTTTTTACCATTAGTCCTGGCCCTGCTCGTACTGGCAGGAGTGCAGGCTTCAGCATTTACTTATTCTGTAGAGGTTCTTGGCAACACCATCACCACGACCGAAGAGGCGAATTTCAAGATTATCATTGAGAATACAGGCAACTACGAGGATTTCTTCACTATCAGCACCAGTGATGTCAATTGGCTGCTCTCTGCCAATCCAGAATCAGGGATTATTGGAGCTGGTGATGAGATGGAGTTCATCGCCACCCTTAAGCCCAAGCCTTTCCTGATGGAAGGCAGGACTTATTTCATCCCAGTCACCATAGCCTCTGAAAAGACTAATTTCTATTATGAAGATGTAAAGAACTTTGCTGTCTACATCATATCACCAGACATGAAAGGCATAATCTATGCCCCGACAGTGACCCCTACCATATCAATTGACAAGAAAGTTGACCCGCGAGAGAAGGTTTCAGTGCTGGTAAGGCTTTGGAACAGGAACCCAAGAAACCTTGAAGACATGAAGGTAATGGTGGACGGAGAGATTTTCTCCAAGGAATACACCACCAGCCTGCTGCCATTAGAGGACAAGATGAACCAGATACTGTTAGAGATAAGCCCAGAAACAGTGCCAGGCACCAGGGAGCTGACCCTTAACCTGTTCTTTGAAGGGGAGAAGATAGCGGAATCAACATCCCAATACGAGATCATCGGGTACGCAGACCTCAAGGAGAGTAGCAGCAAGAGCCGCTTCTTGTGCAGGATAAAGCAGGACTTCAACATAGTCAATGATGGAAACGAGAAAGGGATTGCAGAGAAGAAGTTCAGCATCAATTTTTTCCAGAGGATGTTCACCAAGTTCACGCCAGAAGCTGTGAAAGAGAAAGGAGATGACGGCAAAACCTACTACGTGATAACCAAAGAGCTAAACCCAAGGCAAGAGATAAGGATGAGCATGGTCAACAACTACAGGCCTCTTGTGATAATCATCATGCTAATAATCGCAGGCGTAATCATGTACTACTTGCTAAGAAGCCCCCTGGTCATAATCAAGAATGCAGATCCTCTTGGGAAAACGAGTGATGGATTGAGTGAAATAAAAGTGAGCGTCTACCTCAAGAACAGGTCAGGGAAGCCCTTGGCTAACCTTAGAGTGGTAGACTTGGTTCCGCACATAGCCGAGATTGAGAGAAAAGCAAGGCTCGGCTCAATGGAACCTATCCATGTAGGCAAGAGCGGCAAAGGCACAGTAGCCAAGTGGGAGATGAACGAATTAGAGCCTTACGAGGAAAGGATAATCACTTATAGGATAAAGTCCAAGCTCACGCTCGTAGGAGGAATCAATCTCCCAAGCGCCAAGGCCAGGTTTGAGGCAAGCCAAGGCAAGGAGAGAGTGACTTACTCCAACAGCGTCAACCTGATACACCAAAGCCAGTGAAAATATTTTTTTCTATAATTTTTTCTTCAGTATTTGCAAAACTTTTATAAATCCCTGACTTCTCATAGTCATTAATCCCCGCCTAGCTTAACGGTTTGAGCACTTGGCTGTAGATGTCGCTGGACAAGCCCGTTAAGGGCATGAATGAACCGCGACCAGCCGTGCCCGAGAGGTTCCTGGTTCGATTCCGGGGGCGGGGACTACTTTTCTTTCAACACTATCATCTAAAAGAATCTAGAAATCAGGGCTTGAGCTGTATCCTTATCTTCCCTTCTCTTAGCAAGTTAATGATGGTTCTTGCTGCTCTTACTGTGTCTGGCAGGTTTCCTTTTAGTATATAATTCATCTTCATGGCGATTTTCTCAAGAGTCTCTTCTTTTTCTTCCTCTTCAGGGAGGTTGAAATGCTTTTCGATAACCCCGGGGTGCAATTGCATCACCATAAGAATCTCTGATTCAGGGTCTTTTGAGCCTGTTTTTATTCCAGTCATTATGTCTTTCGCAACGTCTTTCTGGCTGTAAGGGATTATCCCCGGAGTGTCAATTAGATAGAAGTGCCTTGAATTGATATATTGCTTTCCCCGAGTAAACCCTGAAACACTTGATGTCCTGGCTTTTCCTGTTCCAGTTATAGCATTTATCACAGAGCTCTTGCCCATGTTAGGATAGCCTATGACCCCTACTATTGGCTTTTCAATTCCTTTTCTTTTTGCCTCAATGATTATCCTTTCTGTGAGAAGGTTCATGCCGTGATATTCCTTGCAAGAGATGAACACAGAGGGAGAGAGTGTTTTCTTGGTTTGCTCTAACTCGCGCTGATCAGCAAGGTCGCACTTATTTAAGACGTAAATCAATAACTTATCTGCTTTTTTGATTTCTGCCTCGATTTCTAGGTTCCTGGTCTGGGAAACCGCCCTGGCATCAATTATCTCAAGGATAATATCTGCCTCTGAGATTACACTCTTGACTACACCCCAAAAATTACGTTCCATAAGCTAAAGAAACCGGGTTTGTTTATAAGGGTTTATGAAAAATGTTGTCTAGGGTTCACAGCTCGAACTCATTTATGAATCCCAGAATCAAGTTGTATTTCTCAAGGTATTTGAAGCCTTTGTCTGTCAAGGTCATATATTTCCTGCCTTTCTTGTCTGTTATCTCCTTGACAAACTCTTTAGCAATGAGCTCAGTATAGTAGTCAGCAAAACTGCTCGATGAAAGGTTTGAGTATCTTTGCAGCGGTGTCGGCTTAATTGAATTATGGTGGTCCCTGATCATCTTCAGTATGTCAAATATTACTGCTAGCCTATCTCTTTTCTTGCTGTTCATTTGAGCCACTTAGATACTTTGTAATAGATTATGACAAAAACTACGAGCGATAGTATGTAAAAGAATATTTCAGTTCCTGGCGCAACCAGAGGCCTTCGCCCTCCCTTATCAATCACCCATAGGTTTATCAGCCAAAGGACACCTACGAGCATGTAGAGTATTTTTGCTTCAGAAAGTTTTTTCTTATCTTTTCTTGCTATGAAACTCAGTATCACTGCTGCCACAAGGAATATTGATTGCAACAATAGCAGGATTTCGTGCGACCTAGTAATAAAGGAAACAACTGAGAGCATAACCGCTAAGGCGTGCCCCATTATCAGCATGGTTTTGTTGTTGAAACGCTTCCATATCGAGCTGAATATTAGGTAGAATATTCCTATAGTGCTAAGATAACCCATCGGTAGAATGAAAACAGGCCCGAACATGTGTCTTGGCACAATGAAATCAAAGGCAAAGCTTGAGAGCATTGTAAGGCTGAACAAGAACCTCATCAAGTAAGAAAGCCCGAATAACAAGAACGCTTCCCTAAAATATTGTATGCCTTTATGCTTAGTCAGCTTATAGATCTCCTTGGTCTTAAAATATATCAACAAACAGGACAACACAGCAATCACTGTGAACACTAACTCTATCACTGGTATTAAAGGGTTAAAAGGAGGCGGAGCCATTTTTACATCACCAACTCGCTGTGCTATTTAAATATTTATAAAAAAAATGGACTTATGCTCCATTTTGTTTATAAACCAACCAAGGAACTACGATTCTGAAGCTTGAATGATTAAAACTAATAAGTTCAATAGAGCAGAGCCAATCCTCCGCCTGGATAACGTATGGAAAATCTACAAGATGGGAGAAGTAGAAGTGCCTGCCCTTAAAGGAGTGACTGTTGACATAAGAAGAGGAGACTTCGTAGCTATAATCGGTGCTTCTGGCAGCGGCAAGTCAACCATGATGAACCTCATGGGCTGCCTGGACCTGCCGTCGCAAGGCAAGATTTTTCTTGAGTCTCATGACATCAGTGCCCTGCGCGAATCTGACCTAGCAGCTTTCAGGGGAAAGACCATTGGCTTCATATTCCAGCAGTACAATCTCATACCTTCATTGACTGCTTTTGAGAATGTCGTTCTTCCATTGGAATTGCTTGAGTACAGCACTAATGATGCTGCTAAGCGTGCCAGGGAGCTGCTGACTCTTGTAGGCCTGACTGACAAGATGGGCCGACGCCCAACCCAGCTCTCAGGAGGAGAGCAGCAAAGAGTGTCAATAGCAAGAAGCCTGGCAGCGAGTCCAGACATCATATTTGCTGATGAACCAACAGGAGCCCTTGACAGCGTGACTGGAAGGGAAGTCCTTAACATGCTCCACACGTTATGGAAAGAGCAGGGCAAGACTATAATACTCGTCACCCACGACCTCAACCTAGCCAAGTATGCTCACACTACCATTGAATTGAAAGACGGTAGAATAACAAAGGTAGTCACAAATGGATTTTTTGAACATGATGAGGTAAGAAAAAAATGAACCTCCTCGCCCTAAAGGGCGAGGTATCATGCAAAGGAAGTAACTTTCCTTTGTTGCACAAAATCCCAGCTCCCTTGAGACTGAGAAATGTAATGCTGAATGGTTTCAGCAGTCACAT
>Ga0315286_10000147_pt1 | contig 51511 bp, 43 predicted proteins | sample YL17G10_0_MG_FD_205038 | JGI IMG/M metagenome (GOLD analysis project Ga0315286, IMG submission 205038) | Sediment microbial communities from Yellowstone Lake, YNP, Wyoming, USA - YL17G10_0 | ecosystem: Environmental > Aquatic > Freshwater > Lake > Sediment | place: USA: Wyoming | collected...
CGTTCGACGTTCAATTTTTCTTTTTCCCCGCTCACTTCTCCCGCTGACTTTTCTACTCGTAATTTTGAAAACAAAATCATTTTAATCAGCGTTATCAGTGTTTATTACTCTTCTTTATTCTATTCGCAAATTCCGCGCAAGTTCTGCTTTTGCGCGCTTAAGAAAACAGGGCAAAATATGGGAAAATCATAGCAAAAAAATCAAAAATAATGGAAAATATTCAAAAATAATCAAAAATTTTCAAAAATCCCACAATCCCTTGTCAGTATTATTGTTATATCAAATTTTTCGCTCACCTTTAATTTACTCAAAATTTATATAAAGCATTTATTTAGAACTGGTTATAACGATTTTCTCCCGATTTTCTTAAACTCCCTTTTTTGCGGCAAAAAATACGTCAAAATCGTTCGTAAGTCCTTTATTTACGTTAGCAGATTTTTACCGTAACTCCTTATTTTTTTCATCTTGTGAAACCCCCTAATTTTTGCTTTCGCAGAAAGCATAGGGGGCTTGTGAAACCCCCTATTCTTGCTTTCACCTGAAAGCATAGGGGGGTGTGCTTCCTCACTTCTTTGTTTCTTTTCCCTTGAATTTTGCAACGCTTTTATTTATTAGGGACTTATGGCGAATACTGACCGAACTTACCGGATATTTTTAAGTGCCGCTGAAGCCAGCGGCGACAGACTCTGCGCTAATCTCATAACCGCTTTAAAAAAAACAGGTTACAACTTTGAATTTGCCGGCCTTGGCGGAGTGAGGATGGAGCAGGCCGGCTGCGAAATCGTTCTGAACACTACTCAAAGGGCTGCAATGACTTACAAGGCCTTGGGCCAAATCTTTTTCTTTTTAAAAGCAATCAAAACGGCCAAAAAATATTTTATTAATACAAGACCTGACCTTGTAATAGTTTGTGATTCGCCGAGTTTTAATTTTCACATCGCGAAAGCCGCCGCGAATGCCGGCGTGAAAACTTTTTTTTACGTCGCACCGCAGCTTTGGGCCTGGGCCCCGTGGCGAATCAAGAAATTAAAAAGGCTTTGCACAGCGGGACTTGCGGCTATTCTGCCGTTCGAGCCTGACTGGTTCGGTAAAAAAGGCCTGGACTGTAAATTCATCGGCTCTCCTATGCTCGAAGACATAAAGCTTGAGCAGATAAGGACTAAAAAATATTCAGCTTATTCGATATCCAGCGCTCATATCGCACTAATGCCGGGCTCAAGACCTGCTGAAATAAAGGCCTTATGGCCCGCAATGCAGGAAATCGCAAAAAGATTAAAAGCCCGTCATCCGAGCATCCGATTTACCGCGGCTGCGGCGGATGATGCGACGCTGGAAGTTCTTAGAAGAAATGAACTTAAAGGCCTGCGACTGCAATTTGCTGTTGACGCAGTTTACAAGACGGCAGCGGAAGCTGACTTTGCACTCGTTGCAAGCGGTTCCGCAACGCTGCAGGTCGCTGCGGCTGCGTGCCCAATGGTAATAATGTATCAGTCCAACAAGTACTTATGGCACCTTGTCGGCAAAAAACTTGTGACGACAAAATACTTCTCGCTTGTCAATATCCTTTCGCAAAAAGAGCTTGTGCCGGAGTTTATGCCATACTTCTCATCAGTTGTTCCAATCGTCAATGCCTGTGAAAGACTTCTAAACGCCCCTGAAAAACTGGCCGAGCTGAGCAGCGAACTTGCAAAACTTGCAAAACCCCTCGCCAACAGCAAGGCTTCACAAAACGCCGCACAAATGATTATCGAACAATTAGTTACCAGCCGATAACTGTTCAACAAATCAATAATTTTAAGTTAGAAATTCCGATAACGCGCGCAAGTTCGTATTCACAATTTTTGGGCAGGACACTCAGAACGAAAAATGTGGATTGTGCAATTAAGAATTAAAAAAGATGCTCCTGTTTACCAGATACCGCGCATCAGGCGGTAACGGACTTTGTTTGCGTAATCGGTGTAGCCGGGGAGTTCCTTTTGCAGCATCTTATCTTCAAGATATTTGCCGTTGTGAGCAGAAAGACGGCGTATATCTTTGCCAGCATCGCAGGGTATGAAGGTTTCGTTTTGCTTTGGCTGGTTTCCATTTTCCGGGGTATTATAGAAAATCCACGCGAGATGTCGAGGGAAACCTGCCCCGCTGATATTGCAACCAACCAAAATAAATTTTGTTGCAGATACGAGCCTGGGGTATTATTTTATACTTATGAATTTTAGGAGTATATAATGCCGAGAAGTATTGCAAGAAAGTGGAGGATTTTTGTAAGCCGGGTCTTTGTTGCAGGGCTTGTTGTTCTGGTATTAATTTCGGAGAGCCGGTGGGAAGGCAGTGTATGGGGCGCGTTTTTCTTTCTGATAGGAGCTGTTTTAGTAGGTTTTGCAACAGTCGGCAGGCTGTGGTGCTCGTTATATATATCAGGATATAAAAAAGATACCCTCGTAACGGCAGGGCCTTATTCGCTGTGCAGGAATCCGCTTTATTTTTTCAGTTTTTTAGGGGCGGTGGGAGTCGGCCTGGCTACAGAGACCCTCCTAATACCTGCCTGTGTTATCCTTGCTTTTGCATTTTATTATCCAATGGTGATAAAGGCAGAACAGGAAAAACTGGCTGAGATTCACAAAGAGGCGTTTAGCGATTATTGCAAAAGAACACCTGTGTTTTTCCCTTCCCTGAGGCTGTTAAATGAGCCGGAAGAATGTGTCGTAAAGCCGAAGATTTTCAGGAAAACTTTATTCGAGGTATTATGGTTCGTATGGCTGCTCGGTATTGTTGAGCTTCAAGAGGCGTTAGAGCAGGCAAGGCTGCTCCCGACTTTTTTCAAGATATATTAATAGGAATAGTCCTCAATCGCCGGGATACATAAAGTCCGGCACACGTCTTGGTTTGCCCCGGTCATCGACGCTGGCGAGAATGCTTGAACCTTCTGCAATCAAAAGTCCTGTTTCGGGACGGATAAGTTTATAACTATGTTCGATTTTGGCAGCGGTAATTTTTGTACATTCGGTTGTCAATTCCAATTTCTCGTCATAATGCGCAGGTCTGCGGTATTTGACGTGCAGTTGGGCGACGACCATATAGAAACCTTCTTTTTCGAGGTCTTTGTAGGCAAGGCCGTTGACGCGGAGCAGTTCCGTTCTTCCCAGCTCAAAATAAATCGGAAAAACGCTGTGATGGACGACGCCGGCCTGGTCGGTTTCGCAGTATCTTGGGATGATAGTTATCGTGTGCGACTGAACCGTTGTTTTTTCAGGAAATTCCATAACGAAAGGAAAAGTTATCAGATTCCGGGAAAAATTCAAGATAGCAAATGGCAGAAAAAGACAGCGTCCGGTAAAAACAGGCCTGTTTTGCTGAAAATTACAGCGGACAGGCTGAAATCGGACGATAAATAAAAATTTTCCTATAAAGGTTTGCCTAAATTGACATTTGGGTTATAATCTGTTAAAATAATTGTATACAAGGCAGCTTGTTGCTATTAAGTTTTGTTAATCGCTATAGTTAGCGTAATAATTTAGTGGGGAAGGTGTAATGAAAAGAATATTACTGGGCATTTTGCTTGCGATTGCTTTGTCGGTATCTGCCGTATTGGTGAGCGGCTGTCATGGGTTAGGCGAGACCGCCGCTGAAAGAAGTAACGACCACTCGAGAATAATAAGGCTAAACGGTTCGATGCTCATCGATGATATCGACGCAATCTTTCAGATGGACCATCCAAGCAGACTGACTGAATACAGCGTAAGATAAAAGGCACACGGAAGACGGATGCCGACGGAGATAAAAAAGGGAATTGAGGCTGAACGTAATTGGATGCGATTCTTGAATATTTCAGTCGTCTGGCAACATACAATCCGCTAATAGTTTTCATTGAACTTCTGCTGATAGGACTTGTTGTTTACTGGGCGATAAATTTTCTCGAAGGAACAAGGGGCGAGAGACTCTTTCGGGGAATCATCATTCTGCTGATTGTCGGGTCGATGGTTCTTAAACTGTTAATCGTGCGATTCGATTTTGAACGGCTTCGATACCTCTATAACAGTTTTCTTGTTCTTGTATTGATAATCGCCGTGGCGGCGTTCCAGCCGGAAATAAGAAGGATGCTTATCCGGATAGGGCAGGCGGGCAGCTTCGGCGGTTCGGCACACCGGCAGCTTCTGCAGGTTGTCGAGGAGATTATAAATGCGGTCACCAACCTTTCCGAAAAGAAGATAGGAGCAATAATTGTTCTTGAAAGACAGGTTGCGCTGGGCGAGTTTATCGAGACGGGAGTAAGACTCGACGCCAAAGTCAAGGCAACACTGCTGAGGACGATATTCCAGCCGGGCACCGCACTGCACGACCTTGCGGTAATAATACACGGCGACAGGATTGCTGCGGCACGAGTGCAGCTTCCGCTGGCGGAAGCGAGTCTTGCAGGAGGACTGCTCGGTTCAAGACACAGAGCGGCCATAGGCATAACAACCGGCAGCGATGCGATTGCCATAGTAGTCAGCGAAGAGACGGGAATTATAAGCATAGCAGAAGACGGCCGACTCGAGAGGCATATAACCGAAGAAGGACTGCGCAAGAGACTGACAAGCATAGTCATCGACGCTGTTCCGCTGTCGGCCAGACTGAAGCGAGGCATCGGGAACAAAAAGACACCGGACTCCACAGGGAGGGCGACGTAAAACATGTTCGCAAAAATCAAGAAAGCAACACTCGTAGTTTTTATAACCTGCCTGATATGGGTCTGGGCGGATTTGAGTCTCGATGAGGAGCTGGATAACCAGACAATAACAATAACCGCAAGCAAAGCAAATCCGCGGCTGTGGGTTACACTGGAAGGCAAACCGGAAATACAGGTCAAAGCTGATTTGAAGGGGCCGGTAGCAAAGGTGCGCGAACTTTCAAAAAAGCTCGAAAGCGGGAAGGAAAAACTTGAGGTTGTCTTCGATGCGGAGCAACAAAATATGGGCACTGAAGGTGAATATGTCCTGCAGGACCTGCAGAAGTTTCTCTTGGAAAGCAAAAAGATGCATGAATACGGACTGGCTGTAAGAGCCGCCAGGCCGGACAAACTGCAGCATATAAAGGTGGTGGAACTAAAGGAAAAGACCCTGCCTGTAAAATGTGTGGACGAGACAGATACCGAGATAGCCGGCGCCCGTATCACGCCGGATGTTGTTACCATGCTTGTGCCCAAACAGACGACCGCGGCAAAGGTGAAAATGATGACGCTGGCCGAGAAAAAACAGGCGCGCGGCGGAACAATCGAGAAGAAACCTTATGTCGAACTTGCCAGCGGCGAAATGAGATATGCAGATACGGCCGTAAAGGTTGAGCTGCCGACAACTCAGGAAGATATGAAACAATACACAATCAACGGGACATTGGGCTTTATTTTCAGCGCCAATCTTACCGGCGGCTATAAAGTGGAATTTACCAAGCGGCCCGAAACCGGAAGCATATCTATTATTGCCACCGAAGAAGCTAAAACCGCATACGAAGGGATGGGATTTGAAGTGCTGCTCAAGATTCAGGACGATGATGTGGGCAAGGCGGAGGTGAGCCGACAAGTGATTTATAATTTTCCCGAGCGGTATTTACGAGAGGACAAGATTCGGCTCAAGGGCGACCCGGCAGAAGCAAAATTCAGACTTGTACCGGTAACCGACCAGAACCAGCCGGCGAGCGTAGAATAAGGCCGCCGAGCAAGTCGGCGGGCTAAACGGCCTTTTGGGTTTTCCTCCTTGGGCGGATGAGGAGTCTTATGGGGACTTCGGCAAAACCTAAATGATCGCGAAACCTGCCAATTAAAAATCGCTTGTAGTTTTCATCAAATAATTCAACTTTGTTAACGAATAAAAGTATCGTAACAGGTTTTGCCGCGATCTGCGTTGCATAATATATTTTCGGAAAGACGGAGGTTTTTCTTCTGCCGCCGGGACGCTGCGAATATATCTGCTCAATGACCTTGTTTAATCGAGGCGTGGAGACCTTCGTCACAGCCTGTTTGTAAAGCTCGCGGGCCAAATCGAGGACCGACTGGACGTTTTTGCTCTCAGTAGCGGTCGTAAAGGCAATCGGTGCGTAACTTAACTGGGGCAAGGTTTTGCCGAGATAATCGGCGTAATCGTCGGTTGAAGCCTTTTCCTTCGCGAGGTCCCATTTGTTTACCACGAGGATACAGGCCTTGTACTGCTCGGCGATGAAGGCGGTAAGCTTCTTGTCGACCTGCGAGACAGGCTCGGTCGAATCAATTAAAAGCAGCACGATATCGGCCCGCTGGATGGATTTTGCCGCCCTTACATAGCTGTAAAATTCGATACTGTCCTTTGCGGCGACGCTTTTTTTTCTTACGCCTGCGGTGTCGATAACAACAAAGGTTTTGCCGTCCTTTTCAAACCTGACGTCAATGGAGTCCCGCGTTGTGCCGGGGATTTCGCTGACGATAACTCGCTGCTGGCCTGCGATTGCGTTTGTGAGGGTGCTTTTGCCGGCGTTGCGTTTACCAACGATTGCGAGCTTCATCTCGACGTCCTGCGGTTTTTCAGAAATGCGGTCTTTAAGAAATTCTGTAATCCTGTCAACGAGAAGATGCTTGTTGAGATTGTTTGTTGCCGAGACACAAAGGGCGTCGCCAAAGCCGAGCCTTGAAAATTCGGCCGCTGCGGGAAACATTTTCGCCTCGTCAGCCTTGTTGGCGACGAGAACTACGTCGAGATTGTTCTTTCTTAAAAGCCGGGCAATCTGCTCATCAAGCGGCATCAGGCCGTCGCGGAGACAGACCACAAAGATGATAAGGTCCGCCAAACTTATGGCCTGGCGTATCTGGTTTTCGATGTGCTCCTTAAGCCGGTCAGAATCGACAATGCCATAGCCGCCGGTGTCGATTAGCTCGAAATACCGCTCGTTGTATTCGATAATTGTGCTTACACGGTCCCTGGTAACGCCTGCGGTCGGCTCGACAATGCTTATCATTCGGCCTGCAAGGGCGTTAAAAAGCGAGCTTTTGCCTACGTTAGGTCTTCCAATTATTGCGACAACAGGTAAAGCCATTCAAAAAGTAAACCACAAATAAACACAAATTATTTTGACGTTTTCCGATATATTGCGGGATTATAACGGAAATGTATGTTTATTTAAATAATTATTGTTTTTGAACCGATTTTCGTTCGTACCAGAGGCGGCATTTGTTTTTGTTTCTTTTTACAAACAGTCCGACGGCAAGACTCCAAACGATTGTTCTGTAATGAAACCAGTGAAATTTTCGCAAAGAAGTCCGAACAGGGATATCGAGGATGCGGAAATTCATTTTGTGCTTTTTTGCCCATTTTTTGAGGTGTTTGGAGAAAATCAGCTCTTCGGCGATGTAAACGCTTTCGTCAAAGCCGCCGATATCCTGCCAGGCTTGCCTTAGACAGAACAAATACAGGCCGGCAGCAAGCTTTCGAAATCGTGAGATAAAATTCCAGAGCCGGAGCAGGAATTTGACCCTTAAAAGTTTTGTGCCAGAACTTTCGAGCACTGTTCCTCCGCCTGCGGTTTTGCCGGAGTCGAGAAGCTCGAGAGTTTTGCCGAGAAGCTGAGGAGAAATAATGGTGTCGGCGTCGAGGAAAATGAGATATTTGCCTTTTGCGGCCTCTGCTCCTCGGTTTCTGGCGCGTGAAATCTGATTGACCGGCTCAAAAACGACGTTTGCGCCGGCCTGGCGCGCAATCTGCGCAGTCTGGTCAATAGAGTTGTTGTCAACGACAATAATTTCACCTATTCGGTGAAGAAAAACGCTTTGCGAGGTTTTCACAGATGCAAGAGTATCGCCTAAATACGCCGCCTCGTTAAAGGCAGGAATAATTATTGAATAGTGAGGGGCAGAGGCGTTCATTAAATTTTGCCAAATGGAAAAACAAAAGGGCAGGTTCGCAGCCTGCCCTTTTTCCTGGTTGCTTTTGCGGATTATTCGGCGTTGACGTCTTTTTGGAGTTCCTTGCCGGTTTTTTCGAGCTCCTTGCCGGCCTTTTCCTTTGCGGCTTCCGCCTGCTTTTTGGCTTCCTCGCCTGTTTTCTCAGCCTGCTTTTGGATGGCAGACGTAGTTGTCCCCGCAGCGGGCTGTGCCTCTTTTTTCTTGCAGCCGAAGGTAACAACTAAAGCGAGGATGAGAGTGATTGTCAGAATTTTTCGCAACATTTTATGTTCTCCTTAAATAAAAACTGTCTGTTTATACGTTCGGTTCAGTCCCAGCAACGTCACTTTTGATTTCTTTTTCGATTTTTTCGAGCTGCTGGTTCATATTTTCTTTTGTTATGCTCTCTTCGGGCTGTTTTTGAACATTAGGCTCTGCCTTTGGAGGAGCAACGGGTTTTTCGGTTTTATTTTTGCAACCAAAGGCGACGACTAAAACAAAGATAATAGCAATTATCAGGATTTTTCGCAACATTTTATATTTTCCTTAAATAAAAGTTGTTTAATTGTTTGGTTCGCCTGCCGAACCTGCGCCCCGCCGCGGCAGGTTTGTTTCGCCAGCTGCAACGGGTCTGCGGTGAAGCCGGGTGATTTTTTTCATATGTCTGTCGTTTTCCATTTTTATAAGACCGTCGACCCTTTCGATTGTGTCGGCAAGTTTCTCCTGCTCAGCGAGCTGGCGGATGCGACTCAAGATGGCGATTCGCTGATTGTGTTTCTGAAATTCATCAGCAAGCTGAGTTTCGAATTCCTGCTGCCGGGCGGCGCGATGCCTGGCTCTGGTCCTTCGCTGTTCCGCCGCGGGCTGGTTTATTTCTTCGGGGCGCCGATTTTTGGCAAGCTTTTGACGAACGACCTCCAGCCGCTGAATCATGTTAGGCCCGTTTGATTCGCGATGCTGAACTGTTACAGACGAAGATTGAGCCGATTTCTGCGGAACGTTAACGTCATTGCCGGCGCCCTTTGCCAGTGCGATAGAAAGAATAAAACAATTCAAAAACAGAACTATGAACAGTTTTTTCATTTTTACCTCCGGTTCACTTAAGACCTTTACTTTTTTATATTATTCTCTATCTCAGGCCGGATTTGTCAATCAGGAAATTCCCTGTGTCAGACAGGTCAATCCGGCTTCCAGCGAAGAGTTGAGAGTTTTTCTTTTTTGACAAATTCTACATGGCAGTCGGCAAACAGTATATTGCATCCATCTCGCTGGTGGCTTTCTGTGCTTAGGATTTCCGCTTCGCCGGCGGGATTGACTGCGGGAGTTGTCTCAAACAATAAAACGGTGTCAGGCGGAATTTCTGAAACCTTTTTGCCGGCAACATTAATGTTAATGGCGTAACTGGATTTGCCTTCTACCGCATTGCCGCCAGCACAGCAAAATTGTTTGGGACTAACGTTATAATCTTTGACAAGTAAATCGCACCAGTTGTCTGCCGGCGGATACATATCGTTGTGGCCTTCAGCATAAATTGTTACAGCCTTGCCAATAATGGATAAGTTTGTTCCACACATTATTCTTTCAGACAGTTGTCTTACTTTGCCCAGAGCAGGCATAAGTATGGCCAGCATCATCGGCAGAAGAAATACAAGACTGACCGACGGCAATACTATTCCTGTAATGGCAAGACCAGTGCCTTTTAATCGGCCGTTGCTTTTGCCAATTTTGACAAGGCTGACAATGCCGCAAATCAGGGCGGGCAAAGCCGTAATCATAAAGGTAAATAATCCTATCAGTGCAAGGACGAATGACCATATCGCCAAAGCGCTTGTTTTAACGCCGGTCTGCGGCACCTGGGGCGAGATGGATAAAGGCTGGCTACAGGACAGACATACTCCCGCGTTTTCGGGATTTTGAGTTCCGCATTTCGGGCAATACATATTTTTCTCCTTTCACATAAATATCAGTTATTGTGCCAATTATGTATTAATAAACTGAAATTGCCAGATTATTTTTTCTAATCCTCCGGATGGCGGCAAAAGGGCGAAACTTGCCGGCGGGATTTTATAAATTGTTTTGAAAAACTTAGACGGTTCTGGTAGACTGTTCGTCCCGGTTTTGTATATTGGCCCGGGGGTCAAGAGAACAGATGGAAATAAAAGCTTTCAAGGCGTATCGTTATAATCCTGATGCTGTCGGCGATGCCGGCAAGTGTATCGCACCGCCTTATGACGTTATAAGCGGCGAACAACAGGGGCGACTCTATCAGCAGAGCTCGTATAATATTGTCAGAATTATCAGGGGGAAAACAGAGGCGGGCGATGACGAAATGGAAAATCAATACACCCGTGCGGCTGAATATCTGAATGAATGGATAAGCGAAGGCGTTTTGAGGCAGGACGGCAAAGAGGCGATTTACGCCTATGTTCAGGATTTTGAGGTTGCAGGGAAGAAATACAGCCGAAGCGGATTTATCGCCCTTGGGAAGCTGGTTGAGTTCGGCGCAGGCGTTCGGCCTCATGAAAAAACGCTCGACGGCCCGAAGGCAGATAGGCTGAAACTTATGAAGGCAACGGCGGCGCAGTTCGGCCAGATTTTTATGCTCTATGAAGACGCGCAGAAAACAGCAGACAAAATTATTGAAAAAACGGCCGCAGCAGGAAAACCTGCGATAGATTTTGCCGATGAAGACAAGGTCAGACACAGAATGTTCATAATAGATGACGCAAAGGACATTTCCGCAATTGCAGAGATGATGAAGAACAAAGAAACCGTGATTGCGGACGGTCATCACCGATATGAGACGGCCCTTAATTACCGGCGTGAGACGGACAATCCTTCGGCAGACTGGCAAATGATGACGTTCATCAATACGCAAAATCCCGGACTTGTGGTTTTGCCGACGCACAGGCTTGCCGGTGACGTCGCGGGTTTTGATTTTAGAAAACTCCTGGCCGAGCTGGGGAAAAATTTTGAGTGCACCAAGTTTGCCTTTTCGGCGAGACTCAACAAGGCCGATGCGAAGAAGAAAATGTTCGAGAAGATGCGGTTGGAGTTTGATGCCGGCCGGACCTGTTTCGGCATTTATGCGTTTGACGGGGCTTTTTACGCGATTGTTCTGAAAAGCCATGCAGTGATTGATAAAATTGTCCCGCAGTTAAGCGCGGCTTCGCGAAAACTTGATGTTACAGTGCTGCACAAACTGATTCTGGAAGGAATTCTCGGTATCGGCGAGCAACAGCTTGCAGGCGAGACGAATATCGAGTATATAAAGGACATCGGCGGTGCCGTTGACGAGGCAGTAACAGCGGTTGACAAGGGGCAGAAACAAGTTGTCTTTTTTATGAACCCGACACGAGCCGAGCAGGTGAAACAGGTTGCGGCGGCGAACGAGAAAATGCCGCAGAAATCGACGTTCTTTTTCCCGAAGATATTTTCGGGATTAACTATAAATAAATTGTGAACTGAAACCAGAAACTAAATATTGGAGGTAATAAGATGGTTGACTGGAAAAATCCGCCGAGACTGTTTATCCCCGGGCCTGTTCATGTCCTGCCCGAGGTACTGCAGCAGTTGAGTAGATATACCCTGGGCCACAGAGGCAAAGAGTATGCACAACTGCACAAAGAAACCACGGACATGCTCAAGAAGATTCTGTTTACCGAACAGCATGTTTTCATCAGCACATCAAGCGCATCGGGCATCTGGGAAGGAAGTGTCCGCAACTGCGTTGACCACAACGAAACAGTGCTTTGCACGAAGTGCGGCGCGTTCAGCGACAAATGGGCCGACGTCGCAAGAAGCTGCGGCAGAAATGTCGAAGAGCTTAAAGTCGAATGGGGCCAGGCGACAACAGCGGATATGATAGACAAGAAACTTGCCGGCGGAAAATATGCCGCGATAACACTAATGTATAACGAAACCAGCACAGGTCTTACAAACCCGGTTTATGAAATCGCAGAAATGATGAAAAAGAAATATCCTGATGTGCTGGTATTTGTCGATGCGGTAAGCGCAATGGTCGGATTGCCCATACATTTCGACCAGTTAGGCTGGGACGTCGCGTTTGCTTCGGTCCAAAAGGTCTTTGCGATTCCGCCGGGATTGGCGATTTTTGCAGTCAGCAAACGGGCTATGGAAAAGAGCAAAAAGGTGACCGGTCGCGGCTATTATTTTGATTTTCAGGAGTTCGCAAAGAGTGCAGAAAAAGACCAGACGCCGACCACCCCTGCCATTCCGCATATTATGGCGCTGAATTATCAGTGCCACAAATTCGTTAAGGAAGGTATGGAAAATATCTGGAAGAGACATAAGGAAATGGGCGATTTTGTCAGAAGCTGGGCAAGGCAAAAGTTTGAGCTGTTCTGCGAGGAAAAATATGCGTCAAATACACTGACGACGATTAAAAATACAAAAGGGATAGTTGTCGGCGATGTGATAAAGGCTGTGCAGGCCAAACACAACACAGTGTTCGGCAACGGCTACGGCAAACTCAAAGACCAGACATTCAGAATCGCGCATATGGGCGATATCACGCTGAAGGATTTGAAGGAACTTGTCGGCTGGATTGACGATGAGATAAAGTAACACCCCTACCGTTTAAAACTCTAAAAGGCCGGGTTTAACTCGGCCTTTTTTATTTTTTGCGGCCTTTCGATTCGGCAAGACAGCCGATTTTCGATTTTGGTTTTTCATCGGCAAGAGTCATCTCAGTCAGGATATTGAAAATGAATTTAAATTGTTCATCATATTTGCGTTCCATCGCTTCAATTTTTCTTCTTAAAGCGTTATTGGTTGCCAGAATCTGGCGGAGTTTTACAAAGGTTCTCATAATGGCAATGTTTACATCAACAGCTCTTTTGCTGCGAAGGACGCTTGATAACATTGCAATGCCCTGCTCGGTAAAGGCTTTTGGTAACTTTCTTGTGCCGCCCCAACTTGATGTTCCAAAATGGAACTTCAAGTTTTGGAATTCGGGTCTGCTTAGCTGAAACATAAAGTCTTCCGGAAAACGTGTAATATTTCGAGCAACGGCCTTGTTCAGGTTGGTGGTCGAGACGCCATACAATTCAGCCAAGTCCTTGTCAAGGATAACTTTATGGCCTCTAATAAGAAAAATACTTTTATATATTCGCTCGATTGGGATAATAGATTCTGTGTTTTTGCTCATCACGAAACCTCTCCAAATTGGCATCTTGATATAACAATTTGTTATATGCAAGATAATTATAGTAACTCATTAATAACGGTCAAAAACAATCCGTTATTTGATTTTTCGGGATAAACTTTCATCAGAGGGACATACAGTTGGCACTGGGTGCGGATAATTGTGGATAGGATTTCTGTGTATAGCAATATTCCCTGATAGATACTTTTTGCAGTCGCCTCCGGCAGGCTCGCCCAACGCGGGCGGCGGCACTGTGACCGCGTCCAACCGGCCGGAAGCGACTTTTTTATCGGTCGTTAGCCACTGATACACTTCTCAATCATCTCTAAAGGCATTTGCCTGGGTTTTTAACCCCGCTTGCCAACAAGCTCTTTTGTAGATTCTGCTATCTGTTTCTGAGATTCTGCAATCTTTTTTGTATTTTTTGCTATCGTAATCAGACAAGTGAGAATAGTAACAACAATCGCCAGCCAGATAAAGAAAAACACAACAAAAATCAAGATTTTGCAGCAGACGAATGGAGCACAACAACTTATCATTTGACATTCATTCATAATAAACCCTTTCGAAACCTTTTTCTGATTTTTAAATATCTCTATCCCCCTTCTTATATATACGATTAACTGAAATTGTAGTGCTTTTTCACGGCCTGCTCCACCTGCCAGGTGCACTTAAGGCCGGTGGGGAAAATAACGAGGTCGCCCGGGCCGAACGAAACTGTGCCGCTGCCGGGCCGGTCCTTTACGGTTACCCTGCCCTGCAAAATAAGACAGGTCTCGGTTTGTGTGTAGTCCCAGTCGAAAGTACTCTTTTCACAGGTCCATATCGGCCAGCTTTTGCATTCCTGTATTTCCTCTTTGACGGGTTTTCTGACGATAACGTCTTTGACTGTAGGCATTTGAGACTCCTTATCTTTGTAAACTTAATCAGATACAATTTAGAACAAAAAGTCCATAAATGCAAGATTTTTCAGGTTAAACTGTGGAGCAAAAGGCTTTTTTGCGGTAAATTTACTGGCCTTGTTAAAGAGAAAAGAAAGATTATGACACAACAGCAGCTTGAACAGTTAAAAAAATGGTTTTACGATTACGCGGCAGGCTTTTACGGCAAGGATGAACTGACAGACGACAACATCAGGCTTAAGGAAGACCATACCCGCAGGATGTGCGCCGATATCCTGCTGATAGCGGAAGGGCTCGGTCTGGATGATGAGCAAAAAAGACTTGCCGAAATAACGGTGCTGTTCCACGACGTCGGCAGATTCAAGCAGTTTATGAAATACCGCTCGTATAACGATGTTGGAACCGAGAATCACAGTCTGCTCGGCCTGAAGGTTCTTGCCGAGAACAAAGTCCTCGATTGTCTTTCACAGCGTGAAAAAGAGATTATAGAAGAGGCAATCAGACTTCACGGCGAAAAAGAACTGCCCGGTAATCTTGACGAGGAAACAGCTCTTTTTGCAAAACTGGTCCGCGACGCCGACAAGCTCGACATCTATTATGTAGTGATTAACTGGCTCGGCGATTTGCGAAAGAATCCGCAGAAGTACCTCGGAACTATGGGCTTTTCAGCGGAAAATAAATGTTCAAAACATATTATCCGGGCTGTTCTCGACGACAGGACAATCGATTACAGAGAGTTCGAAACACTCAATGATATGGTAATTGGACAGTTGGGCTGGGTAATAGATGTTAATTTTGTGCCGACACTAAAGGAGATAAAGAAACGAGGGCTTCTTGAGCAGATGGCAGCTTTTCTGCCTGATACGGAAGATATCAGGAAAGTCGTGCGGCATGTGTGGCAACAGCTTGAGATGCGAATAAGTCAAGGTTAGGCGAAGGGGGATTTTTCTTTTTCGGAAATTTCGAAGAATTTTCGCGGCGATTCGGGCATACCGGTTTTAGTACTTAAATAGGCGGCTTCAATAAGGGCCATTGTCGCAAGGTCGAGTCTGGGATTATTCCGCAGTTTGTATTTGTCAGGCTCAAGAACCGCCCTGCCGAAATCAAAGAACATCTCGGTTATGCATTTTTCATCCTTGAGCGAATATTTATGTTCCGCGATTAGAGAGTCGTTCCTGTCGTAAACCGCAAGACGATTCGGTGTTGCTGTGATATTATTTTCCGCTCCGTAGATTCTCAGCGGCAATGCGGCGGCGGAGCCGGTATGCTGCGCGGCAAGGAAAGTGCCGATAAGGCCGTCGCTGAAGACAAGCGATGCGGTGAAGGTGTCTTCGCTGAGATACTGTTTTGCCTTTTTGTCGGGGCTTTGATTCGTCATCAGAGCGTAAATCTGCTGCGGCAGAGAAAAGTTTTCAATAATAAGACTAAGAAGCTCAAAACAATCATTGAGCAGGACCCCCCCGCCGGACAATTCCCTGTCGACCTGCGTATAGGAAATAACAGGCTGAAAAAAATCACTGCCGAGAGAGGCACAGGCATTGATGAGATAAAACTGCCGGCGGTCGACGGTTTTCAGATAGTCGCTTAATCTTTCAAAACCCGGCGCAAATCTTGCGGGACAGGCGGTAACGTATTTTACGTTGTTTTTTTCGGCGAGGTTTGTGAGCTCGGCGGCCTGCTCGAATTTTGCCGCGGTCGGGATGAGCTTGAGGATATGACATTTTTTGTTTATCGCGACTTTGACAAATTCGGCGCACTTATAAAGCGGCTCTGCAACTATGAGAATGTCAATATCATTTTGCAGAATGAATTGTCTGTAATCGTCAAAGGCCGTGCAGTTGTATTTCTGTGCGGTCTGGCGGGCAATTGCCAGGCTGCTGTCGGCAACTGAAATAATTTCGTAAAGGCCGGTCGAAGACGCCAAATTAAGAAGCTGCGGCGCCCTTCTGCCCAGCCCCAGACAAGCGGTTTTGAGTTTGCCGGTGCTCATTTTGCTGCTTTCGTCAACGAAAATTCACGAATCGCTGTTTAAATCAGCGAGAACTTTTTTTCAGGTATTATAAAATGTTCCGGCACGGGGAACTGTGAGCATAAAAGCAGTGATTCCCTTCCGACCTGCGCGATAACTTCTTCGTTGTCGATATTCTCAGCGACTTTGCTCATCAGCGAAGCGATGATTTTCATCTGCTCTTCCTTCATACCTCTTGTCGTGACGGCAGGCGTGCCGATGCGAAGGCCGTTTGGATTAAACGGCTTTGCGGGGTCGCCGGGAAGAGTGTTATAATTCGTTTCAATTCTGGCTCTGTCGAGAGCCCTTGAAAATTTCTTACCGGGGATTCCTTTGTTGCGAAGGTCGATAAGAATAAGGTGATTGTCAGTGCCGCCGCTGAAAAGTTTAAAGCCTTTTTCCATCAGCGAGTCGGCGAGGACCTTCGCGTTTTTGACAATTTGCTTTGCGTAGGCAACAAACTCCGGCGTATCGGCTTCTTTGAGTGCAACTGCAAGAGCACTTATCGTATGCATATGTGGTCCACCCTGCAGTCCGGGAAATACCGCTCTATCAATCGCTTCAGCAAGCGATGCATTGCATAATAGCATTCCACCTCGCGGCCCGCGCAAAGTTTTATGCGTTGTTGTGGAAATAACATCAGCATAAGGCACGGGACTTTGATGAATCCCTGCCACAACAAGACCGCTAATGTGTGCAATATCACTCAAGTGATAAGCACCGACGCTTTTTGCTATATCGCCGAATATTTTGAAATCTATTTTTCGCGGATAAGCGGTTGCGCCAGAGATGATAATCTTTGGTCTGTGTTTTTTTGCGAGTTCTTCAATTTTATTGAAATCGAACTGTCCTGTCTTAGTGTCAAGTTCATAACTTACTGAGTTAAAAATTTTGCTGGTGTAGCTGACCTTCCAGCCGTGACTCAAATGGCCGCCGTGCGGCAAAGTGAGACCCATAATCGTATCGCCTACGGCGGCGAGCGCACTATATGCCGCAAGATTAGCTACGGCACCGGAGTGAGACTGCACGTTTGCGTGATCGCATTTGAAAAGCTTCTTCGCTCTTTCGATGGCGATTGCCTCTACAAGGTCGGTTATCTGCTGGCCTTCATAGTAACGTTTGCCAGGATAGCCTTCGGAATATTTGTTGGTCAGGCAGCTTCCTGTCGCGGCCATAACTGCTTTGGAAACATAGTTTTCCGATGGGATGAGGCGAATGCAGGCACTTTGACGTGCACCCTCCTGACGCAGCAGCTCATATATTTGCGGGTCATATTGCTCAAGCGCGGTAATCATATTCTTACTCCTTTTAGATAAAAGAAATTTTCCGCCAGAAGTTTATCAAAACAATTCCTCGCGGTCTAATAATTTTTGTCTGCCCCCCTGCTATGAAAGAAATTAAATGTGTTTGTTGTTTAGATAACAAAATAAAATATGAACTTAAAAAATCGAAATAACAAACCAAAACTAAAAAAAATTGAACGTGATTTTTAGCCAATAGCTGTTACGGTAGTGTGGTAATATCCAAAGACTAAATGCCAAACACCAAATATTAACAACCAGCAACTATGAGCAACCTCCGACTTATTACTATTGAGTGTTTCACGTGGAACAATCACTTTGTCGATGAGAAAATTTTACCCGCCTTCGCAGAAAGCCACGGGTGTAAACCCGTGGATGAATGCGAAAAGGGTAACCCTCCGTAGCCTTGGCGAAGGAGGGTATACTTCGGCGGGTTTCCGCCGAAGTATGTGAAGATGCCACGGCTGTAAAGCCGCGGAGCTTCACTTTACCCCCCTATCGAGCATTCGGAAAATTTTGTGTTGAAAAAAGTACTTTTTCGGTGTTTCACGTGGAACAATCAGAATTTTTTGCTGGAAAAGAAAAAAAGAATCTGCTAAAAATGCTGCAATCGGTTTTACAAGGATGAACAAGCCTAAGAAAAAAGGAGGCATAAAATGACGGCATCCAAAAAAGAAAAACCAAAACATCTCGGCAGGGGACTGGAGTCTCTGATAGGTCCGATAATGAATATCGGACAAGAAGACTCCAATACCGCGTTTGCCGACAAAGCTGTTAACTTTCAGCTTGACAAGGAGTTACAGCAAAATCTTGTAGAATTAAGCCTTGGTGACATAGACCCTAATCCCTATCAGCCGAGGCAAAACTGGAATGAAGAACAGCTCCGGGAGCTTGCTGATTCCATTAAGGAGAACGGCATAATTCAGCCAATAGTAGTCAGACGGAAGGGCGGCAGATTCGAGATTGTGGCTGGGGAGAGGAGATTGCGAGCTGCTGAAATGGCAGGAATTAACAGGATACCTGCGATGGTCAGGGTGACGGAAGATTCCGAAATGCTGGCTCTTGCTCTGGTAGAAAATATTCACCGGGCAGACTTGAATCCGATTGAAAAGGCAAAGGCATATCAGAATTTTATGGAGACTTTCGGCCTGACCCAGGAACAGGCTGCACAAAAGTTAGGCCAGGACCGTTCGGTTGTTGCAAATTATGTTCGGCTGCTGAATTTGCCTGCTGAAGTAAAACAAATGCTTGTCGATGGTTCTTTGGATATGGGACATGCAAGGGCGATACTTGCGCTGCCGACAGATGATTTAAGAAAAAGACTTGCCAATCGGGCACTGGCAGGGCGGCTGAGTGTTCGTGAAGTGGAAAGACTTGTCAGGCTTGCGCTAAGCGAAAAAGACGAGAAGAAGCAAAAACAGATAGTTGAAAAGCCCGCGCACATAAGAGACCTCGAAGAAAAAATCCGAAGCAGGCTCGGTACAATGGTAAAGATTCAGGCGCGTAAGAACGGCCAGTGCGGCAGAATAATAATTGAGTTTTATTCGCTTGATGAGTTCGACAGCATTGCTGAGCGTCTCGGCGTAACGTCGGAATAAAAGGAAGTAAGGAAATAAGAAAAAAAGGCTGATTTAAAAATCAGCCTTTTTTGTTGGCTTTAGGATAAAATCTTATTTTCTTTAGACTAAAACGGCTGGTTGTGTGTCATAATAGCGGCGATCGCAAGTTTCGAAACTAATCGGGTATATACCTATGTTTGAAGATAAAGGGCTACTTTGGAAACTTAAGAACGGCAGCAGTGATGCTCTTTGCCGGATATATAAAAAGTACAAAAACAATATGCTGGGTCTGGCTATTGCTCTTTCAAATGACAAGACAGTCGCAGAAGATATTGTACACGATTGTTTCGTTTCATTTGCGCAATCAGCAAGCAAACTTCAATTGAGAGACAGCTTAAAAAGTTATTTGTCAACATCTGTTGCTAATCGTGTGCGTAATCTGGGCAGGGACAAGAACAGGGCGGCGGTAAATATAGAGACTATAGATATTGCCGGGCCGGATTCTGTTCGCCCTGACCGCCAGGCGATGTCGAATGAGCGTTTGCGGCAAATTAATTCTGCCCTGGCACAACTGCCCTATCAGCAGCGAGAGGTAATAATTCTGCACTTTCAGAGCAGGTTAACGTTTAAAGAGATAGCCGAATCGCAGAGCGTTTCTGTTAATACAATTTTGAGCCGATACCGGTACGGGTTAGACAAACTGCGGTCGATATTAGATGGTGAGGTATAAAAATGAAAACTGCAGAAAATATAGAAAAATTAATCAAAGAATTTTTTAAAGCAAAAAAATCATCCGCCGTAACGTCGCCTCAGATGGACGAGAGAGTTCTTAATGATGCGTTGGCGGCGTATGAAAAATCAAGAATGACACAATCGGCTGATTTACAGCCGAGTGTATGGAGAATAATTATGAAAAGTAAAATAACAAAATTTGCTGCTGCTGCGATAATAATCGTTGCAGTTGTTTTGAGCATAAATATTTTTGACAGATCAGTACCTACGGCTTTTGGAATTGAGCGGGTAATGGAAGCTTATAACAACATCCGCTATTTACATGTAAAACAATTCAGGTCTATTCAGGAGGAACCTGTCGAATCCTGGATAAAAACGGATGAACAGGGCGGCATCGAAAAGGCAAGATACTATCTGCCTGAATATATATCGCCGGAAGATGGCGCAAAGCTCATTGCCTGGACTCCGCAAAGGGCGGAATTATGGTTTAAAAGGAAAAATGCTTACCTTATTTTTCAAACCAAAAAGGTTGAACCTATGATGCAAAATCTTGTAGAACAATGTCAGCCTAAATTAGTTATGAAAAAACTTCTTGAAGACCAAAAGTCAGGTACAGTCGACATAAATATGCAGGAACCGAAGGATAAACAGGAACCTGCCATTATAGTCGCGACTTATAAATCCAATCCGAAAAAGGAAATTTACTACATAAATCAGGCAACGGATTTGATTACTCACATAGAATTTTATCGTATTGATAACGGCCGAGACACACTGGCTTCCACGACGGAGTTCTACGACTATAATGTCCCAATAGATGAAAAGATGTTTTCTCTTAAAGACGAAGTCCCCAAAGATGTAACTATGGTCAACCAGCTTGAACAACTCATCGGTATACCCCAGGGAAGTATGACGGATGAGCAGGCCGCGGCAGAAACGGTTCGTCAGTTCTTTCAGGCGTTGATTGACAAGGACTATAGAAAAGCAGGGCTGATTTTCTCAGGTATACCGGAAGAAAAAGCGAAAGAATATTTTAGTAAGCTTAACGTTACAGCGATAATTTCAATCGGTACTCCAACTCCGTATCCGAAATGCGGGCCGCATAGCTTCAGGGTCCCCTGCGAGCTGGAAATTACCGGTCCCGATGGACAAAAGACAACCTGGAAGCCTTATGGTCCGTTCGCAAGGTCTGGAGATGATGAAGTGCATCCTGACCGCTGGATAATCCACGGCGGAATTTAGAAAATAGCTCCTAATTAATAGGTTTTCCAAAGGCCGATTGAAGAATCGGCCTTTTTTTATTGGTTTTTGGCTCAAAAATGGGGTTTTTCGATAATTTTTCAAAAAAAATCGTTTTTTTATTGCATAAGGTCTTTTTGATATTATAATGATATCATAATGATATTTATGTTTTTTGATATTTAAGGAGAATAATTATGCAAGAGCGTCAAGTAAATAGATTGAGCGGTTGGCTGGTTTTGCCGGTGACAATAGTGATATGGCTGCTTGTGCCGACGATTATCATCTACGCCGGTAAGCACGGACGGCCAGACTTTTTGCTCGTTTTGACATTGATATGTAATGTTTTGCTGGCGATATTTTTGTCTCTGGGATTTTTCACGCTACAGCCAAACGAGGCAAGGGTATTGATTCTTTTCGGCAACTATGTCGGCACCATAAAGAAAGACGGATTTCACTGGGCCAATCCTTTTACAGTCATTCGCGGCGGTTGCATTCCAACCAGCAGAGGAAACGTCCCATTCGGCTCAAGCAAATATCGTATTTCACTGAGAGCCCGAAATTTTCAAACTGATACAGTAAAAGTCAACGACCAGCGGGGAAATCCTATAGAAATTGGAGCGGTAGTTGTGTGGCAAGTGGCAGATACGGTCAGAGCCCTATTCGATGTGGATGATTACGAGCAATATATCAAAGTGCAGAGCGAAACAGCGATAAGACATCTGGCAAATATATATCCTTATGACCAGGGAGATGATAACGAGGAAGCGGAACTGACTTTGCGTGGCAGCAGTGAAACCATCAATAACGCACTTAAAAGCGAATTGGAGACCAGATTGGCTATGGCGGGTGTTGTGGTTGCAGAAGCTCGGCTGACTCATTTGGCATACGCGCCTGAGATTGCAGGTGTGATGCTGCGGCGCCAGCAGGCAGAGGCAATAATCGCCGCCAGAAAGAAAATTGTCCACGGCGCGGTAAGTATGGTGGAAATGGCGCTTGCCGAATTGTCCGCCAAAGATGTCGTGAAGCTGGACGAAGAACACAAGGCCACGATGGTAGGAAACCTGCTGGTCGTGCTCTGCGGCGAAGCTCAGTCAGAACCGGTAATCAATGTAGGAACGCTCTATCGTTAAGAAAACAAGATTAAACTGTTTTCTGAAAACCAAACGAGATTTAAGTTTTGGAAAAAATAATCGTTTTATACTATGGCTCAAAAAAAGGATTTTTTGTTACGTATTGACCCTGCACTTTGGCACGAACTGCAGGTGTGGGCTTCCGATGAACTGCGGAGTGTTAACGGACAAATTGAATTCATTTTGCGAAAAGCGATTGAAACACGCGGGCGAAAAATCCGTGAAGAGACAAAGAATGATACAAAACCTTGATGCGAAGGGTATTTTTCATTTTTTTGATAGAGAGAAGACCGCTTTTCAGCTTCAAAAACGAGGTTTTTGGAGAATTTTCGAGAAAAATGTAAAATTTACTTGACATTATGTAATGTTTGGCTTACATTATGTCCTGTATAGATTACATTAAGGAGTTAATAATATGAACAAGGCGCAAAAAATAGCTTGGTTATTAGTAATTACTATATCTTTAGCAGTTGTAAGCAGTCTTGTGGCTTTTGCTGTTTTTTATGTCAAATTTGGAATGCTTCTTAAAGCGGCGGTTGCCGGCTCCGCCTTTTTGGCAATCGCAGGTTTCGGAGGATTCGGGCCGATGATATTTTCCAAAGATAAAGGCAAAATTACCCGTGACGAACGAGACACTTTCATCGGCCAGCAGGCAGCTATTGCTGGTTTTGCAACAGCATTTTTGGTTGTAGGGTTAGCATGTATGCTTCCATTTTTCATACTTGGGCCACAGGCGACTATAGCTGTTTGGTGGTTGCCTAATATCTTTGCGGCGGCTGGTTTGACTTCGTTTTTTGTACATTCTGTGGTAATTCTGGTTCTTTACGGCAGGAGTCACAATGGTGAGTAAAATCAAAATAAAAAATAAACTTCGTCAGTTTAGATTTGAAAATAATCAAATTACCCAGGCCGAGCTTGCCGACAAGGCAGGCGTTACCCGACAAACAATCATTGCTATAGAAGCAGGGCAATACTCTCCTTCGCTGGAATTAGCAATCAGAATCGCAAAGGCTTTCGGCAAAAAGGTTGACGATGTGTTCGAGTATGAACAGTAAGTCTATGTTTATAAAAAAGTTATATTTGACTAAAAACAGTCGTTTTTATCTAACAAATAAGCTTTTTTGGTGGTATCATATTAACGGAACAACATTTTAAGGAGATTTAAATGAAGGTTAGAAGAATAGTTTCGATTTTTGCGTATGTTCTTGTTATGCAAGCGGTTGTGTTTGCTGCCGGGCAGGATAAAGTCGACCTGAAATTGCGTCTCAAGGCGGGCGAATCGCACGAAATGAAGATGACCCAGACCCAGAATATAGCCCAGACAATGAACGGTCAGGAGCAAAAGATAACTCAGGTGCAGGAGATGATTATCGGCTTCGATTGTTTAGGCGTCGATGCCAACGGCAATATGGATGTCGAAATGACTTACAAGGCTATGAAGATAGCTATGGACGGCCCAATGGGACATCTCGAATTTGATACTGCAAATCCCAAGCCGGCTGACCCCAACAAGCCCCAGGAAAAAATGATGGCTTCTATTTTTTCAGCAATAGCAGGCAGCAAATTTCAAATGAAAGTTTCGCCGACAGGCAAAACAACGGACATTCGCGGCATTAAGGAAATGCTCACAAAAATTAAGGAAAAGATGGGCAACGGCCCAGAAATGCAGGGGATGAACAAATTTTTCGACAAGATGTTCGATGAAAAGCAGGCTAAGGAAATGACCGGCGATATGCTGGGCGCATTTCCCGCTGAGCCTGTGGCGGTCGGCGATACCTGGTATGACACTATAAGTATGAATTTCATTATGCCGATTGATGTTGATACGACTTATATGCTCAAGCAGCGAAAAGACGGCATAGCTTATATTGATGCGGTTGCCAAAATGGATATGGGCGACAGTTCAAAGGCTATCGAGATTGACCCTAACAACAAGGTTTCTATGCAAATCTCCGGCACGATGAACACGACGAGCGAAGTCGATGAAAAGACCGGTCTTACGCGTAAGAGTAATATCGCTATGAATTTTTCGGGCGTAATAAAAGTGGAAGCAAATCCACAGATGCCGGAGGGTATGACAATACCGATGACAATCGTGGGCAATGCGGTTGTCGAGCTGATTAAGTAAATAATGAGTAAGAAATACTAAAAAGCGGCCTTTGGAAGTTTTTCAAAGGCCGCTTTCGTTTTGATACCCTTTAAAGAGACATGTCAGCGTTATTTCTTTTTGCCTTTACCTTTTGCTTTTTTTGACTTTTTCTTGCCTGAACTGCATCCACAAGTCGAACACATAGCAATCTCCTTTCAGAAAAAAGGTCTGAAAACATTTAATATATCGGCTAATGTAAACCCTACCATTTGAAAAATCAAGTTTTTTTGTTTTGCCGATTTAATAATAGATGAGAAATTATGCCTCGAATTTATAACTTAAGAGCTTATAAACCAGTTTAGCGGCGAGAAAATCCGGTGCTTTATTTGCAGGATTGGGGCACAACTCTACAATATCAAAGCCGACGACGTTTTTCTTTTTCATTAGAAGTTTAAGAAAGTTCAGAACCTGATACCATCCGAGACCGCCCGGTTCAGGTGTACCCGTAGATGGCATTATGGCAGGGTCGAATACATCAAGGTCAATCGTCAAATAAACATCTCTGGTTAGTTTCTTCAAACATTTGCCGAACCAGTTATTGTTGTCGAAAATATCCTGAGCCAAAAAGACGTTATTTGCCTTTTGTATCAAATCTCTTTCCGTAACATCTGCGCTTCTAATTCCGACCTGCACGATAGGGGCGAGTTCTCTTGCGCGAGCCATAACGCAGGCGTGATTGTATTTTGAGTTGTGGTATTCTTCCCTTAAATCCGCGTGGGCATCAAACTGCAGGACTGAGATGTTTTTAAAAGATTCCACGTGTGCCGCGATGGTTGCTGCGCTGATTGAGTGTTCACCACCAAGAGTAACAACAAATTTCTTATTTTTGATGTGTTTAAGAACTCTTATCTGTAGTTCAGCAACCATAATTTGGGGCGATTTTTTTTCTTTGATGGGTTTATCGGTAAATATGCCCTGTTTATAAACTTCTGAGTCTGTTTCGATATCGTAGGTTTCCATATTTGCCGAGGCTTCGATGATTGCTGCGGGGCCTTTGTCAGCTCCCTTTATCCAGGTGCTTGTGGCATCGAATGGGGCCGGGAGGATGACAATTTTTGCCGTCCGGTAAGCACAATATCTTTGCGGCAGGTCGCCGAAATTGACTTGTCGTCTCATTTTTTCCTCTGAATGTTAATCAAACAGAAACATTGCGATGGCGACGGTAGTGGTCCACAGACCCTTTTGACCTCTTGCGGCCTGTGTGACGTTTGAGGTTCTGATGATAAGGCCGCTGGATTTATATTCCTGTTCCTTTTCGCTCCAGGCTGTATTAGGGTCGACTTCCAGGCCCAGTGTCGTGCCGAGCATTTCAGCGGCGAGGTCTTCAGCTAAATCGCCGGCCTGCTGTTCATTCATTCCGTGGCCGTGAACTTCGCTCAGATAGCCCCAGTTGTTTCTGTCTTTTGGCACGGCCATACCGATGGAGGAGGCAACAAGTCTGCCGTGCTCGTTTGTATCGGCTCTTGCCATAACGCAGAAAGCGATGGAGCCTGGCACAAGCTCTTTCAAGCCGTTTTCCTTGCTGATAATCTTACATTTGGGCGGCAGGATTGATGAAACCTGCACGAGGTTCTGATTTGCAACGCCCGCGTCCCGCAGGGCCTCTTCGAACGATTTTAGCTGGTATCTGTGTCTTCCGACACCTTTCGTCAAAAAAATTCTTTTCGCTACAAGACAATCAGCCGAGATATTTGGCATTTTCTTTAAAACCCTTTCAAATTAAAACTTCAAAGAAAGAAAAATTGCAGGCACGCGTCAAACTGATTTCGCGATTATATTATAAAAAATAAAAAAATAAAAAAATAAAAACTACAAATAAAAAATAAATTTTTTTTAGTCGGCATCGAAAATAAAGCACCGCCGGGATGCAGGTGAAAGATAATCGTATGAACGCGGCTCCCAACGTAAAGTTGGGGGCTAAACGGCTCCACCAGCGGGGCAGAGTGCAACCAAAGAATAAAAAAACTGCCAAAATGGCACATTGCGGGGCGAACCGTTTGTATTTAAGTTGTTTTATAATAAAGAGTTAAGTTTTTCGCTCCTGCTGGCACAGGCTTTGCAGTTCTATTGATAAAGAACAAGTTTTTTGTCAAGAAAAGGAGAAATAAAAATGTCAAAAATTATTGGAATAGATTTGGGAACGACAAACTCGGTCGTAGCGGTAATGGAAGGCTCGCAGCCGAAGGTTCTGGTAAATTCGTCCGGCGGGAGGCTGACGCCTTCGGTGGTAGGGTTTACCGACAAAGGCGAGCGACTTGTCGGCCAGATTGCCCGTCATCAGCAGGTAACCAATCCTGAAAATACCGTTTTTTCCATAAAAAGGTTTATGGGCAGAAGGCATAATGAGGTGGCTACCGAGGAAAAAATGGTTCCATACAAGGTTGTCGGCGGTCCAAGTGAACTTGTGAAAGTGAAAGTAAGAGACAAGGAATATACGCCGCCGGAGGTTTCGGCAATGATTCTGCAGGACTTGAAAAAGACAGCCGAAGACTATCTGGGCGAAAAGGTCGAACGTGCCGTAATTACAGTTCCTGCCTACTTTAATGACTCACAAAGGCAGGCTACCAAGGACGCCGGCACGATAGCAGGCCTGAAGGTTGAAAGGATTATAAATGAGCCGACCGCAGCGGCCCTTGCATACGGCATTGAGAAAAAGAAGAATGAAAAGGTGGCTGTATTCGACTTTGGCGGCGGCACATTTGATATTTCAATTCTCGACATCGGCGATAATGTATTTGAAGTGCTCAGCACCAACGGCGATACCCATCTGGGCGGCGACGACCTTGATGAAATACTGATAAATTACCTTGCCGATGAGTTTAAGAAGACCGAAGGTATCGACCTGCGGAAAGACCCGATGGCCCATCAGCGGCTTAAAGAAGCCGCTGAAAAGGCCAAGTGCGAACTGTCAACACAGGTTGAGACCACGGTAAATCTGCCGTTTATTACAGCCGATGCCTCAGGGCCGAAACACCTGCAGATAACACTTACACGAAGCAAATTCGAGGCTTTGGCGGAGCCTATATTTGAAAGACTCAAGAACCCCTGCGTTCAGGCGATGAGCGATGCGAAACTGAATCCGCCCGATATAGCTGAGGTTCTTCTTGTCGGCGGTTCAACCAGGATTCCAAAGGTTCAACATATAGTTAAGGACCTGTTTAAAAAGGAACCGAACAAGAGCCTCAACCCTGATGAAGTTGTGGCAATCGGTGCCGCCGTTCAGGCCGCGGTTCTTGCGGGCGATGCAGGCGTCAAGGACATTTTGCTGCTGGATGTTACGCCGCTGTCTTTGGGCGTTGAGACGCTCGGCGGCGTTATGACCAAGCTGATTGAACGCAACACGACAATCCCGACAAGCAAAAAGGAAATCTTTTCGACCGCTGCCGATAACCAGACAAGCGTTGATATCCATGTTCTGCAGGGCGAACGCGAATTTGCACGGGACAACAGAACGCTGGGCAGATTTCAGCTTACGGATATTCCGCCTTCCCCCCGCGGTATGCCTCAGATTGAGGTTGCCTTCGATATCGATGCCAATGGCATCCTGAATGTTTCGGCAAAAGACCTCGGTACCGGCAAGCAGCAGTCGATTCAGATTAAATCCAGTTCCGGCTTGAGTGATGAAGAAGTCAAAAAGATGCAAAGAGATGCCGAGGCTCACTCCGCTGAGGACAAAAAACGGCGAGAGGTGGTTGACCTCAAAAACCAGGCAGACCAGCTGATTTACTCGACCGAGAAAACGCTTAAAGAACATGGCGAAAAGGTATCGGCCGAAACGAGAGGCAAAATTGAATCCGCGGTAAATAACCTCAAGGAAGCCGTCAAAGGCGAGGACGGCAGCGCAATAAAGAAGGCTATGGAGAACCTGAGTGATACGGCTCAGGAACTCGGCAAGGTTTTGTATGAGGAAGCGGCCAAGAAGCAGTCGGCCGGCGGTCAGGCCCCGTCAGGCCCCGGGCCTTCGGAGCCGAAGGGCGGCGAAGGCGAAGTCCACCGCAAGGGCGGCGATGATGTAATTGACGCCGAATTTGAAGCTAAAGACAAATAACGTTAGCGACTTCCAAATGTGTTTTTACACTCGGCTCCTGTTCCCACAGGAGCCGTTTTTATTTGCCAATGCAAAAGTGCGAAAAAATCGTTTCAAGTATTTTCTCGTCAATATATTCGGTTTCAAAGCCTGAAAGATTTTGCAGTGCCGAGCGCAAAAACATTGCGGCCACCTCTGCATTATTCTGCCCCAGTTCAACCGAAGCAGTCTGGACGTTTTTAATCGCATCGGTTACGGCAGTTCTGTGTCTTTCGGTAAGAGCTGCTCTTCCGGCGGCTTCTGTCGTATCTGAAGTTTGCCTGATAATACTTTGCTGTATAAGTTCCTTGAGTTTTTCAAGGCCGGAGTGATTTTTGGAGCTGGTTGCCAAAAAATCACAGCCGAAAAGCCGTCTTAGTGATATAAGTTTTTCTTTCGTATCGCCGGCAGACAGCAGGTCGCACTTTGTTGCCGTGTGAATTACAGGTTTTTTGGGAAGATGCCTGAGAACTTCGAAATCGGTCGAATAATCCTTTTTTGTAATATCTGCACAGAAGATTATTACGGTGCAATCTTCGATTGCTTTTAACGTTGCGGCATTGGCAAGAGCTTGAATGATATCGGCAGGCCCGACGACCAGACCGGCACAATCAAACAGGACACAATCGCACTTATCTAATTTCAGCCAATGCTGCAGGACGTCACGAGTTGTGCCGCTCTGCTGTGATACGATGCTTCTTTTTACACCGACAAGAACATTGACAAGGCTGCTTTTTCCTGCGTTTACAGAGCCTGTAATTACCACCAAAGGGGCATCGACAATCTGTTCAAATGTGATTGAGCCGGCAAGAAGCTCATTGAGACGGGTGCGGATTTTTTCCGCCGCCTCGACAGCCTTTTTTACGCTGATTATTTCTATATCTTCCGTGCTGAAGTCAAGTCCTGCTTCGATTAAACTAAGAAGTTCGAGAATTTTCTCACAAATTTGCCGAACATTTTTTTCGACTGAACCGCTGAAAAGCTTTTGAGCGGCGGACAGCTGATACCGGTTCGAGCTTTGAATTAATTGTGCCACCGCTTCGGCCTGGGACAAATCCATTTTCCCATTGGCGTAAGCCCTGTAGGTAAATTCGCCCGGCTCGGCAAGTCGGCAGCCAAGAGTCAGAAGTTTTGAAAAAAGAAGCTCGACGGCTTCATCGCAGGCGAAAAAATGAATTTCAACAAGGTCATCGCCTGTGTAGGAGTGCGGGGAAGGAAAAAGATAAAGACAGATATTAAGTTCAAAATCTTCGGCGATAGTTATCAAAGCGGATATTATTTTTCTCTGTTTTGGGATTTTCTGTGCGATGATGGCTTTTAAGGCCTCAAAGGTTTTATCGCCGCTGACGCGTATAATTTTCTTTGCGGAAGGGGTTGTACCGCTTGATGCTGCAATTATTGTATCGTTTATGTTATATGCGCTATGCAACTCTTTAGCCAGTTAATCGATATTGTCCGCCGTGAGCGGATTAATTTCTTTAAAGTTGATTAAATCCTTATCGGTAATATCACAAATGGAATTCCCTGCTGATACAATCTTTTCTGCAATGCGAAGACGGTATAGTTATGCAGGAATTTCGAAATGAACGAGTCTTTAACGAATATTAATTGTCCGCCGAAAAATACCGCATAAGGGAACCGCTTCACAATATCGGCGGCAATCTTATCGGTTTCTTCCACAACATCAACGCCGACCACTGAAATTCCTTCTGCATAATAGTTGTTTCTTTGCATAAAATCTACATAACGTTTAATGTCACTTTTGACTTTCGCCTCTAAATTTTCGATTTGGGGAGCACCTTTAAAATTGCCGGTATCTATTACCCCGACTTCGACAAAAATGAAATTTTTAAATTCTGTGCCGAATAACCTGATAATGCTGAAAAGAGAATGCAGACCCATCCCATTAAAACCATTCACCAGCAGCACTGCGGTCTTTGCGTTAGGATATATTTGAGGCGGCGGCCCCAAATCAGTTTTTCCTCCCGGGGCAGTACCCTTTTCCGAAAATTCTATGGATGAAACCAGGTCATCCAGCCTTTGCAAAAGTGCCATGGTCCCGCGATAGTGCTGTTTTATAGCTACGGCTAAAATGACCAGCGTTCCGGTGATAAGCAAAGTTATCCATCCGCCCTCATTAAACTTGAATACAATCATTGATGCAAGGATAAAAGAAGTCAGGATGAACCCTATACCATTTACCGAGAGCTTTCTTGTCCATCCTCTCACGCTCTTGCGGCAACTCCACCAATGGCGGACCATGCCGAACTGGGACAACGAAAAAGTGATAAAAACATTGATACTGTACAGAATGACCAAAAGGCGCACAGAGCCTTTGCTTAATATCATCAAAGCAATACTTAACCCGCTCATAATCAAGATACCATTCTGGGTGACTAATCTATCGCTAAGCATAGAGAATCTCGTGGGAAACCAGCGGTCAACCGCCATGTTCCCCAATACTCTTGGGCCGTCGATAAAGCCGGTCTGGGCAGCAACAAAAAGCAAGGCGGCTTCCGAAAACAATGCGATAAAAATAAAAATTTGGCCCCAATCATTCCATTTCCCTGCAACCTGCTGAAAAAGAATCGCATTCAATGTTTTACCCGCTTGTGGTTTGATATTATAAAAGATATAAGTTAGCATTAATCCCAAGGCCATAAACGCCAACGAAATTGCCATATAACGCATCGTGTGTTTTGCGGTCTGTACCCGAGGTTCCCGCAAAACCGGAATACCGTTGCTCACCGCCTCTATTCCTGTATATGTACCAGCACCCATACTATAAGCGCGCATAATCAAAAACAGCATTCCGAAAAACCCGACCTCTGAAATAGTGCTGCCGATATCAGTCCTGACAGCGGTAATTACCTGCGGCAGGGCAGGTATATGTTTGGAAAATACAAATATAATTATAAAAATATGGGTGATTATAAAGGCAAGAAAAATAGGCATAAGAAACAGAACAGACTCTTTTACTCCCCTCATATTCAGCAGCGTCAGCATCAGGACAACAAAAACAGCAAAAGCCAGCCTGTAAGTATGCCACGGCAGAGGTAAAAAGCTGAACAGGGCATCCGCGCCGCTGGCAATAGAAACAGTAATCGTCAGCACGTAATCGATAAGCAGCGCGCAGCCGGAAATCATGCCGACAGAGGGAGACAACAATTTACTGGCGACAAGATAACCTCCTCCTCCGTGAGGAAATAGTTCTATAATCTGGGAATAACTGGCGCTGATAATAAAAATTGTGATAACTGTCGCCAGTGCCACAAAAACGCTCAGGTAAGAATGCCCGTTTAATGCCAGGTATGCTTCCTGAGGACCGTAACAGGATGAGCTTAAACCGTCCGCACCCAGGCCTATCCATGCAAAGAACGCTATCAGGGAAATTTTATGGAATATCATTGAGTCCCGTGGGTCACGGGAGCCTCCAATCATTATATTTTTAATGTATTGTTTTAAAGGCTGTTTTTCCATTACACTTTATTGAGTCAAATAATTTTTACGAAAACTTGATTGGCGGTTTCGGCTTTTTCTTTTTTAGTTTTCCACCCAGCTTGCTTGTCGTCGGCACAAGACCGGCCTGTTCGGCAGCCTCTTTTTCCTGAATGTGTTTTTTTATGACGTATTGTTCGATAACTCCGGCGACCGTGCTTGACATTATATAAAGATTCAAACCTGATGGTGCTCTATAAAGAGCCGAAAGCAATATAATTGGCATCATCCACATCATCATTTTCTGCTGCTGAGCGGCTTGTGGATTTGCTGCTGCCGCCGTGGAAGGTGTAAGTTTTTGCTGTGCAACCATTGCGATACTGAGCAGAATGGGCAGGAGATTAAAACTTGTGCCGATGAATGCGCCGATAAACGGGATTTTTTCCGTAGCTGCCGGCAGACCGAATAACGCGTCCGGCACCGAAAGGTCGGTGACCCAGAAGGGCAGAAATGGGGCACCCCTGAATTCGATGCCTGCGTAAATAGCGCTGTATAATGCAAACCAGATGGGCATCTGAAGCAGCATAGGCAGACAGCCCAGAATGGGCGCTGCGACATCCTTTTTATAAAGCTGGGTCATCTGCTTTTGCATTTCCACCTTGTTGTCTGCATATTTTTTTCTTATTTCCTCAGCCTTCGGCGCAAGCTTTGACATCTTCATCATCGAAACCTGGCTTTTTTTGGTTATCGGGTGCAAAATGAGCCGCACAACGAAGACAAAGATTATAATTATGATTCCGTAATTCGGAATAAACTGATGCAGCCGGCTCATCGCGGCGAGAATGAAAAAACTCAGACTGCTGAAAATGTTTCCGCAACAGGCCTGGAAATCAATTACCTGTATAAAGCCCAGAGTTTTGTAAAGCGGCACTGAATTGAAAAGGTTTATGTCTTTTGGGCCGATATAAACCTCAAAGCTGTAGTTTTGTTCTGCTTTCGGGGCAACGGCGACAGTTTCAGTCTGCAGTTCGACGCCTATATTTTCGTCACCGCTGTCGGCTATTCCATCGGGGTCGTAGTGTATTGCAGATTTTTCTTTGCCAATCCATTCAGCGGATAAATTGTTCGGGCCCTGGGGAACCGGTCTTATAATGGCGGTGAAGTATTTGTTTGATATGGAAGTCCAGAGGAATTTATAGTCGGCGTTTTTATGAAGCAACTGTGTTCTGCCACCGAAATCCTTGGCGAGCTTTTTAATGTTTATTTTTGTCACTTCAACAGAGCCCTGAGGGTTTAAAAAGCCCGTTGTTACCGTTCTTGTGTCGACCCTTTCATTTTCTCCTGATATTCCGACCGGGCCAAGCATGTCAAGCGAAGTTTGAATTTCGGCATTGCTCAAATTGATAACGACAATATTGCAGTCAACAAGATAGCTTTCAGGCCAGAGGGTATAAGTTTTTTTAAGTTGTATGAAAACGCCGTTGATGTCTATGGGTGGAGTTACAAAGGTAATTTTCTGTATATTGTCATTTTTTTGAATTTCTGAAACTTTCCAGTTAATTTTATCGAGCTCTAAGGGGTTATTGAACAGACCCGGCAGGTTTATCGTATAGGCGGAGAAGGGCATCGTCTTATCAACGGCCTTAAGCAGTTCAAGCGGCTGAGGATTTTTACGGTCGCGGTTGTCATAATCCCGAAGCCTTGCAGACAGAACAGCGGCGCCTTTTGCGGCAAACTCGAGCTCAAGCTTATAAGGATTATTGTGTTTCAAAACAGAACCAAGTGTAAATACTTTTTCTTCCACGATTACAGCGGTAATTTGAGACTTATTAGTCTGTTCATCCGGCAGAGGGGCAATTTCAGGCAAGTCCTTTTGAACGGCTGGATTGGCCTCGGCAGCAAGAATTAAGATTCCTTTTTCAGTGTTTTGCCGCTGTGGAAATATACCTGAGTTGAATATCAGGATAGCGCATATAATCAGATATGCACAAATAAGAAGGGTAAACAGTTTTTTTGCATCCATGGCTTTTATCGTCCTTCGCTTAACCTGTCGGCCTCGAAGTTGTCAAGCTCGTCGATACTGTAGATTTTCTTTTGCGTGGTTTTGTAATCATATTCGAGTCTGACAAAGTGGACATTGTTCTCATCGAGATAGACATAACTTGCCCTGTTATCCTTGTCTCTCGGCTGGCCTACGGAGCCGACGTTAACAATAGCTCTTTCTTCGGATATTATGGGATAGACGTAATCGAGCTCATCCGGGGTGTAAAAATCGGGGTCGTCGAGGAAAACGCCTGGCAGGTGAGTGTGCCCTATAAAACAGATATGCTTAACCCGCTCGAACAGTGCGGTTATTTTTGCAGGTGTTGTATATACATCGTCGGGGAAGACATATTCATTGATAGGTCTTCTTGGTGAAGCGTGCACGAAGTCCAGGACTGCTTTTGCGCCGTTGAGCTCCGTGGAAAGTGTCCACCTCATCTGCTGGCTTCCCAGATAATTCCAGCGGTTGTGCCGTTTCTTTGATTCCTGTTCGATTTCGAGCTGACTTCTTGTCCAGAAGCTTGCCCGTTCGGCACCGAGGTTGAAATTTGTAGGCTCGTACAATATCGCATAATCGTGATTGCCCATGACGCAGGCCTGTGTTTTATCTATGACCAGGTCAAGACAGTCCTTTGGGTCGGGACCATAACCGATTATGTCGCCGAGGCAATAAATGGTTTTTATGCCTCTTTGTTCGATGTCCGCCAGCACGGTTGTCAGTGCTTCGAGGTTCGAATGTATATCGCTTATTATTGCAAACATGCAGTATTCCTGCCCAGCTAAACCACTATTTGTTCACATACAGAAATGACACTTATACCAGAAAATTTGCTGTTATTCCAGCATCAAATTGAACTGCTTCGGCCGGATAAATCTGCGGCAAAAGAAGACTTGTGGTATCGGGACATGACGACTATTCTTTGGTTCCTTCGAGCCAGTGTTCTGACATAACCTGTAAATCGTTGGTGTCAACAGGACCGTCGCCGGTCAGATCGGTGCCGAGCAGGCAGTTAGAATTGGGGTCATTATAGAGGTCGGGTTTGCTCTGGGGGTCGTTGTGGACGCTGGGGTCATTGCAATCGCAGAGCCAGTCTGCGGCCAGAAGTGCAAAATCCTGGAAATCTACCGTGCAGTCACAGCTAAGATCGCCAGTTACCGGCGGGTTATGGCACAGAACAAGTCCGTCAACGGCAAAATATGTGTCGTAAGCGATATCCCCATAATCACTAACGAGTATAATCAGGTTATAAGTTCCTGTGTGATTGGCATCGAAGACATATTCAAATCTCTTCCAGCCGCTCATCGAACCGTTATCGCCGACACCGAAGCTGCCTACATCTTCCACTGCCACATGAACAAGGTTCACATCCTGATTTGGATCTGTTTCGTGTACGAGTGTTATCTCCCCCCAATCATTAAATGATGGGTAACTCTGTATATAATCACAGGTGCCAAAGAAGTACACCCCGGTAAGTTTTTCTCCAGCTTGGACGGTAATGCTTTGCCAAACCTTTGCATGTTCTACCGGCTGGCGTGGGACATTTCCTGTGCTAAGTACTAAAAAATGTTCTCCCTCGAAAGGAAGCAATCCGGTCTGCAGGTTAATCCGCCAGTTTGTTGTAGTGCCATTTTCCGGTTGAGGTATAAAATGGCCGACGACAGCAGTGTAGTTTTCATGCTGCCAGCCTGTAGGAGTATTAATATCAAGTGTGCCATTATAATCGTAAAGTTCAAATCTTCCATTGTAAGGGTCGGGTATGGCTTGGACTTGTACGGTTAGAACGAGAGAGAACAGGCTAATGGCACCCCAGAAATGTGCGCATTTACAATTCATCTTATCCTATAATAACAGCTCCCACCGCAATCTCGATTATCTATATTATACTTCGGGAAGCGCAAAAAATCAAGAAGAATCGGCCTGATGCGGCTTGCGGAACTATTAACTCGGAAAGAGTAGAACCCCTGAGGGGATTTCTTTTTTTGTCATAAAATAGGAAAAGGAGGATTAAATAAATATAATGTGGATAGTGTATTGCTTTAATTCTTTATAGGACTTAACTTTTTGATGATGTAAAATTTTCAGAAAGTTATGCTGGATTTATTTTGTTTATAACTCACTGTTAAATAAGGGGATAAAGGATTAAATTTTTTTTGAATAAATGATATTTCGTGGATTGAGTTTATATTTATGGATTTTTTGGTCAATTATGAGCTATGTAGGGAATTCTCAAATAGTTATAGTCGATATTGTCTTGACAAAAATCCTTAATTTTGATATACTATAATTTGTATGTAATTTAGGGAAAATGGGCAAGGAGGGGAATATAATTCTTTTTTAAGTTGTACCTTTGGGTGATACCACGGCTTCCAGCTTGAGAACCAAGTGGGAGTAGTATAGGTCTGGAGGTAATAATTATGAAACGCATATTTGCTTTTTTGTTGGTTTTAGTGGTTGCGGGTATTTCGGCGGCATCGGTAGTTGGTGACGCCAATCTTAGGACCGCCGTTATCAATCGGCTCAACATCGACAACAACTATCCCGACATAGACCCCAATGATCTCACGCGGCCTGTCGCAAGTGATATGAACAGACCATCGTTCACTTCTCTCGATGCCAATTCGCTGGGGATCTCCAATCTGACCGGGCTTCAGTATGCGACGAATCTGACAACTCTTTATCTTTGTAACAATAATCTCAGTGACCTCAGCCTGCTTTCCGGCCTGAAAAAAATGCAATATCTGCGTTTGTGGCAGAACCTCAATCTTGCCAATTTGTCTCCTCTGGCAGATATGAACAACCTGTTGTCTTTCTGGGCACATGATTGCAATGTCGCCGACATAAATGTGGTATCAAAATTTATAAAACTGCAGAGCCTGCATTTAGGCTATAACGTCATTTCGGATATAAATGCACTTTCAGGCTTGACGAGCCTGACGTATTTGAATCTGAATAACAATAATATCTCTGATATAAACTCGCTTGAGGATTTGACAAAGCTTAAGTATCTTTATCTGTCATACAATGAAAACATTAGAGATATTAATGCCGTGGAAGATATGAACAGTCTGGCGGAACTGGGACTTACCGATGTCAATTTAAGCGACATTTCTCCTCTTGCCGATGTTAATCAAATTAAGTACCTGTGGCTCGGATACAATCAGATAGAAGATATTAATGCACTGACAGGGGATGCCAACTTGGTCACGCTTAATCTTAGTTATAACCCCTTGAGTTTCGAATCATGGTGTGTTCATCTTAAGACAATTATTAATAACAAACCCTCTGCCAACATATTCAGTAATGTACTTCTTAATGATCGTTTTACTGATGTGAATGATATGCAAATCTTTGCCAGTAAGTGGTTGAGACAGGATTGCAGTCTTGCCGATGGTGATTGCGGCGGTGCAGACTTTGGCGAGGACGGCAACGTGGGCTTCTATGATTTCGCTATTTTCGCCGAGTGGTGGATGTATAATAAGTAGTAATCACGATGTAACTTTTATGATTTTTAAAAGGCCGCTGTAACGAGCGGCCTTTTTTATGCGCTCAAGACAAATAATTAGTCTGCCGATAAAATAAGGAGAGCCTTTTCGGCTCTCCTTATGATTTGGTCCGCATCTCGACAGTCTGGCGGAACTTCGTCAAAAACCAGTTCTATCGTTGCGAACCACAGGGTTTTAAATACCGAGAACGATTCTTAATCTTCTTGTAAGACTTTGCGGCATAAGTACCGCTGCTGAACGGACTATCACGTTGCGCAGGAATTGCGATTTATTAACAAAACCTGTTTTAAGAAATTCTTTTTGTAGTTTTATCTGCTGCACGGCTCTTTTAGTACCGCTTCGTCTTGCCAGCAGTCCTTTTTCCCATCTGTGGTAATAAAGCACCTGTCCGATAGTAGCCATTTCAGCCCCGTTCGAAATCATTCTTGCCCAGAGGTGATAGTCTTCAAGGCCGGCAAAAGGTGTATAATTTCCCGCTGCCAAAACGGCGTTTTTGCGGAACATTGCCGCGGGATGATTCATACAGAATCTGAATCTGAATTGTCTCGCTATCTGTTCGTGCAGCAGTGGGCCTCGTCTGACAAACAGTGGTTTTTCGGGGCTTTCTTCAAAAGCCGCCGCAAAACAGCTTACCACATCGGTACGGGGATTGTTTTTCAAAAACTTTAATTGTTTCTCGAATCTTTCCGGCCCGCTTATATCGTCGGCGTCCATCCGGGCGATAATGTCGAAATCACAGTTTTTGATTCCCTCGGCAAGCGCGGTGCCGAGCCCATTGTTTTTTTCAAGACTTACAATCTTCAAAAGACCGCCAAGCCGTTCTCGATATTCGCCGATTATACTGTCAAGCTCTCTGCTGACGGGCCCGTCCTTTACCAACACAATCTCATCAGGCTTTACAGTCTGATTAAGAATGCTGTCCATTGCATCTCTGAAGTAATCAGGTTTGTCTCCTTCATAGATGCTCATAAGAACAGAAAATTTCGGCAGGTTCTTGTCTTCTGAGGATATTATGCTGCGAAAACTTTCAAATCTTTTTTGCCAGTCGGCTTGTTTGGCGGCGGCCTGTCTGAGTTTTATTTTTTCCTTAGTTTCAGTCTGCCCCAGATTTTTTATGATTTCGACGGCGGTCTGTTCCGTGCCGTCGAAATGGTAAACATGCTCGCTGTAAACCGGGTCTTTTTCAATACCGCTTACAAGGACTGGTTTCCCCGTTGCCAGGCTCTCGAAAATTTTTGCGGGGATGACACCTCTTGTATAAGAATTCTTCTTGTAAAATAAACCAAGCACGTCAGCCTCTTTAAGTTGTTCAGCCAGTTTGTTCTGACCTGCCGCCGGTCTTAATTCTATATTGTCGGATATGAGTTTTCCCGCACTGCCCAGAATTTTGCCGATGAACACTATTTTAAATTGTTTTGAAAGCCGGTTGTATAATTCGATATCGACCACATTCTGAATCGTACCGTAAAAGTATATCGTTTTTGCTTTTTGCGATTCATCGCCCCTGAATGCCTTTGTAAAGAGTTCGAAGTTTACCCCCGGCAGTGACCGCAGGACCTTTCTGCCGCCGCTTATTTTAACGGTCCTCTCCGTATTATATTCCGAGGTTGCCAGCAGAAGGTCGGCCTGCTGTATATATGCCTTTTCCGAATCGAGTATGCTGGCGACTATTCTGTCGTTGTCGCCGTAATTATGTGAGTTGACATAAACGATTTTTTTCGGCTGAATCTGCTCGATTACCTCAAGGGTGTTGTAGGAAGGTATATCGGTTATGACTATGGCGTTTTTTATTTTAAGTTTTTTTAGCGTATGCCCGACAAGTTTTCGGTTTATAGGTCTTAGTGCTTCCGTCGGCACAAGCCAGAAGGGTGTAATAATCGTCAGATTTTCCGGCAGATGATTTTGGTTCGCATTTTTTATTCTTTTAATAAACCATTTAACAAGCCGGTCCGGTTTTGGCCATCGCGAGGGTGTCCTGTTGAAATAGAAAACTCGGTGTCCTGCCTTTGCAAAATGAACGGCCAGGGCCTGTCTTTGATACCACAATGTATCAAAATCATTTGATGAAATCATCACGATATCGTTAAGCTGATTCATATTTGTTATAAGACTTCCAGTTTCCGGTAGATTTCGATGAGTTTATCGACCATTTTTTCGCCGGTAGATTCCTTCTGCCATTTTTCAAAACCGGCTGTTCTTACAGCTTCAAAATCTTCTGCCTTGTGTGTAAAAACATATTGCAGAAGATCGGCCAGGCCTTTTGGGTCTTTTGGTTTGCAGAGCAGGCCTGTTTTTTTATCTTCGACAATTTCTCTCACACCGCCGGTATCGCTTGCAATAACCAGCTTCCTGAGGCTCATCGCCTCGAGTATGCAGTTTGGCACGCCTTCACTGTCGGACGGCAGAACAACCACCGGTATTCCCGCAAGAGCACCGCAAACATCTTTCGTGTAGCCGTAAAATTCAATCTGGCTGGAAACTCCGAATTTGTCGGCCAGTTTTTTTATCGCCGACGTATTATCCTGATTTTTGTCACCGGCGGCTCTTGCGGTAAGTTCGCCGCCGATGAGTCTGGCTTCAATTATCAAATTTCTTCTTTTCAATAAGGCAAGCGCCTTTATAAGGCAGTTATGCCCTTTGCCGTGTGCAAAATTGGCAACCATGGCAATCCTGGCCGGCAAAGGTCCATTCGGCTTGTCATACGCCTTATCCGGCAGACCCGGCAGGTCTGTGCCGTTTAAAAGTGCGATGACTTTGTCCGGGTCGACTTGTGAGCGGTTAACAATCTCATCAGCAAGGTATTTACCGTTTGGGATATAGCAGTCAACCCAGCGGCTGGTTATTCCGTCGAGCAGATGGCAGAGTCTTTTTTTCCAGCCGGAGTTTAAAGTGTCATTAGGGTATACCTCTGCACGGAATATATGCCGGATGTCGGCTCTTTTTTTTCGGACGGCTCTGCCTATAAGACTTTCCCGCAGCAGGTGCGTTTGTATGACTGCAGCATCTCTATCTTCCAGTATGCGTAAAATTTTTCCTGCCGCCGCCAGAATCGTTGCCTTGCCCATCGGGATAGTTACCACCTCAAAGCCGCGGGCGGCAAAATTCTTTGCAAAAGGTGACTTATCGTCCGAGGTTATCAGGACCGGTTTGAAGCAGCCTCGGGAAAACAATTTCTCCGCGAGTTTTACAATCTGCCATTGGACACCGCCCATGTTGGCCGAACTTTGTCTTATAAAAACTATCTCTTTCATATGTTCTTAAAAGTTTCTTGTATAAAAATAAACAACCGGCAGTACAAACACTGCGCATATGACAAATACTGCATATACAGCTATGACAACCTTGTTTTTCCAACTTTTCGGGATTGTCAGAAAACTGTCAATTCCGACACCGATGACGAGAAAGGCTATCGGTGCCAAAGAGTCTCTGTATCTCAGGAGGTTCGACTGAAGTCCTCCGAGCAGCAGGGCTGACGTACCTGTTGCGACCAGGTAAGGCAGCAGAAAGGCCAGAAATTCCGCTCGTTTGACAATTATCACAATCGCTCCTGTTATCAGAAACGGCAAAGGTATCCACCACTGATAGATGTTGGCCAGCAGTACGATATCGTAGAGTTTATTTTCTTCAGAGTAAATATGATGCAGGTCTTTAGGCGGCGGATTCAGCAGGGAAAGCGGTACATTAAGCAGCCTAAGCGGTCCGTGCGATTTGTATATTTTGTCCATTACCTCGATTGCCTCAAGTTTACCTCTCTGTCCCCGTTCCGTGAGTGTGTATCTGTCAAACAAGTTTCCAGCCTTGCGCGTAAGCTGATTAAACTGATAAGAAAAAATTATTACGCCTAGAAGAATCATCAGTGTAATGGCGATGATTTTCCCGACAGGACTGCTTTTGCGTCTGAAGCAGATGGCGACAGGCAGGGCGGCAAGGAACATCAGACCATACTCGAATCTGAACCAGCCGAGCGTTATAGCAGCGGCTGTAATCGATAGTACCGCCGCGACGGGTTTTTTGTTTCGGATTATCAACATAAAACCGAATACCATCATACTTGCTGCAAAGATTATCCAGATTTCCTTGAGAAATCTGACCGAATAAAACGCAGTCTGGGGGGCTATGACGCAAAGCAGCGAAACAATAGCCGAGTTTTCTTTGCTGAAAAACTCCTGGGCCGTCAGACAAACAAAGGCTGCGGCGAACGCACCTAAAAATGCCCCGACAATTCTGGGCCAGATAAATTCATCTCCAAAAAACTTCAATATTTTCGACATCAGAAAACCCGCCCTGTAGGCGTTGTCCGTAAATTCCGGCAAATTCATAAATTCAGAAATTGTCACATCACTGTATCTTTGTCCCTGATAAACGTAGAAAAATTCATCCGCCTGAAACAACGCCGTGTCATAATGTCTTATCCATGGAGCGGTTTTTGTTCTGACATCATCCCGTATAAATGGCGTCGAATTTTCGAGCACAAGAACAAGACACAGTCTGAAAACCAAGGCAGCCGCAAATGTAAAGGCTGCCATTTGTGAGCCTTTCAATTTGAACGCCAGGAAGCCCGCAATTGCTGCTGTGCAGAATATAATGATATTGAAGATTATGTTTGCTGTATCATTCAGTCCGGTTTTAAACAAAGGCAGAATCGCCAGCAGGGCAACCGCCGTCAGTATTACAAAAAGCTGACAGTCTACCGCCGCGATCCAGAAAGCCGCGGTTGCCTTGAAAAATCTGCTTATGATATTGCCGTTACGGTTCTTTAGCATAACTTTCGCATCTTAATTTATTTTCATAATTTCTTTCAATGTCGCTGCGATTGTCCTGCCTGTTTCATGTGGGAGCATTTTGGGGATTTTAAGCAGTTTGACCGTTCGATTTCGGCAGGCTGAATCAATTATCGCCCCCATTTGTGAAAAATATTCGGATAAATCAATAATGCCTGTGCCGCCCATTGCGACAATCATTTCCTGGCCGCATTTATTTTCCTCGTACAGCCAGTTCCCTATTAAACGCTGTCTGGCCCGGTCAATAGAGATATCTTCCAGGACTGTTTTGCCGTTTGAATGGCGTTCCACGAAAAGAACGGTGTCTATTTTTGCCTTGTCGGAAAACTCAAAATCAGGCAAGGCCTCCCGTGCCGGCACCTGCATATGTTCAGGCGTTATTCTTCTTGCGATATTTTCAAGTCTGGGAAACGCCATAAAGCCCGGCCGGGCGACGATTCGTATTTTTTCAAGCGTATCAGAAAAGCGGCTGGGTACTAAAATTTTGCGCCGCGGTTTGAATAAATGCGGAAAGAGCTGTTGATGATACGGATAAATAAAAAACGCCTTGGGGTTGGAATAAATCGAGTCCGCTGAAATAAAACTGTAATCATCGCTGAGAAAACTCGAACCGGCAATCCCCTTTAAAATACATATAATCGCACTTGTTTTTCCCGTGCCTCCCCAGCCCGGCAGCAGCACGCCCCGCCCATTTATGGAAACAGACGCGCTATGAATCACACAATGTTTTTTTCTTAAAAATAACATCTGCAGAACCGGACGGGCAAGAGACAGAAGGTCTCTTTGGCCGGCCAGTATCCAGGAGCCATTTTTTTTCAGCAAATGCGTTTTGTACTTTATAAAATAAAGATGGTTGTCACTGTAATAATATGAACCGCTTGCATCGCCGTATTCGGAAATTTCAGGAGCATGGTTCTGGACCGAAAGGTCAATTTCCTCTTCATTCAGAAAGTCTGTCTTGAATGGACCAAAGAATAAATCAAAAGACCTTCTGCTCATATGGTCTTTTTGCAGACGAATCCTGATTAAATCGTGAATATTGTAATACAGCCATTGTTTTTCCGTTTTCATTTCTGATTCTTTCCCGGAAATAACCGTGAAATTATTTGCCCCGGCGGAGAAACTTCGTTCCATAACTGAAATGCATTTGACGAAAAATAACAGCATAAGCAGCGAATAAACGGCGAAGTATATAACTTGTGCGGCGGCCGCTCCGACAAGTCCGATGTTGACAAGCAGCAGATAAAGGGCCGGCAGAAAAACTGCAAGTGCAATTGTCTGAACCAGCAGGATTTTCCCCGCTCTGCCAATCGCAAGCAGCCCGGCAGGCAGGCAGAATGCAAAACCCCATATTACAAAGGCAAGCATGAAAATTGTCGTCACATTCCACGCCTGTATAAACTGTTTGCCCGCTGCGATACCCAGAATCCATTTTCCCGTCACTGCAAATACAAGCCATATAAGCAGGGACGCGATACCGCTGATGACTGCAGTTCTTGCGGCGGTATGTTTTAAATCGGAAAACCTTTTTTCAGCCGCCAGGTGAGCCAGCTCCGGATAGATCGTCTGATATACCGGCTCAATCAGATTTGCCAGAACTCCGGCAAACTGTCTTGCTATTTTGTAAATGCCGGTCAATGCCGTTCCTAAAACGGCTCCTGTAATCAGAACGTCAAACTCTCTCGAAGCCAGTCTGACCGACTGATTCAGATTTGTGCTTAACACGAATTTCCAGATATTTTTATCTTTTGCAGCGATACTCAATTTTGCTTTCAGGAAATTATCGCCTGTTTTTTTATAAACCTCTTTCCATCCGCTCAGCAGCAGAAAGGCCGATTCTGCAATGCCGGCAAATACCCAGATAATCACGAAAATCAGGAGGCTGCCGGAAAATATATATGCAATTGCTACAAGAATCAGTTTTAGGAATGCCGCGATTATGTTTGCCGCAGTAATAAGTTTGAATCTGTTGAAAAGCCGCAGCAGGCCGGTGGCGGTGCCTTTTAGATTAAAAAGTATCCAGAAGCTGTAAGCAATGGCTGCATAAATCGTCTGCTGCTGCCAGCCTTTCCATTGGCCGATTATATAAACGATGGCGGCTGCGATAAAAGTCCCGCCGGCCGCGGTTGCGGCGTCAAGAATCGTGCAGAATTTAACAAGTGATTTAAAATCTTCTTTTCTGTCCTGCTTGAGAAAATCCGCTCCGAATTTTATGACCGCCTGCCAGCACTGAAAATTCATAAGTCTGTCGATAATGATTGTGTATGACTGTATAAGTGCGAAAACTCCCAGCTTTTCAGCGCCTAATGTTCTGGCGGCAAGAGACAGGCTGATTAGCCCCATCAGCCCGGCAAGGGTCCCGCCGCTCAAAAGCACTGAAGCGTTTTTGAACATCCTTTTTAAAACAACATCATTAAATACTGTTTTCAGCATAGTTATAAGAGTTTTCATTGATATTTTCTTCGCAGCGCACGCATAATCTGTCCGACGCTGACTTCACCGATGACGTGGAAAACCAGAATAATCAGCACGAGGATTGAGACAAACATTACGATGCTTCTTACGCTTCTGGCCGCCATAAGAAAAACGCCTGCACCGGTTGCAAGCAGCGTAACCGTATAAGCAAGAACCACCACATGCTTTTGTTTCAGTCCCAGTCTCAGGAGTCTGTGATGAAAATGTTCAGTGTCCGGCATATAAACCGGTTTTTTATCGCCGAACCTGTTAAGCATAATGAACAGTGTGTCGAATATTGGTATTCCCATCGCCAGCAGCGGCAGTGCAAAACCCACGAGCGCCTGTGATTTTGCCGTGCACATAACGGTAGCCGATGCGATGATAAATCCCAAAGACAAACTGCCGCAGTCTCCCATGAATATTTTTGCGGGATTGAAATTGAAAAACAAAAATCCGCTGATGCCGCCTGCCAGCGCGAGCATTATTATGCAAAGCACCGTCTGTTGAAAGTAGATTGCCAGTGCCGCGATTGTTCCGCACGCGATCGCGCAGATGCCGGCCGCAAGACCGTCCAGCCCGTCGATGAGGTTTACCGCATTGGTAACACCTACGATCCACAAAATTGTGAAAGGCCATGAGAATATGCCGAAGTCAATGCACAGCAAATCCGGCACGTTTATTACCTCTATTCTTATGCCGAAGGAACAGACAAAAATTGCTGCCGCCGTTTGCGTAAACAGTTTTATCCAGGTTTTGACGGATTTTATATCGTCAATCAGGCCTGTTGCGAAAACTATTGTTGCTCCGCCGAGCAGTGCCAGCACCTTTGTGCCAAGATGGCGGAAATTTTCGCCGATTCTGTTGGGCAGAAGATACACCGCACCGAGTATACACATCATTGAAACAAATATGGCCAGCCCGCCGATTCTCGCTATCCTGCCGGAATGCACTTTCCTTGGCTCTGTACGGTCAAACAGTTCGTATCGCACCGCCAGGGCGATTACCGCCGGCGTCAGCACAAGCGACATAATGAGCGAACCAAGATATGTACAGATATAAGTCTTCATTTCTTTTCGGTATCTTCGATATTCTGCTTCATTACTTCCGGCCTGACCGCCAGTTCCGCCAGCAGTTTTTCAGCCTGCCGGTATTTCGGTTTGAGTTTAAGGCATATTCTCAGTTGTTTGACGGCTTCAGTCGCTCGTCCGCTTTCGGCCAGCGCCTGCGCAAATTTCAGTCTCAAACCGGCGTCTCCATAATCAGCCGCAACTGCTGTACCGAGGTATTCTGCCGCCTTTTTTGTGTCGTCTTTTTTGCAGTAATAATTGCCCAGCAGGATTAACTCCTCGATGTCGGCGTTATTTTTTAACGCCTTCTGCTCTGCCAGTTCAATCAGTTTTAATTGTGCTTTTTCGGCTTCAACGGGAAATTCTTCGTTCGCAGCCAGCATATCTGCAACATACTTCAGTCTTTTGGTATCATCTGCGGCAAGTTCAATGGCAAGGTCCGCTCTTTTTCCCTGTTCAATATAAATCCGGACAATATCTTTGAAAAAGGTTCCGCCCAGGCCGATGGACCTGCTGAACTTTTCGAATGAGCGGTCGATTTCATTCTCGCTCATATCCAGACATCCTGCGGCAAAGAGTGTCGCCTCGTCATTGGGTTTGAGCATAAATCCTTTTTTTATGTTGTCCTCGCCCGCAGGTTCGAGCAGTACGAATTTCTGTAATTGTCCCAGCAGACAGTACACCGGCCCGTATGTCGGGCATATCGTTCGTGCCTTTTTAAGCTCATCAACTATGCCGTACACTCGACCGATGGTCTGGCTCATCAGGTTACCGGTGTCGGGCTCGGCCTTGTGCGCCGCGTCCCACCATTTCCAGACATTCAGCCAGTATTTGTATTCGATATTTTCAGGTTGTATCTGTGCGGCTTTTGCCGCATAGGAAATCAGCTCTCCAAAATCGCTGTCGCTGCCTGTAATATCGTTTGCTCTTAACTTGTTTTCTATCTTGTATGCTTTTTGCCACCATTTTTCGCCAATCCTCGCTTTGTCTGCTTCCGTTATTGCCCAGCCGTATACGCATATAAGAATTGCGGATAGTATTACTAATACAGGTTTTTTAAGCCTGATGGTGGGTATGGTTTGTGAATTTGCCCCGCGCCGGCCGAGCGTTATTATCAATGCGCAGAAAATTGCGGTAAGTATGGCATTGGCCGGCAGGTGCTGACCGAAATCTGTAGTGCTGTGGACCAGAACGGCGATGAGTCCGAAGCCCAGGCCGTATGCCGCGATGTTGATGTAAGCTTCTCTGTTTCGTATGGCCCTTGCGAAATTTACTACAACAATGGTTCCGAAGATGAGCATTATTACAAAACCCGCCAGCCCCGTTTCTTCCAGAAGCTGAGCGTATTCATTTTCAGCGTAGCTGAACTGCAGGGCCGTATATATGCTTTGAAACATTGGATAAATAACGGCGTGACTTCCGAGTCCCGTTCCGAAAATCATAAATCGTCTTATAGGTTCGGTCATGTCTTTGAGAACTTCCAGTCTTGTCGGGTATCTGTCGAGCGAGCCGAGCGTTGCGAGCCTTTCATAAACTGTATCGAATCCTGTGTATAGAAGGCACACAAGGGCCGTTAGTGCGACGATAACAACTATCCAGCCGTGCTGCCGCAGGGTCTTTCGCGCCGAAAGCAGCAGAACCGTGATGCTCATCGCAATCAGCATTGATAGCATTCCTCCTCTTGTAAGCGACGCAAACACCGCCGCTGCCGATACGCTTATCATCGCAGCCGGAAACCACAGTTCTTTTGCCCTCGACGAATCGAAATATTCAAATACTGCCGCCGCAGTGGTTTCTCCTTTATTGAACTGGCGATGCAGTATCAGCAGCGCCAGCCCGACGGCTGCTCCGATGGACAGGTTCATAAACTGCCCGAAGTGACTGTGGTTGACGAATGGTCCGCTAATGGCCTTTTGCGGCGAAAAAACAAACCAGTAAATTTTCCCGTTCCCGGCAATATCCTGTGCAATCGCCAGCACGGCAACGGCCGCCCCGATAATTACAATTGCCTTCAGGAGTCTTTTGATTTGCTTGCTGGTTTTAAACACGTTCAGCACGACAACAAAAACCGCCGCGACACAAAGAATAATTCTTATGTTATTTTTTGTGCCGTGCGGATAAAAACTGAGTGTAAAATCTCTGAAATTGTTTGTGCTTTCCGGAAGGAGTTCGCTTTTGAGTTTTACAGTTTCAGCCGCCAGGATTGAGACGGTCTTTTGCGGCATCGGAATAATTGTAAATACTGCCAGCAGGACAAATGCCGCCACTGGCACATAAGCCCATGTAAAAACAAAATCCCCGGCCGTGATTATCTGTCTGAGGAGAAAAACGGCAAGTACGGCGGTGGAAATGACAACAACAGCCTCCTGGCTCCATTGATGGACAGCGCCGAAAGCAAACGGCATGAAAACCAGAAGCGATACCAGCAGAATCTCGATTATCCTGTCGCCAAGCCGCTTGTATTCTTCCTGTATTCGTGCGATTCTGTGGTTTACAGAATTAGTTGTTTTTTCTTCCATAACCATAGCCGTAACCGTAATAACCGTAATGAGAATAGTAACCGTTTCGGCTATGTCTCGGCGAAACGTCGTTAACCACCGCTCCGAGGACGTGTGCTCCGACACTGGCCAGCGCGTCTCTTGCCTGCTGGGAAGCCTTGCGTGTGGATTTATCCGCACGCAGCACCATGATTGTAACATCGCAGATAGCCGCCAGTATCTGGCTGTCCGCCACCGGCGTTATAGGCGGCGAATCGATTACGACTCTGTCGTAGCGGCTCGTTAGTTCCTTTAGCAGGTTTGCAAATGCTTCGCTGTTAAGCAGTTCGCTCGGATTTGGCACATCCGGCCCGCTTGTCAGCAGGTCCAGCCCTTCTGTCTGGCATTTTCTTATTGCATCGTCGAGCGAAACTTGTCCGCAAAGAATGCTGGACAGGCCCATTTCAGTTTCGTTTTCGAAGCCGAATATATTATGCTGCATTGGTTTTCTAAAATCTGCGTCAACGATAATAGTTTTTTGACCTGCCTGAGCGATTGCTATGGCAAGATTGCTTACCATAGTGGTCTTGCCGTCGTTCGGTGCCGGCGAAGTAACCAGAATGGTCCTTGCCTGTCCTTTTGGAACACCGAAGAACACGGAGGTTCGTATGGTTCTGTATGCTTCGGCGACGGAGGATTTTGGTTCGAGCTGTACTTTTTGTCCGCGGCCGGTAACGGTCTTTTTCCCTCTTCCGTTCATGGACGGCACAATTCCGAGCACCGGCATAGCGAGAGTCGCTGATATTTCCTCTGTACTTCGCAGTCGCCAGTCCATCCGTTCCCTGGCCGCGGCAAATCCGGTTCCGCACAAAATGCCCAGTATCAGGCTTACCGCCATGATGCTTGCCTTTTGAGGGCTCGTGGCTAATTCCGCAGGTCTTGCCGCTTCGAGTATGCTGATGTTGAGCGCCCCGGTATCTTCCGAAACATTAAGTTCTTTTATTCTCTCGTCGAGTATCTCACAGAATCTCTTGCGCTGCTCAAGTTTGGATTCGATGACTGCATATTCTGTTGCCTTGATATTAAGGTTCTGTGCAGCATCTTTTTCCTGTTCGTAGGATTTCGTCAGCTCATCCTCTCTCTGTTTTGCGGTCTGGTATTCTATATTCAGAACTTCCAGATATGCTTTTGCATGGCTGTTAAGCTGCTCGGCCAGTTGCTTTTCGATATCTGCAATCTTGCCTTTCAGTGCCTTGACGGTCGGATGGTCGGCGCTGCACTGCAATACAGCGCTTTCAAGCTCGGCTTTTAGTTCTATAAGTTCTGTGCGCTGCTGCTTTTCGATGTCGTTTTCGAAAAGTCCTTCTCCGATACCCGGCTGGGCCATCGCGTATTCTTTGATTTTCAGAGGCTCATCGGCAAATTTCTGCACGGCTTCGAACTTGGCTTTCGCATTAATAGCCTCAAGTTGAACCGGTGTAAGAGAATCACCCAGGTTTTTAAGTCTCTGGTATATTACGTTCCCGCCGCTTTTTTCAAATGAGACAACTCCGTATTTGCGGGTAAAATCAAGAAGCTCTTCGAAGTTTTCCGCAAGTTCCTTGTCTCGTTCCATTTTTTCTTTTTGCAGGATTTTCAGCACTTCCGAAACAGTGCTTTTCTTCTGGCTTGTCTGATAATTTACATAAGCTTCGACAACGGCATTGACAATCTGGGCTGCCTCTTGCCTGTATGACGATTCGCAGCTTACCGAGATGATGTCGTCCTTGATGCCGATTTTTACGTCGAGGATTTTTTTAAGATAAATGACAAAATTATCAATCTCGCCCATCTCGATTATAGGTTCTGCCAGACCGATTTGTTTCTTCGTCTTTTCGATGAAAGTTTCGGGTTGTTCCTTGAGTGTCTCCAGCTTTTTTATGTCGTTTCTCTGTACGACTTCGGCGATTATCGGTGTGGACTTGATAAGTTCTCCCTGTGTGTACAGGTAGTTCTTTGACTGTGTCATGACTCCTTCATATTCGGTGATGATTTTGGGTCCTGTCTGTTCGACGTAGAGTCTCGCGGTGCTTGTATATGTCGGCACCGCCTTTGAAATGTAGAAAATCGCCGCAGCCGCGAACAGGACCGTTATGACCAGTATGCTCCACTTTCTTCTTCGAAGCACGGTCGCAAAAGTTTTGCCTTTGCCCTCCGTCGGCTGCTCGGCGGCATCGGCCGTCAGGCTCGTCGGGGCCAGGTCCCCCGCAAATCGATTTTCTGCTTTTATTCCGTTCGCTATCATTTTCGCTCTCTCTTGCTTAATCGTTAAGTGTTGATAATGGATTAATGAAAACTCCAAAATTGATGCGAAGTACCTGGTGCAGCAGAACATTTCTCTTTGTCCTCGGCGTAATGTCGATGTTGATAACGTCGCCAGGCTTTATTTTTACGCCGCAGCTCTTGGCCATGAATTCTTTGTCGATTCTGAAAACTGCCGAGACGACCTCACCCTTTGCATCCTGTCTGTATACGGTTACGAATCTTGGGTCGGCTATAAGGTCAACGCCGCCCGCAAAGCCCAGTGCCTGCATAAGATTGTATTGAACTTCAGGCGGGTATGGGAAAACGCCGGGGCTTTTTGCCAGTCCTATGACGGTAAAGACCGCAGGATTGATTCTCTTTACTTCGATAAGGTCTCCTTCCATCAGCGGCACATCGGCGAATGGAATATTCAGCCCTTTTACCGGCAGGATAATATCTTCGATGGCTGGCGTTGGTATCGGCCGAGGGTTATTGTTGGCAGGTTCGATGAACTTGGCGTTATTGACGCTGTTGTGTTTTAAGTCCTTTGCCGTTTCGAGAGGTTTTGTTTTTTCCTGACCGGATTGTTTCCCCTGGCTTGTCGCGATTGTTGGTGTTAGCTGAGCGGCAAGCTGTTCAATTGCCTGGCCGACTATATATGCCTGCTCATTGCCGATAACGTTCCGTAATTCTTTTGCGTATTCGGCTCGTTCGGCTGGATTTTTAAGATTTATCTTTTTTGTGTATAGTGTGTCGGAGCCGCGCTGAACGAGCAGGGTTCCTTGTGTTGGACTGGCGTTTTCTGGCCTAAATACAAGGTCGACCTGGAGATAGGATTCGTTTTTCGCGGTATGTTTTTCGTTGATGCCGGTATCAAATTCAGCCAGTTGTCTTACTACATTGGCTGATTTTGCCGGCTGCTGGCTGGTTACGTATTTTCGGTTGGGATTTTTGATTGTGATAATACTTGCGCCACCCTCGGTGATGCCGCCTGCCTTCATTAGTGCATTTACCAGCGACATTTCGTTGCTTTTCAGTTTATAAACCCCCGGCTGTGTAACTGCACCGACTACAGTAACATCCTTGAAGTAATATTCCTTAACGTTGCAAACGACGCTGGGCAAAGCAATTGTGTATTTTGGATAATATACGCTGACTATTTCGTTTTCTATCTGGGCGAGCGTTTTGCCTTCGACGGTCATCTGGCCGACTATCGGCAGAGTAATTGTACCCTGGTCGGAAACTCTGCAAAGATACGGCTGAACCTGCTGCTGCTGGTCCTTGTAAAGCTTCGGCGATACCGATGTCAGTATCGTCGGTATC
>Ga0315286_10000148_pt1 | contig 51499 bp, 54 predicted proteins | sample YL17G10_0_MG_FD_205038 | JGI IMG/M metagenome (GOLD analysis project Ga0315286, IMG submission 205038) | Sediment microbial communities from Yellowstone Lake, YNP, Wyoming, USA - YL17G10_0 | ecosystem: Environmental > Aquatic > Freshwater > Lake > Sediment | place: USA: Wyoming | collected...
AATTTTTTCTTTGAGAAACCAAGAATAAAAAACTTTTCTACCTTGCTCGGGTAAAGATATCGCAATTCACTGACGGGTTTCGCCCACTGGCTCAACCCGCAGGGTTCTTGCGAACCCTCGCACTAAAGAAATAGATTTATAAACTATAAATACGCATATGACTACCCATGAACTGGATAATTAGTTTCCTTTCTTACTTATGGCATCTGCTCCAGCTATGGATAAATACGCTGTTTGTGACTCCCATCCAGAACAAGGAGATGCTCTGGATTCTTGTGCCTATCTGGCTAGGATGGTTCTTTTCTGAGTTCTTCCAGGAAAAGACAGGCACCTCCATGGGCAATGCCATCTCCAACTCAATTGTGGTTTTCTGGGGAAGCATTGACTGGTTTCGGCAGACTGTGCGACTGATAGGAGAGAGAGCCATCATAGGGACATGGAACATAGCCACCAGGCTCACCCTGGCAGGAGTGGTGCTTATCTATGGCACCCTGATAATAATACTTGGGCTGAAAGGAAAAAAAATCATCAGGCGCATGGGCAGGATAAGGGAAGTCACTTATGTGTTTGCGATGTTCACCCCGATATTCTACCAGGCCATGCCGTTCTCAATTGACCACGTGATAGCCACTCTTCTCTTCTTCCCAGTATTTTACTTCACTATCGAGCTCATAGACAAGTACACGCCCAACCCTAAGGCTATAGAAGAGGATAATGCAGCCATAAATGGAGGAGCCAGCAGCACTGCCAAAAGCCCTTCCTTAAGCACGCCCAGCCCAGGCTTTAGGGCACCCAACTCCAGCTTTAGCTCACCTGTCTCTAGAAATCCTAATCCTGGCTATGGCTTTCCAAGCAACGGCACGAGAGGCTCTCCTGGTACCCCTGGAATCAATCCTCAAAGAAACCAAGGCTATCCGCCAATGAGGCCTAGGATTTGAGCAGGATAGAATTCTAAGAGCAAAGAGACTCACTATTTATTTCTTGATACGGCAATTCGATGGCAATGCTCGGATTATTTCATCAAGCTCAATAAGCCCGCCAAATCGCTTCTTGATAGCCTTTGCAACATCGCTAAGCTTCTCATCCCCTTGCAAGAGCTCAACAAACTCGCTGCAATGCTTCTTCACTGCGCTCGTAGGGCCGCTCATTGCCTTGCCCTGGTATATCCCGACAGCGCAGCTCATGCCAGGGTTGTAGAACTTCTTTTCCCCATAAATCATGAAAGCGCCCCTGGATATGTATTCCCCTGACTTAGCTTGCTTGCTAACCTGCTCTGGCCTTACACAGAAAACAGGTATTGCTGCTAGCCCTTGCTTCCAGCCTCTTGAGAACACTGCTGTGAAGATGGCAGCTTCTTCCTTGGTAAGCTCAGGGATATCATCGGTCTTTCCCTCTCTCTTAATCACAGCAAATGGGCTGCCGGGCATGTCAGTGTGAAAGACCAAGTCAGTTGCTTCTGTGTGCTTCTTGACTACTATCTCGTTTGTCGCAGCATCCCTGCCGCCTATCACAAGGTGACCATCTGAGGAGACAAACCACCTGAACTTCTCATACCACTCCTTTTTTAAAGAAGGCTTAAGCCCTGCTTTCTTCTCAGCCTTTTCCTTTTCCTCTTCAAGAGAGCTGAGCTTTGCCTTGTAATCCTGAATTATCTTTCTTGTGCCCTCAATCTTCTTCTTATCCTTCTTGGCCTTCTCAAAGTAAGAAGCAGCATTCTCTTCAACTGTTTTCCTTATATCAAGGTTTATATCCATCTTAAGAATAAGTAAATAATCAGCCATTAAAAAGCTTTGCCCTTAGCAGTTCTGCAGCTCTTTCACTTCCAGGGCAGGCTTTGGGCAAGGTATTGTTTCTTCTCCAACCTTGACACTTACAACCAAGGCCACCGATGCCTTGCCTGTCTTGGCAAATGGCAAATCCCTGCTGAACGCCTGGCTCGTCACTAGCTTTGAGTCAGACAATGACTTCTCTGTCAGGCCAGTATCATCCACTACCTTCATAGTCAGCGCCTCGACATCTGCTCCTGTGTTCCTGATGCCTAGCTTTATCATGTTGTCTGCATAGCAGATAGATGGATTGAGTATCATCATTATCTTGGAGCAGTCAGGCCCTGAAGCCTCGCCCAGGTTAGAGCTCCAGCTTATTATCATGGTGCCTAGGGCGACAGCAAAAGCTATCAAGAGGATTGTGGCTATAAGAGGAGACATTGCCTTCTTATTATGAGAAATATAACGGGTCATGTTGGCTTCCTATTCTACCTCTTTTTCTCTCTACGAGCTACTTACTAAACAGCGTTTAAATATTTTTCTGTTGGTTGATGGCATCTTCCTCTATGAAGTGCATTTCTCCAGGCACGATGAGCGAGTGGAGCGGCTCTCCAAAATCAGTTTTGAGCAGCTCTCCTGCCCTGCCATATACTATCTTGGGCTTGTCGCTACCAAGCCTTGCCACACCTATGCATTCAGTATCCTTGGTGAATAGTTTCTCTTTTCTCTTGCTTTCTACTCCCAGCAGGTATTCAATAGCCTCTTTGATGCTCATATATTTATGATGCTCAGCATCGATGTCAAGCAGGCATAGCGTGTGCAGCTTGCTTTTCTTGTTCTGCTTTATCACGTCATAAGGAGCCTCTACATTAGCGTTATGGAATGGAATGCTTGTGGTCTTGCCGTACTTGTAAAGCTCTAAGCCTACAATACCGATGGCATTGAGCACTGAAGCGTTATTTATGACCACTACCTCAATTTTTTCTTGCTTTGCCCTTAGAAAGAGGTCTGTATGTGTGGTCGCCCCAAACACATCCCCAATCACGAGCAAGGCGACATTGCTCTTTTTTGCTGGCTCCAAAATCTCTGCAGCATTCTTTTCCACCAAGTCCCTGTTCGCAAGGATTATCTTTTTACCATAAAGCTTCTCCAGCTTGTCCACACTCACGCCTAGCTTGGAAGTGTAGCTTTCAAGAAAGACCTTGTCGCACTTCTTCACTGCCTCCAGACCTTTGAGCGTGATGTCTTTTTCATCCCACAAGCCTATCCCTATGAGGTAAAGTGTCATTTTAAATCAAAGAAATCATATCACTTTAAAAATTATCTGCCCTGCTCAAGCCTCTGCAATACAAGAATGTCCTCTGTGGTGAGCTTCATTCCTGTGCTCATCTTCTCATCAATCTCCTTCTTCTTCTCTTCAAGGCTCTTCTTCTCGTGCTCCTTGATGCTCTCCTCAAACTCTACCTTGTTCTCCTCAAGCTTGCTCTTGATGGACCTTAGCTCTTCTAGCTTCTTTTTCAGTTCATCATTGACTTCGTTGAACTCTTTCTTGTGCTCATCAAACTTGTTCCTGAGGTCTCCTTCCTCTTTCCTGAACTCATCAATGCTCTTGGATTTCTCTATGAGCGTCTCGTGGTATGATTGGCTCTGGGCTGCTTCCAGCTGCACCTGTTTGTGCAGGTCATTGGCTTTCTTCTTCAGCTCGTCAATCTCCCTTGACTTCTTCCTGAGGGCATCTGTCTTCTCAGCAATCACCTTTACCTCTTTGTATTGCTTCCTAAGCCCCTTTATGTGCTTCATGAGCTTCTGTTCCTTGTCAAAGCTCATAGGCTCGGTCTGTATCTTGAACTCAATGCCCTCAATCTGCTTTAATAGGTCAGAAGGGTCGCTTTTGACTCCGAGGTCTTGCTTTATCTTCTCGTACTCCTCTTTCATCTGCTTTATGATAATAACTTCCTTATTGACCTGCTCGTTTAGCTCATCCCTTTGCTTTTTTTTCTCGCGCACTTCATGGGTGAGAGTGTTCCTTTTCTCCTTAGAACCAGACAGCTCGTGTATGCGGCCTTTTATCTCCTTGCCAAAGCCGTCTATCTTAGAATAGAGCTCTTCTTTATGCTTGTTGATAAGGTTGAGCTTCTTACGTAGCTCAAGAACTTCTTTCTCAGTCTTCTTCAGATCCTCTAAAAGCTGTTTTATCTCCTCTTCATCGAGCATCGTTCTTTTCCACAACTCTGTTATGAAATTAGCCGGCCAGCCATGGTTGAAATTAAAAAAATAAAAATTGTAGGGCTTATCCGAACAAGGCGCCTAGTCCTGCAGCTGCCTCTTCTGCTGAAGGTTTCTCTTCTTCCTTCTTCTCTTCCTTCTTCTTTGCCTCTCCACCGTGTGCGGCTGGGGCAGCAGCTACTGGAGCAGCGAATGCTGCGGTCTTTATGGCTTCATCAATGTTCACGCCTTCAAGAGCAGCAACCAAAGCCTTGACTCTTGCCTCGTCCGAGTGGACTCCGGCTGCTTCCAAGACTTTCTTCACAGATCCTTCATCTACCTTTTTTCCTGCTTTATGTAAAAGCATTGCTGCGTATATGTACTCCATTTTACTTTCCTCCAAAACTTTTTAGTTTTGGGGCCCCAAAAGCTTTGCTTTTGTTGCCTCCAAAATTTGTTAATCTTGCATTTATTCTAGCTTGGCAGCTGCCTTTATGGCATTCATCTCGGCGTCTGCCTGTGCGAGCTTTTCTTTTATTGTCTCGCTAGTGATTATGTTAGCTTCTTTTGCCAAAGCATAGGCTTCCATGTGAGCCTTGCTAAGCAATGGATTAATTGTGTCCTTGATTGTGATGGCTGCGTAAATCGCCAGGTTGTATGATTCACTGGCTGCAGTCCTTATATCATTGAGGTAAGCTTCCTCATCGATGTCAAGCACCTTGCTTGGGATTATGTTACCGTTCTCATAGACTGCTACCAGATTTAAGCCAATCTCCATCGGCTCAATTCCCAGCCTTGTCAGCAGTGCTGCTAGCTTGTCATTCACTATGGCTCCTTCCTTTGCAACAATAGCATCTTCCTTGATGACTACTTTTCCAGCATCAATGCCTGCCTTTATCTTGAAGCTTCCAAGCTCTCCGATTACTGGACCAGGAGCAAAATTAGTCGGGCCTGCTGCCACGACGATGTCTCGAGGGGCTTTCTGTCCTGCCTTTATTGGCGCATTGGACTTGCTCTTCTTGAGCAGCTTGAACATTGAGAAAGGATTTTCGCTAGTGAACAATAATGCAGGCATGCCTTTTACGTACTGCTCCATCTCCTTGATATTCTGCTTCTTGCTCTGCTCAAGGGCCAGCCTGATGAACCTCTTCTTGGTCATGAGAATCAACACTTTTCCTCTCAGCTGGTGACGCATGTTGTTGAGCTGCCTTGCAGGAAGGTTCTCCATATTGACAATACCGATGATTTCATTCTTATCAATCAAACCTGCTAAGTCCTTGACTAGCTTTCTCTTGGCATCAGACACGTGAGCCTTGCCTTTAGCTTCGCTAGCTTTGGCAACTTTAGCCTTGGCCTTTTTTTCTTCTTCCGCTTTCATTGCTGAATCATTCATTTTTACTTCTCAAGCTTCAATGGCTTGCTCATGGTGAATTTAATGAAAATATCCTTGATGTTGTTCCTCTCTCCAGGCATATGGTGGATTAGCTGATCATAGATGAATATCACGTTGTCAGCCACTTGGTCAAGCGGCATCTCCTCAGTGCCTACTCTTAGCTGGATTAATGGTATTTTTCTTGCGCTTATCTTCACTGTCTTTTGCAATCGCTCATAGAGAGCCTTGAGGTTGGCTCCTTTGGGAGGCACAACGCATCCTGCCTTGGGGTTGGGCATCTTTCCTCTCACTCCCAAATATCTTCCAAAAGCACTAGCCACCTTGGTCATGATGTTGGCCTGGGCCACAAAATAGTCATACTGGTTTGCAAGCTTCTTGGCCTTTGACTTGTCATACCTTGAAAAATCATCCTGCATGAGCACAAGGTCAAATACTTGGACTGCCTCGTCCTTAAGCTCAGGCCCGATCAATCCACATACTTTGGTCTTCTTGCCAGTGCTGTGGTGAAGGGTTGCGAAGAACTCTATTTGCTGCTCTGGCTTCTTGAAATCCAAGTCCTTTAGCGAGATTATGAGGTCTACTGACTGCTTGAACTTCCTCTGCGGAGAGTCCTTTTTCAACTGTTCCAAAGCCTTTAATACTGAGTCTTTGTTCATGATGTCTTACCTGTAAATTGACGCCCTACTACGCGAGGTAGTGAGACGAAGTGAATGTTCGTCCGGGCTTTGACTGTTAAGCTATTGGATAAGGAACTTATTTATAAAGGTTATTATTCGCAGCACGAAAATTATAAATAGTATCTACCTTCAAATTTAGCGCATGGTAAGCAAAAAGGATACGCTAGACAGATTAAACATGGAAAAAGATTATGAGGACCAGCTAGTCAGGAACCTTGACTATTACTTCATCGCGGTGCTGGACGACATTGCTGAGATAACAGAAGAGGAGAGAAACAAAATAAGGGTCAACTTAGAAACCATAAGGTTTGACTCCGTGCGCCACAGCGACATGTTCAATATGCTGATACAGAAGGTGTTTGAAAGTGAGAATGATAACTTCTAAGAGCGAGCTCATTGAAAGCCTCAAGGATGTGAGAGCAGTAGAGGTTACTGCAAGGAAAGGCTATGAAGAGGATGCAATAACTTTCAAGAACTTTGAGATAACCAACACTGTCGCCAAGATAAAGCTGGACGAGGATGTGCACATAAAGATATTAGACCAGCTAATAGCGATGCTAGAAAAGAAATATTAAAGCCAATAACCCTTTAAGATTATTTGCCTGTGCTCCCAAAGCCGCCTTTTCTTTTAGAGTCTTTCAGTTCAGCCGCTTCTTCAAACTCAGCCTTTTCAATCTTCTTGAAGTTCATCTGCGCAATCCTGTCCCCGCGATTGATAGCGAAGTCTTCCTTCCCGAGATTTATCAGTATGACGCCAATCTCATTCCTATAATCACTGTCAAGAATGCCAGGGGAGTTCACAATGCTAATGCCGTGCTTTATGGCAAGCCCGCTTCTTGGAGTAATCTCACCGACAAACCCAGGCGCAAATTCAGTGCCAAATCCAGTTGGTATGAGCTTTCGCTCGCCAGGCTTAAGAACAATTTTCTCCTTTACAGCAGCATGCAAGTCAACAGCAGCGCTGCCGGGAGTCTGATAGCTAGGCAGAGGGATGTCACTGTTGCCTTGTATTCTTCTCACTTTAACTTTCAATCAATCCACCTTAATAGTAATAATGGTCTTTCTCCCTTGGCTTTTCCAAGCCAGCTAATTTCATCATGGCAAGGTTCCTCTTGGAGAGGAAAAACTTTGATAAAGCGTCAAAGCTATATCCCTCTGGAAGCTGTTTTTCGTCAAACACCAGAAGGGAAGGTGTTTTTTTATTTTTTTTAGCCTCTGCAACCCTGAAAGCAGGGTGAAATCCGAAATTCGCATCCACCGGGTGAAGTATAAGATTCTGCTTCTCTACCACTTGAAGAGTGCGCTCCATCTCTTCTGCTGTGAGCTTGCGTGAAGTGAAAGAGCTAGCCTTACCATGAATGGGGCCACCTGACATATTGGGCGTGAATGTCGTTTCATAATAATAATGTAATTTTTTATCTAAAGCAGCCAAGAACTTATAATCTTCCTTAATCTTCACTATTCCTGCATGCAGGTTCTGCTGATATTGCTCTCTCCTATCCTTGAAATCCTCAAGAGCCCTAAGTTCCTGCTCCAAATAAGAGAGAATGCCCTCTGTGCCTTCATTTATCTTATTCATGTGCTGCGTTAGTGCAGGGTGCTTATCAGTGTCAACCTGGCGTAGATCAGAAAGCCCTTGGTACGCTTTGACTAATGATTCATAAGGAGTTTTCTTAATTGAATGCCATGTGCTGAACTCATCGTCCGGCATCTCGAATATTCTCTTGTCATCCTCTCTTCCAATAAAGCTCTCAAGCTTAGAAGAATTGAAAATATCCAATACCCTCTTAACAACCTGCTCAGTGGTTTCTTCTAGTGAATTCATGCAACTTCAACTCCCCCACCTCTGAGCCCTAAGAAAGAAGGCAGGATTATATAAAAGTTACTGTTAGAAGAAAAACTACGCCACGGCCCGGATTTGAACCAGGAATTCCTTGCGGAACCAGCTGTTTTGGACGTGAGGCTAAAAACCTCAGCAATTTCTAATTGCTCGCCGCTCAAGGCTGGCGCACTACCGAGTTATGCGACCGTGGCATTCATGCCTAAGGTTGCATATTCAGAAGCAAAGCTTCTGTTGTATGCGACCGCGGCACGAATTTATTAGAACGAGTTAATTGTTTTTAAATGTTTATCTTTTCTGCTTAAACCACATACCTGAACATGTTAAGGTAAGCCTTTATCTCTTCCTGTATCTCCCTAGCGTCCTTGAGCAGCTCAGCCTCATACCTGTCAGTGTATGACTTATAGATGAACTTGTCAATGATTGCCCTGTAGAAGTAATTGGCAGGCCTGCCTTCCCACCTGTCCTCATAGTCAGTGACCAGTATGGCATCAAAGGTGAAGTCTGCCCTTCCCTTGAGGAGCCTGTGCTTGACTCCCTTGATCTCAACTTCGACCTCTTTTAGGTTCTGGAATACTGCAAATATCCTTATCTCGAGCTTGTAGTAGTCACTGACCTTCTTGTAAGGAATCAGCTCGAATATGATTTTTTTCCCATCTTCATAGACTTCCTCGAAGTTCTTGTTCTCGAACATATCATAGCCTCGCTCATTAAACCACTTGGCTATAGTCCTGAACATGTCCTTCAGGTTGAACAGCCCCTCGAATGAGAGGAACTTATCCTGGAAAACGAATTTTTTCTCAGACAATCCTTGCAACCTCTTTTTTCTTTTTTGCTCTCATCATTAGCCGACACTGCTTCCATCGGTTTCTATTTTTAAAAACTTTTTGATTTCAGCCTCTAGGCGGTGCATATCCTTGTCAAAAGGATCTATGTGCTTGATGTCTCGCTCCTGCTTCATGATGGCCTTGTTAAGTATCATCTCCATAACACTGTGAATCTTGTTGTCGGGCTTGTAGCGCCACTGCCAATCAGTAACGACTCTCCCACTAATCTTTATCTCGATGCGGCCTTGCATCCTCATGACCTGCTTGCCATTCTCTATCACAGGGACTTCACGTGATTCCCATGCATGATAAGCAATCTCAATCACATACTGGTAGTATTCTGTGACTTCCTTCTCTCCCCACACATCCACCTCAAGCTCATTTCCCAAGGGAGTGTCTATCTTGTCCTTGTATCTTTTCTCGTGCACCCTAAACTGCCTTTTTTGCATCCACTGCCACACAAGCCTGTACAGCCCTCCCCAATCAAAGTACCCTTTGTACCTAATCTTCAGGGGCGCTCCAAATACAGGATATTTCTTCATAATACCCTTCTTTGCCTAGATGATTATTTAAAGGTTTTGATTAGAAAATCATCAGGGCATTTGGTGTGGCAAGGAAAATAATTAGAATAGCCGGCCAACAGGAACAAAGTTATAAAAACAAAAAAAATTAAGAAAAAAATAATGTAGGCTGTTCATAGAAAAGATATAATAGCCTCTGTACTCTCAGAGCAAGACTCCAAACAAAAATATTGTTAAAAGAGAGATTGGACTTATTAGTGGCTGCATGCTGAACACCTTGTGACCTTGGTGCTTACACACCAGCTCTATCAACCCAATCTTCTATTGGCGTCCATAAGCGTCTCTTTTCAAGGATGGCTTCATACTTAGATGCATTCAGTATTTATCCATTAAAGCGTAGCTGCCCGGCCTACCCTGTCGGATAACCGGTCGACCAGTGGCTTCGAAACCTCGTTCCTCTCGTACTAAAGGTTCCTTCCTCTCAGACACTTAACACTCCCAGTAGATATCAAACAAACTGCCTCGCAGCGTTCTGAACCCAGCTCACGATCCCTTTTGATAGGTGAACACCCTCACCCTTGGCCGCCTACAGTAACCTTTACGTTTTTGACAAAGGGGACTAAGCACATGAAATGTGCGCAAGTCGCCTGCTTTTTGTCAACTTTTTCGCAAAAAGTTGTTCTGCACGGCCAGGATAGGAAGAGCCGACATCTATGTAGCAAACCGCGCCGTCGATAGGAGCTCTCGGGCGCGACAACTCTGTTATCCCCGGAGTAACTTTTCGGTCAGCCCCACCCCCCATTCAAGGAGGTATGGGGGTTCGTTAGACCCAACTTTCGTTTCTGGAATTCTTCTTATTTAAATTCCAGTCAGGCTGGCTTTTGCTCTTACACTCTACATCGGATTTCTGACCCGACTGAGCCAACCTTAGGGCACCTATGATATCTTTTCATAGGTGTGCCACCCCAGCCAAACTGTCCGCCTGCCGGTGTTCCTGCCTCGAGGGCAGGTTAGCAGCGTAAAATCAAATGAGTAGTGTTACATCGACGTCTAAACCTACACTTGCATGCAGGCCTCAAACAACTCCTACTTACTCTATACACTCAACCTCACGTTGCAGCAACAGGCTACAGTAAAGTTTCACGGGGTCTTCGCTTCCCACTGGGAGTCTCTGGTCTTTGCACCAGAACAAAATTTTCAGAGGGTTCCGGTTGGGGACAGTGGAGATCTCGTTACGCCATTCATGCAAGTCGTCAATCAAACGACAAGGTATTACGCTACCTTAAGAGAGTTATAGTTACTCCCGCCGTTTGCCTGTCCTTCATTCCCTTGAAAAGGAGATTCAGATACAGGTACTGGGCAGACGTCACCGACTATTCGAACCTTTACAGGGTAGCAGTCGGTTAGGTTTTTGTTAAACAGTCGGACCTCCTTAGTCACTGTGCCTTACACTTGCATTCTTATGAAAACAAGTGTAGGGACCCCTTAGACCGAAGGCTTGGGGCTATTTTGCCGAATTCCCTCAACCAGATTGTCCCTTCACGCCGTGGGTTTCTCACCCAGGGGCACCTGTGCCGGTGCTGGGTATAGACATAAAGGATTTTTCCATGCTTCCTTTTCAAGGGCTCCAGGTATTGGCTGAACGATGCTTAAGCACCGCTGTTCTAAGGATTGCTCAGGTTCTCAACATTACGATACTCCCCTGACCTGTCCTTATTAACAATCCCGACGGGGATTGTCAGCCTAACCAGAAACGTGAGAAGCACGGCTTGCGTTGCCGCACATACCTCTATGGTACAGGAATATTAACCTGTTTCCCTTTCCTCTACTGACTCAAGTTATGAGTTGAGTTAGGACTAACTTACCCTTGGCTGATCTGCATTGCCAAGGAACCCTTGCCCTTTCGGCGACACTGATTCTCACAGTGCTAAGTTCTTACTATTGCCAGGATTCTCATTCCTGCTAGGTCGACCTCTCCTCTCGGAGAAGCTTCTATCCTGGCAGGACGCCTACCTATCGCAACGCTTGCGCGTGCCGGCGGTCTCGGTGATTGATTTAGCCCCGTCCATCTTGGGCGCTCATAACCTCGAAGAGTAAGCTGTTACGCACTTTTTAAAGGATGGCTGCTTCTAAGCCAACCTCCTCGCTGTCTTTGGTTATGAACAACCTTCACCCTTTCACACTTAACCAATTCTTAGGGACCTTAACCGCTGTCTGGGTTGTTCCCCTCTCGCACATCACCCTTACGACGATGCGCCGTCTCCTGAGGTCTATAGTGCTTGGGACTTTGGAGTTGGACAAAGAACCGACCACTTTCGCGGCCTAAATCCTAAATCCGTAGCTCTACCTCCCAAACAACCTCGCTCAGGGCTTGACTGCGGCCAAATTCGGTAGGAACCAGCTATTGCCGAACTCGATTGGCTTTTTACCCCTACACCCAAGTTAGAAGAACACTTGTACGTAGAACCTCTGCAGGCCTCCACCCTTCTTTAGAAGGGTTTCACCTTACCCAGGCGTAGATCGTCCGGCTTCGGGTCTGATCCGAGTGACTAAAGGCGCTTTCACACCTCTCCCCTCGTAAACTGCGGGAAATTGCTTTCGCTTTGGATGCCCAGTGAAAACTGGTTATCCTTGCCACTCAGATAAACTCCCTGGCCCGTTATTCAAAACGTACGATACACAACCGAAGCTGCGTATCCCGCTGTATCTACTAGGTTTCAAGTTCTATTTAACTCTCTGTCAAGAGTACTTTTCAGCTTTCCCTCACGGTACTGGTACGCTATCGGACTCAAGAACGTATTTAGGGTTAGGAGTTGATGTCTCCTAGCTTCACACCTAGTATCCAGTAGGTGTTACTCAAGATACTGCCGCGCCTCTCATGCTTCCTCTACGGGACTATCACCCTCTATGGTACCTCTTTCCAGAGGACTTTGAGTCGCAAGAGTAAGGTCTAAAAGACAGTCTTTCAAATCCACATCCCATCTCATCTTACGATGAAAGGTTCAGATTGCCCTGTGCTGCTTTCGCTCTCTGCTAATAACAGCATCCTTTGTTTAGTTTCTCTTCCTGCAGCTACTGAGACGTTTCAGTTCCCTGCGTATAACTAGCCTTTCGGCTTCTAAGACGAAGTCGCATTAAGAAATCCCTGGTTCAGCCCCTGCGTGCGGGTCGCCAGAGCGTTTCGTGGCTTGCCACGTCCTTCTTCGCCGTCTTGAGCCAAGCTATCCTCCTAGTAGAATATTTTCTCTCAGAACTTAACAATATGATTGTTTTGAGACTTTTCTCTGATTTTTTTGATACAAAGACCATATTATCTTTCCTATGAACAGCCTTCATTAAACATGAGTTGTGAATATGGTTCATGGTCGAGCCCAAAAAAGTGAACTCTTCTCATGTTCTCCCGCTCTTCACCCGTGCAAGTCTTAGTTGCCGAGTTGCTAATAATAAATTTGAATATGATGTTGAATTATAAGTGGACTCTGCGACAACAAAAATCGCTTGGCGATTTTTGAGTCGCAGACCCATAAATTTCATTTATGGACTCTGCGGGAATTGCGTCAAACGAAGTTTGAGGCAAATCAAAAACTCCGTTTTTGTATTCGCACCCGCGGCCCCCACCTCTCTCAGGCAAAAGTTTTTGCCTTTTGCATGCAAGGGTGGTGCTCTACTGCTGAGCTAAGAGCCCGTGCCGTGGGTAACTTACCCAATTGCGATGAATATAATATGGTAGGAGAAAAAAACTGTAAAATAAGATTATATAATTTGATAACAAGATTCCCAGTTTTACCCGAGATTCTTATTATAAAATTAAAGGAGGTGATCCCACCGCAGGTTCCCCTACGGTGACCTTGTGACGACTTAACCCGCCTCACTGAGCTTAGGTTCAACGCGACCAATAAAGTCGAGTTTCACCTGAACCCTGCTCGGATGGTTTGACGGGCGGTGTGTGCAAGAGACAGGGACATATTCACCGGACTATGATAAAATCCGATTACTAGGGATTCCATCGTCACGAGGCTGAGTTACAAGCCTCGATCTGAACTAAGATAGGGTTTAGAGGTTTAGCTCCTCCTTTCGGAGTGGCATCCCATTGTCCCTACCATTGTTGCGCGCGTGTAGCCTAGAGCATTCGGAGCATACAGACCTACCGTAGCCTGCACCTTCCTCCCTGTTTCCAGGGCAGTTCCCTCAAAGTGCTCAATCCACCCGAAGGTGTTGTTAGCAATAGAGGGTACAGGTCTCGCTCGTTGCCAGACTTAACTGGACGCTTCACAGCACGAGCTGGCGACGGCCATGCACTACCTCTCGGCTTGTCTGGTAATGTCTTCAACATGACCTTCATTCTGCCGTCGGCTCTAGTGAGGTTCTCTGCGTTGAGTTAGATTGAACCGCACGCCGCACCCCTTGTGGTGTCTCCCCGCCAATTCCTTAAAGTTTCAGCCTTGCGACCGTACTTCCCTGGTGGTGAGCTTAACGACTTCTCTTCGACACTGCACATCCTCGTGGGGTGCGCAATACCTTGCTCACAGCGTTTACAGCTAGGACTACTCGGGTAATTAGCATCTTTTTGCCCATAAAACCAAAAACATTTCAATTCATCACAGTAATTCTTTATCAGCAAAAGTGATAAATCGTTCCGCAGGATTTCGCGTAAGCGAACATCCTGCATTGCATGCTTTTGATACAGCTTTTCGGCAAAAGATGTATCTAATCCGTTTTGCTCCCCTAGCTTTCGTTCCTCACAGTCAGATCCGTTCTGGCTAGATGCCTTCGCCATTGGTAGTCCTCCTTGGATTAACCCATTTTACCGGTACCCAAGGAATACTTCTAGCCTCTCCCGGTCCCCAGTCTTGCAGTGTCCTCTGCGCGCCGACAGGTTAAGCCTGCCGATTTCACAAAAGATTAACAAGACCTGCTACGAACGCTTTAGACCCAATAATCGTGATTGCCACTTGGGGCGCTGGGGTTACCGCGGCGGCTGGCACCAGTCTTGCCCACCCCTTATTCGCCAAGCTATTTACACATGGCAAAAGCCCAACATTGTTGAGCACTTGGGATTCCCTTCTCACACTTGCGTGCATTGGAAAGGTTTCGCGCCTGCTGCACCCCGTGGGGCTGGGACCAGTATCTCAGTGTCCCTCTCCGGGCTCCCACTCTCATGGCCCGTACAGATCCTAGGCTTGGTGGTCCATTACACCGCCAACAACCTAATCTGCCGCCAGCCCATCCTACGGCACGAATTTAAGGAATAGCCCATTCCAGGGCTCGTTCCCTATCAGGTATTACCCTCACTTTCGCGAAGCTATGCCTGACCGTAGGGCAGGTTACCGACGTGTTACTGAGCCTTATGCCTCCATTGCTGGATGACTTGCATGGCTTAATCGAATCCCAATAGCAGCAATCTCCCGCAGGATAAACGGGAACTGATCACTACTGATTACATTGGCTAAAACTTTGAAACTTTAAATATTTTGAATTGTTTAATCTTATTAAACAGGGATTTTCTCTCCTACCAGTATACTTGAATAACTAGTTCAAGCATGATGTTTGTCATATTTCTTGCTTTGCAAAAATTGCTTCATCACGACTCCCGTCGGGATGCTTGGTTTCGCATTGCTTTGGCGCTGATCAGATGTAGAGAATCAGTGTTTAGATCCTCGCCTGAAAATGTGTTCTTTCAGAAAGTTACAGCATATTTATAAGCTTTTCGCTTTTAATATTTATTGGTTTTGCTGGGCTTTTCAGATTTCTCCCGGTAAGTCATAGCTCAATGGCAAATCATGTGTGAGGAGAAAGATTTATAATCCGCAAGCCCATAATTCATGGCTATGCAGAAGATAGGATTAGCTCTTAGCGGAGGCTGGGCAAATGGATTCGCCCACGTAGGCGCTTTAATGGCTATTGAAAACGCCAATATAAAGATTGACGCCATTGCCGGCTGCAGCATGGGAAGCATAATTGGAGCATGCTATGCTGCTGGAAAGACGCCGCTCGAGATAGAGCATTTCATCCTGAAACACAGGCTGTTTGACCTCCTGGACCTTTCAATCACTAAGCTAGGGATTTCTAGGACCGGCAAGCTAAAAAAAGCTTTGAATGATTTCATAGGAGTCACCAGGTTTGATGAGCTCAGGATTCCTCTGTATATCAATGCCACTGACCTCAGCAAAGGCCAAGAAGCAGTTTTCTTTTCAGGAGAAATATTTGAGGCTATAAGGGCTAGCATAGCCATTCCGGGAGTCTTTGCCCCTCACATCTCCAAAGGCTTTTATGTTGACGGAGGCGTGCTTGACAACATCCCATTTTCCATCCTCCCAAAAAACATAAAAAAATATATTATAATAGATGCCGTATCATTTGAGCCTATAAAAAAAAACCAGAAGCCAAGCCTGGTCAAAATCCTCGAAATAAGCGGCAAATTAGCTATGGCAGAAATATTAAGGCTGAGGCTGAAAGACGTCCCGAAGAATGATTATGTGCTGATAAAACCTCAAATACCTGATTACAGGGTAATGCCTGGAAAAGATAAGATTTTTGAGATAATAAGTAACGGCGAGCAGGCAACAAGAGAAAAGATTCCTGAGATAAAAAGAAAACTTTTGGTCTGATAAAAAAAAATAGCTAAGAAAAAAACTTACTGGTTGGCTTTTCTTCTCTTCTTCTCTCTCTTCATGCGCTTTCGCTGCCATTTCCAGCGCATCTGCCCTTTCTTCTTCCAACGACGGCTGCTTCTCTTCATTGCAACACCAAAGGTTTTGGTTATTTTATAAATGTTGCGGAAAATTCACTAAAAAAATTGCTAGCCTAGGCTGCCTGTTTCAATCCTGGTGTTTCTTAGGATGCTGATAAATCCTGATAGGACCTTGTCATCGCTCGCAACCCTTAAGACGTAATCATCATTCAGATCATAAAACACAGAGTCTTTTTTCTTCTCCTGAAAACCGAGGATGAGCAAAGAATCTGAAAGATAATCAGCTGCCAGATGGACCATCCTCCCGTCCTTGGTCGGGCAAAGCGGGACGATAAAGCCAAAATCAGTTTCAAGGTATAAAGAATTATCCAAAACATCATAATCTCCGTGATTGAGCAAAGAATACACATCATAATGTGACGCAGAAAGCTTTTGCACCTTATGAAAGCTAGGGTCGACAACCAACGGGTCCTGCTCAACAAAATCAGCTATCTCATCAGGATCCTCAGTGTATGATCTTCCTTTCAGTGGGTCCGCATAGGATAACAGCAAGAAATAATGCTGGTTATATGGGCCAAGCTTATCAAAGAAAAAGTCAGGCTCAGTCCCTGATGCGCGCATGACGTGGTAATCCGGAAGCTTCACCCTAATCTCTGCATAGGCCTCGTTCATAAGCTCAAAGCAAGTGCCTTTATGGTCTGGCCGGTCATAATGGTAGAACGGGTCGAGGAGAAGCATGAAACTCACTGGGTCATGGATTATCTTTAGGTTGCCGTCCAGGATGTTATACTGACCATACTCATACTTGTCGATTATGCCATGAATCTTTGCAATGTCCTCAAGAGAAGCGGGTTGCCTTTCCACCTTGTTGCTGCAGGATGGCAAGCTAGATGATAGTATGGCGCCAAGCCCTGCTGCTCCTAAGCATCTTATGAATTCTCGCCGTTGCATAACCAAGAGGGAACTGACTGAAGTTTAAAAATCCATATGTAAAAAAGAAAAAAAGAAAAAAACGCCCCGAACGGCAGACAGAAAAACGCAAGTGTTTTTCTGGGCCGTCCGTGCCTGATGCCCCGGACGGGATTTGAACCCGTGTCCTCGGATGTTTTTGGATGTGTGGAACATCCGCTCATCGATTAGATTCTCGATTTCATCCTCGAAAATCCGAGATGATTGGCCGTTATAGTTCAGATAATTTCTTATCTGGATGACTACACCACCGGGGCGCGGTGGAAAAAATTTGAGTGGGCCCACAGGGATTTTCAAGAAATTTGCATTTGCAAATATCTCCTTTGAACCCCGGACCCCCGGCTGTCCTACTACAGTGTTTGAAGCACTGTCATATAAGACCGGTGCTCCAGCCAGGCTAAGCTATGGGCCCACGACTGCTAGCTTAGATTTTTTCTGTGGTTGAAACCACTTTAAAAACTTTATTGTTGCGTTGGCTAAAAATCATGTGCTAAGAAAATCCAGGATGAATTATTCGTCTTGCTCTTCAGTTTGATAGTTGAGAACATTATTGAGTACGGCAGCCATTATCGAGTAGGTTGGCTCAAAGCCTTGGTCCATGTGATCTTCTGCTAGAGTCTCTGCTTCGTTTAGTGGGTTATCGCTTGCCCAGTAGCCTACATTCATCATTATGTCTTTTCTGAGCTTTTTTCGTGCATAGGCTTTTTCTATGGAGTCAAAATAAGGAGCTGCTTCCATCTCGAGACCTAGTGTGTTGTATCTTTCTAAGTAGTCCATTAGCACAAGCTCATTTTGTATTGCTGTTCCTGGCACTGTCAGCATTGAGCCATTGTCGTGTATCTTGTGAGCTGAGTAGTAGTCTTGTAGCTGTTCTTTTTTCAATCGGTTCCCGCCGTTAGGTATGTTGTAAACCCCTCCTCCTTCTATCTGTGGGATTATGAAATCTGGCAGCATGATGTCGTAGAGCCTTCCGCAGAGTATCCCTGCCTTGCCTGTTATGGATATGCTTTCTATCCTTGTGCCAAAGCTGTCACATAGCTCGTCCATTATATCCTTGCCCTCTTGGCCGAATGCGTAGTCGATATTGAGGATTATCGGCGCTTTTCCTTTCTCGAATTTCTTTTTCACCTTGATCCTCGGGTCTATCTTTTCGAGGTCAAGCTTTCCTGTGTCAATTATCTGGACATCAATTCCTGTGTTGTGGACATCTCTTAGGAATTTCACTCCTATCCTTTGCTCATAGGCAATTTTCTTCTCAAAAAGCTCTGGGTGAGCCTTGCATAGTTTCTGGGATAGGAAATACAGCCCGTTGATGCTTTCTGCCTTTACTTTATTTAGCTCATCGTCTTTTTTTGCTAGCTCAACTATCTCTTCTTTGCATTCCTGCGCAAATCCTGTGAGGCAGTTGACTGCACCGTGAGTGTCGCTGGATATTATTATGATGGGGCGCTCCTTGTACTCTTCAAGCTCTTTTTTTATCCTGTTGCACCATTTCTTTGCCTTCTTCGGGTCATCAGTCCTTGAGAATTCGCTGTCAAACTCAATCCTGAGCTCGCCTGGCTTTTGAGCTGCGAGGTTTGCTATTATGCCTAAAAGCTTGTAGTCAAGCTTCCTGTCTGTGCTTCTTAGCTTGGAATAATCAACATTGAACTTGTCTGAGAGCTCAACCATGAGCTGGTTTTTTTCCTCTGACTCCTTGACCCGGGATAATTCCTGCGCCCTCTTGATCAGGTCATGGCCTGTCTCTTGCTTATGGGCCAGCAGCTTTTCCTTTATCTTGCTGCCTTCCTTGCTGTACATTATCAGGCAGCTTATTATGTCGTAGATGTCGGTGACTCCTTCCCTTGCAACCATCTGTATGTGACCTTGACCTGTGCCGTACATGGTCCTTTTCCTTGCTCCTTGCCTTAGTGAGCTAAGCACCTTGATGCCTCCCACTTGGCTTAGGTCCTCGACATTGCTCTTGATATACACCTCTTTTGCTGTGGCTATCTCTTCTGGAAGCCTTTGCAGGGCGTAGCTGAAGGCAGTTATATCTACGACATCCTGGTCGCCGCATTTCTTGTGCAATGAGGAATTCATCCTTTCATAGGATGGGAATAATTCGTTGAGAAACATCGAGCCCTTGATGACCATGGCTTTTGTGAGCGTGGTGAAATTCCTTATTGCCTGCCTGTAGGTGTGTATCAGTTCATCTCTTCTGGAAATCTCTTTATGCCGGCCTATTAAATCTTCTAGCTTGTTTTTTTCTGCTTGGGCCATGATGGCATTAGTGGGTTTTAGTAATTTATAAATCTTTTGATTTTGTTACCACTAAATAGAAGTTAATAAAATTATTAGTGCAACCCCTTGGCAGAGGAGACTCAAATTTAAAAAAACAAGCATCTTACCATGGCAAAAGAGGTGGAATTATGCAAGAAACTAAAACAACATTCTATGAAAGGCACCCTGTGCTGGCAAAGACGGGGGTGGCTCTAGGGCTAGTGGGGCTCTTAGGAGTGGGCTCTATAGGCCAGACAACGCAACAGCCAAAGCAGGAGAAAGAGAAAGCAAAGCAAGAATACGTCCTGAGGACAGAGGAATTCAAAAAAGACATGCAAAGGCTATTCGAGAAATACAGGCCAGAGCTTGAGCAGCTCCAGCAGAAACTGCAAAAAGACTTCTCAGAGATGGAAAAGAAAATCCGAGAGGCCTACAAGGGCTTCAAGCAAGAAGAGATGCCGATGATGAGAGAGCAGATGCAAAAGCATGAGCAAGAGCTAAGAGGGCTTGGTGCAAGGCTAAGAGAGCAGATAAGGCCGTACGAGAGGATGCGCATGATGGGAGAAAGAGGCATGCCAAGGATGCCTAACTATGGAAGAATGCAGGAGCTAAGGCAGAAACTCAAGCCAGAGGAATTTGAAAAGCTCCAAAAAGAGATGATGCAGCTAAGAGAAAAGCACCTGAAAGAAAGCGATGTCCTGATACAGAAGTATATCAAGTGAAATCTGACAATACCTCCACTCAGGTCGTGGTACATCATCAATTATTTCATTTTTATTTACTTCTTTTTTCTGATTAAGCATATAATATGCACAAAGCAATAATTAAGTACAATAAAATATTTATACAACTCGTCAATTAGCAAATGCTAATTTACACATTATTGAGGTGGTTTAAATGAAAGCAACATTATTATTATGCCTAATATTAGCATCAATAGCCTTTTTAGCAAGCTGCGAAAATGCACAAGAAAAGACAATTTGTGATGAGCCATACATTGTAGCCGGCACTGGCTGCTGCCTTGACCAGGATAGTAACAAGATTTGCGATGAGCAAGACAAAGAAACAATAGAAAACCAGCCAGCAGCAGAGATCGTGAATAATAACAATACTGAAGAGCCAGGTAATTCTCCAGAGCAAGTAATCATAAGCGAACCCGGTGCCAATAATACTGAGAATCCGAGCGAAACTAAAGATGCTTTAGACAACTTTAGCATAGAAGATCCTGGACTGGTCGGAGATTATCTTAAAATATTCAAAGGAAAGCAGACTCAAATTATCTTTGGGTATGATTCGGGTGCACCTCTGGTAGCAGCCACAATCAACCTACTGGCGTATTATGGCAATCCTGATAGCATGAAGTATAGCGCGATTTTAGACACCGCCTCCATGGATGAATTTCCCAGCGCAAATGTGATTCTATTGGGAAACGGCTGCAATAATAACTATATAAGAGAGCTGCTTGCTCTGGACAAAGACGATTGTTTTGGCCCATTGGATGATGATACAGGAGTCCTGAAAATATTGAAAGTAAATGACAAGTACGTGCTGTTCATAATGGCTAAAGAAGACGCAGATGTCCACGGCATAGTCAGCTCACTTGTTAAAGGCGAAATTGAGATTTCTGGCAATGAAGTGGAAGTGGACTTGACTTAAGGGTGAAGATGCGCTGACCGGGTTGCAGACGACTCAGGTCTCAAGAATAGGACAACTTCTGTCGGGATAGACGCCAATCAGGTTTCGCGGGATTTGCTAATTCTGCCGAATAACTTAAATCAGTTATACCTACATTATGACTAGATTGCTGTTCGCTGGTGCTTCAAAAAACGCAATTTTCGACTATAAACGCTAATTCTACATTTTGGCGAAATTTCTTCTAAAAGCGTCTTCGATGCTTCGAAGCCAGAATTTCTCATAGGTTCGCTTATACGCAGAATAAAAGAATTTCAGCAAAGCAGTGTTGTCTTTTCTGTTGATAGCTGTCACTAGCGAAGTCCTGTATGCTCTTGAAGATGAGCCACGCACAAGCAGCGGCGGATAATCAGAGTCCAAAAGCTGTTTAACCATTATCAAGCGGCCAAGGCGGCTGTTGCCATCAGCAAAGCCGTGAACTGCCTGGTAGTTCTTATGGAATAATATTATTCTCTCAAAATCAAAAACCTTGTTCTTTGATGAATAATAATTATTTAATGCTTTTTTGTATCCTGATTGAATCTTTTCCGGGTCAGAAGTAATAGTGAGGTCGGTCATATCGCCAAAAGTCACTTTGTTCTTCCGAAATTGCCCGGCAAAAGGGAATATTCCCTGGTAAATTAAGCCGTGCAATGCCTTGATCTGTTTTGGGTAGCGCAGTCTAATTTTACTAAGCGCGTTGTGTGCTCCCTTTAATTGATGATAAAGCGGGACATCAAGAGCATTAATCTTCGAAACATCTACGTTTTTTCTTTCATCAAGAGCCTTGGCTATTTCATAGCTAATAGTACCTCCTTCCATTTCCATGCTGTTAACAAGAAAAGTCCGCAAAAAAACATCCATGATTCTTGTTTGTTCTTCTTTTGGCAGTTTCTTGAAAAAAACCTGAAAAAGAAGCTTATCCCTCTCAAGAGTGTAAATTTGATTGCCATACTTGAAAAATTTAGAAAAGTTTGTATGTTTTTCTATGTATTGTGCGCGCTCTTTTGCTACCTTATCAATTATTTTCTTATTAAGATTCATAAATTCAGTGATGCTAAACTGTTTATCCTTATGAAGGTAAAAGGAAACTTTCTGCACCTTTGCGCCAGTCCTAAAACTATGCTCAAGATAAGAATACTCATGACCTTTAATGATCCTTTTATTAGTAAACATAGTTATACCTACAAGATGGTTAAACATAAATATAAATGTTTCGATTATTTGTCCCCAGAAAAGCATGATGCGCCGACCGGGTTGCAGACGACTCAGGTCTCAAGAATAGGACAACTTCTTAATCAGGAGAAATCTTAATCATAAACATCTTTTCTGTGGTCAAAGCAGTTAATTATTATCTTATCATCTTCTATGCGGTAGATTAAGCGAAATGGTGGGATCCGCAAGCTTCTATGATTCTTTAGCTCGTGCTTTAGCGGCTTGCCTGCTTCTGGCTGCTTCTCAAGCTTTTTTATCTGTTTGATAACCCTTAACCTTGTAGTCTTATCTTTTATCTTCTTGAATTCTTCCCTGAATTCATCTGAGAATAAGATTATCATTTTCACTTCATCAGCAAGTCATCTATTTCTTTATCCTTCATTCTGGTGTTGGCTTTGACGTATTTGCCTTTCTTAATCTGCTCCTCGCTCCTGGTAATCTGATCTATTAATTCCATATCTTTGCTCAAAGACTCCTTCTTAAGCTGCTTCAGCATAATGTTCCCACCCTGGTTAAAAACAATAAACTTGGTGGATGGGCTGATGCCAGCATCTTTTCTTATCTCTGCAGGAATAACCACCTGGCCATTCTGCGACATCCGAGTAATAGCAACTTCCATAATTCATCACCTACAATACATTTTAATAATAAAACAAATTGTATATATAAATGTTTCGATTTTGATAGGTGCTATGCGTCTACGAAAAATCTCCAAGAAAAAAGCCCATCAAAAGTCACATGAATAGTGACAGCCTCAGAAAAGTTGTCCTAGTCCTGAGACGCGAAAAGCATGATGCGCCGATTGGGTAGCAGACGACTCATGTCTCAAAAGCAGGACTACTTCTTGCATACTTTAAAAAGGAAAGTCGGAAGATGGAAGACTTATAATATCTGCTCCCAAGAAAGCGAATAAGGAGCGTGATGCAAGAATGCAAAGTTTCTATCTATTCTAGAACTGAAATGAATATACACCGTTGTAAAAAAGATATCTCAAGTCTTTTTATTTTTTTTAATCAAATCCCGAATATTTTTTACTAGTTTAAATACTTGTGTTGATGGATTACTATCAACACTTAACAAAAGAACACCATTACGTTGATGCCCTTGATTTAGGGACTCCGCATGGGTCATAGCAGCGCGTATTTTATCCTTCAGAATGGGAAAAACGTTACTATTTTTATCATAATCTCGAATAAATTTTTTAAGTTCATCATATGCATCTTTACGTGAAATCTGAGAAGGAATTTTTTTATAATGTAATAAGAACCACAATTCAATACAAGGATTTGATAAAGCAATCAAGATATTTTTTGCTGAAGCATGAGCTACTGCATCATTGACTTCTTGTTTCCCCTTTTGATCCACATCAAAAGCACACCAAAGAGAATCACCATCGTCAAAATCTAAATCATATCTTTCAATTTGTCTTTCAGCAAATGCTACAATATTTTTCGCGTCAGTACATTTTCCATGAAGAGGTTCCACTTTTACGCCGCTGTTGCGTTCGTTAAATCCTTGAAAATATTGCATCTCTGTTTTACTTCCTTCACAAACTATAACTACAAATTTTCGGGTTACTCTTTTCCCTATCTTTCGCAACACATAAGGTCTGTCTTCTTTCATTTGAATATTATCCCTTCTTTTATAAAAGGCAGGGCTCCATATCGACCCGCAAGATATCCTTTCTTAATATTTTTATCTTTTCTTGGACTAAAATTCACCAAGGAATATAAATCAGTACTCCCTGTATCCGGGTTTTTTTCCGTAAACCAAATCTGATCTCTTCGGAAAATATCCTCTTCCATCAATTCCACATTATGCGTTGTGAATATTAGCTGTGCATTTTTTTTATTTTGAGAAATATTGTGGAAAAGTTTCACTAAAAAAACATTTAGAGATGAATGAAGTTTTGCTTCTAGTTCATCTACAACAAGAACCATACCTTTACTTAAAGCGTCGATAAATGGACCAATCAATGAAAAGAATCGCTGAGTGCCTTCCGATTCTTCACTAAAATCTAAATATGCATCAATCAATGAATTTTTTTTATCATTTGTGATTTTATGTAGCATTTTTATTTCCAGATGCTCTTCTTGAACTAATAATTTTTTAAGTTCATCTGGAAATTCTGCTGGTAACTCTTCCATTTTTAATTTTCGATTTGAGGTCGAAATATCTTTTATTCCCAAGTCAGCTTCATGTAATGCTTTTACTATTACTTCTTTCATATTTGGTTCATTCAAAAGCTTAACGGTAAAATTGGTTAATACAGGATGATCTGCTGGCCCGATGGATTGTAACGTATCTTTAAACCATTCAAACGCATCCACTGTTTTTTCATATTTTTCTTGAGTTGCTTTCGATAAGTACAACACATTTTCAAGTGTTCTCTGAGAGATAAATGTTTGAATGGATTTATCAGTTGTAAAAACAAATTGAGTGGTATTTTTTCTCTCAAAGATTATCGCTCTTTTCCTATTAGATGGATAATAATATAAGTATTCATCAATTACTTTATCTTCATTAAATGAGATCCCATAAACGTATTTCATATCGTTCTTTATGAAAGTTACTCTAAATTTTGTTGGTTTAGAAAGGAACTCTTTATCTAACTTAAAAGGAGAAAACCTAATTTTCGTTCCTTTCTGATGAGTGTGAGATTTCGTAACCAATGCTTTGAGAAATACTAATGCCTGAAGAAGATTACTTTTTCCAGAAGCATTTGCACCATATATAACTGCAGTTCGTAATAATGCCGCTTTGGTCATAATATCTGTCTTTATAGTGTTTTCTTCCAAAGATGAATCCTTCGTTGCCAGAAGGCTTAACATCACTTCTTCTTTTATAGATTTAAAATTTTCAACTCGAAATTCAATTAACATTATAAAACCCCCAGATTTTTCATTCTAATAGCTGATTTATGTGATTTTATCACAATTTCAATAGGATTGTATCAGTTATATATAAATATTGTGTTCTTTTAAGCCATTCTACCAATTATTGTTATTTTTTCACAATTATGGCCTTCAAATACATCGTTTTACTAGATTTGAACAAACCACGAAAATGAGTGAACGAACTGGAGTGGAAAGAACCTATAATCAATGATTTTCGAAAAATTTCAAGTTTCGAGATTTAGCGTAAATATTTTATAATAAAAGATATTCCCTTTCGCAATATGAAAAAAACCGTATTTGACCCAGACTCAGTAATTCAACACAGTACAAATATTGATAGATTTGTCCCGCCATATCCCGGATGGAACTATGTTAGAATTTTAAATCACCCTGAAGATCCAAATGAGTACAATATGGGTCGCTGTGGGAAATGGCTATTATTTGTCCCCAATAAAGATTTCATAGATGTTTTTAGAAAGATAGCAAAGCTAGCGAAGGAATTAAAATTAACTCATTGTTTTAAAGCATCAGGTTCTCCCAGCGAAAAAGGCGAACATGTTTTTTGCATTTATTGTAGCGATTGTAGCAATATATCTTTTGTAAGAAAGATTGCCAATGTTTTATTAATTAACGGATTCTTAGACGGATATGGGTATCGATACAGGGATGGTACCAAGGCATTATACTTTAAGACAGATAGCGCAACAGAATATAAGAGTGAATCACGAGGGCAGTCATTGACTTTGTTTAGATTCACAGATAAGAAAGAACTTTTTGTAAAAGAGTTTTATGATGGAAAACCAAGTTGGAAATTGATTACAAATGATGCAGATTCTAGTGTTATTGAAAATTTCGAAATTTATCTTACCACACTCGAAATGAATGAAGCAAATGGATGGAACTTCTGAGTGCCTCTTTAAGCAGCGGAAAACAATCTCCATTAGGTTTTTTGAGCACTAAAATCCTTGCGAACATTGGAATATGAATTCAGAAATTGAGGGCCTCAAAGGCATGTGATACGAAGTGACTTAAAGAAATGAATATGAGTTTTATTTGCCAAAACCATATAACAAATTATAAATATTAATTACGTTTTCCTAAATCAATGATACCGAAAAAATTAACAATCGAGCTTGTTCCTCAAACAGTCTGGTATTCATCCTTATACAATATTTTTAAAGAAGCTAATCAATACGATTTATGGGGAGATATAAAGAGAACAATATTTAAAAATGAAGGCCGAAAATGTTGGATTTGCGGAGAAGAAAATCGACGCCTAGAGGCACATGAATTTTGGGAATATGATGATAAGAATCATATTCAAAAATTAGTAGCAATCCATCACCTCTGTGATCTATGTCATAAAATTAAACACATTGGACTTTGGTTACATACTTCTGATGGTGAAAGGATGTTGGAAGAACAAGGGTTACATCCTGAAGATATTATTGAGCATTTTTGCAGAGTTAATAATTGTTCTGAAGACGATTTTGAAAATCACGAGGAAGAAGCATTCAAAATATGGAGCAATAGAAGCGAACACAAATGGATTCAAGATTTTGGGCCTTATGCTAAAATCATTAATCCAATTCTCAAGGTAAAATCAAAGTAGGTATCAGGAGGGATTGAACTCTAGGCATCTTTTGCTTTTGAGATTATTAGTTGTTGTTACTAGGCTTTCCAACCTTTACAGCCAATAGACTAAAGACCTATCACCAATCGATAACGATATCTTGAGTAAGACCAGTATTCTGGTCATGATATTTTAGCTTTTTGGTTTTTTTCCCATGTAAAAAGACACTCCTAGTCATTTTCAGGTCATTCAATAAATACTCCTTGACCTCTTTGTGTTTTCCAGCATTCCAAAGGGGAGGAATCAGAGTGCCATCGAATGGTTTTTTCATACCTATGTTCATTTGAGCTAAATGGTCTAATGCTAAGTATTTTCCAGTTTTGTTCTCAAGATGAGCATGCATATCAATGGTTTTCTTCTTATAATGCTCAAGAACATCAAAATCAGCATATGGTTGTAGTACAAGGTAGTCAAACCTTAACAGATTATGACCCACAATCAAATCTACCTCATCAAGTTCTTTGAAAAGGTCTTTCACCTTATTCTCTTCAAAGAAAGTGTGCTTATCCTCAATAAGAATTCCGGCAACCGCCAAGCCTAATTTAGACGGATCTCTAGGACCAGGCACATCACTGAATAGCTTTTTTGTTTCTAGGTCAAAAAAGACAATTTTCTCATTCACAGTCGATTTCATGAGAAAAGGTAACCATTGATTATTTATATGGCTTGCGCTAAGATGTCCAGTGTGAAATCGTTGATTTCTCTAGAATAATCCGTATTCAATTAGACACCTAAATGGTGACAAAAGATAAGGTTATCCTACTTCTGAGACCTCTGATAAGTATGATGCGCCGACCGAGATTCGAACTCGGGTCACAGCCTCTTTGCAGGATTTGTTGCATAAAGCAAAAATCTCTTGGCAAGGCCGTATTCTAACCACTAAACCATCGGCGCAAACATTTGTGAAATGTTTATCTCGCAAAAGCCTCGGCTTTTGGGACAACGAAGCTTTGCTTCGTTTGAAAGCATTAGCATGGGACATTACGCTTCGCTTCAGCCCCATTCCATGCGAGTCCACCTTTTCGTGCTAAAAGGTTGCCAGTCAACCATCGGCGCGAATAGGTAATTGAGTAAAGAAGGGTGCTTGCTCAGGGTATTTAAAGTTTGCTTTTATTTAGTTTCTTTTTTCCCAGCCTTTTTTTCTTTCGTGGTTTTTCTTTGTTCGGTTCTGATTGAGGTTCAGGCTCTGGTTTAGGCTCAAGCTCTGGCTTAGGTTGAGGTTTAGGCTCGGGGGTTATATCCAGTTCAGCCTCTATCTCTTTCTCTATCTTGGTTTCCAGCTCTTTCTTTTTGGTTGGCTCAAGCTTTCTTGTTATTATGATTATCTCGTTCTTGAATATCAGGTCTGTCTGGCTTATGAAGGCGAGAAGTATCAGCCCCGAAAAGATGAACTGAAAGAAGATGCTTACCTCTTCAAGGTTGAGGCCGATGAAGGTCTTGATGCCGTATATTGCTAGTATTAGCAGCATGATGGTATAGATGAGGTATATCGTGCTTGCGACCACCAGGTAGTCCCACGGCCTTCTTTCCTTGTGGCTTCGGGTCTGCTTCAGGAACAGAAGCGCATATATGACTATGAATACTGCTATGAATGCATTGGCTAAGGATAGCACTCCCTTGAGCAGCTCTAAGAACATTTTTGCTTAATTCACCCTCTTTTTTTATCAAACAAGTTATTCTTTTTCCTTGTTTATATACTTTTTTATTTTTGAGGCTTTACACTACATAATAAATGCATCAGACATTAGAAGAAAAAAAGCAAAAGATTAAATCTTTCCTTTTTCAAGCAAGGCAGCTATTTCGTGTAATTTGGCAGCTAATTCCAAAGATGCTTGACGCCAAACTTTATTCGACCGCTCTGCATCATATTCAGAAATAAATTGTTCTCCAGGACCACGACCACGGTATGCATTTTCTCTTATGCCCCATCCTTCCTTATTTTTTGCATCAAACTTAGCTAAAGCGCTATTGATAAGCCTTCTCATCTCTTCATGAGGCCTTTTTTTCCCAAATAATCCCATAATATCACCCAATCCATCCCAAGGAGAAGCTTGTTTATTTATCTTTCGATTTTAGTGAGCAAAGAAAGAAAAAAAAATGGGCCTGACCGGATTTGAACCGGCGACCTCCGCCATGTCGAGGCGATATCATAACCGCTAGACCACAGGCCCAAATAATTTTTGTGGGGCTAAGCGAGCCTCGCGAGCGCATGCCGCACCTTGGGTGCTGACAAAGTTTATAAAACTTTGGCAACCCAAAAATCCTGCGGGATTTTTGTCGTCAGCTGACCGTAACCAGCTGCGCAAGACCACAGGCCCATCGTGGATATAATGGATGTCGGGTGGCTATAAAAGATTTTTCATTGGCTGCATTGATTGGCTTTGCCTTCATTCATTTGATGACAATATCTCCACTACTTTACCATAGGCAGGTCTTGTTATGAGCACTCCCACTGTGACTCCTAGTATTGTTGTGAGCGCAAATCCTTTTAGTAGTCCTGCTCCTGCAAACCACAATGGGAGCATTGCCACCACGATTACGAAGTAGGCTGTGAAAACTATGAAGAAGGCTCTTTTGATCTTATCTTTCACGCTAGTCGATTGCTCTTTAAATCCTCCTCTGAGCGTCTCATCTGCTATGACTATCTGGTCATTCACTCCTGTTCCTATGGAGATGATGATGCCTGCTATGGCAGATACGTCTATGTTCCATCCTATAAGAGCTGCCATCCCTAGCATGATGAATAACTCTGAAACCATCACTATTATCATGGGTATGCTTATGCTTAGCCTCCTGTATCTCAGGAAGACTACAGCCACTACGCACACAGTGGATATTAATGCTATGAAAAGAGCGTTTTGCAGGAATTCTTCTCCGAGAATTGGGCTGATAGCATCCAGCTTCACCACTTCCAGCTTGACTGGCAGGCTTCCTGTTATGAGGATGGTCTGAAGCCTTTTCATGTTCTTGAGCGAGTCTGTTATGGCAGCTTGCTGGGTTGTGCCTGTGCCGCTTCCTGATATGCTTATATCAGTCACAGGGTTGCCTTTCAGCTCTGCACCTATCCTCAAGGTGTCTACTAGCTCGTCATCAAGGTAGAGCTCTAGAGATTGTGACAAGTAGTTCTGCTCTCCTTCCACTACCACTTCCAGGTCCTTTGTCAGGGCTGCTTGTATCTGGGATGCTTCTGGGCTTACTGTGATGCTGAACCTAAACCTACAAGCCCATTCTCCTCCTGTCATCTGGCCGCAGCCTGATTGCGGGTCTATGCCTGCGCATTCTGAGCTCCTACACACATAAGTTATGTCCTTGCCTCCTCTAAACACGGTGTCATTTCCTATCTTTGACTCGAACTTGCCTTGGCTTGCAAGGAGGGAGCGCACTTCTTCCTTGGTTGCTCCTGCTATCTCCACGATTATGAAGTCATTGCCTTCCAGGTCTGCTGCCTGCCTTACCACGATGTCTGTTAATCCGAAGACATTGAGCCTGGTCTTGATGTTGTCAAGGGTGAAGTCCAAGTCTTGCTGGCTTATTTTCTCCTGCGGCTTAAGCACCACCCTGCTTCCTCCGCTCAGGTCTAGTCCTTTCCTCAGGTTGGTGGTGGGTGCGACGTATAGCCCTAGCCCTATGTCTTCCACCCCGATTATTTCCTTCTCGATTTTCTGCACTTCAACTTCCTTGGTCACATTGACTGTCTGGTTCAGGGTCTCATTGAATATTTGCTCAGTGATTGTCTGATTCTCTGTCTCATTCAGCACGGTTATCTTGTATTCTGGCAAGGCTATGAGCTTGTAGATGTTCTTGTTGGTCTTGATGGTGAAGGTCCTGTTAATATCGAGCGTGTTGGCAAAAGCATAGTACTCTTCAAGCGTGTTGACTGGTATATTATTTATCAGGAGCACTCTCTCCCTGTTCATGGGCGGAATGCTGGCTGTCGGGCTTTGTATGCCTGCTATGCTTGCAGAGCTGTTCTTGGCAACGCTCCTTATGGCAAGTCCCTTTGCCCAAGGGTTTGGGTGCAGAGCTATTACAGCTAATACTATGAATACCAGCACAATTATTACTCTTATATTGGTGAATATTTTTTTGAATTTACTCATTTTGGCTTTTACCTTTGGTCTTTTTCAGGCGTGCCCTCATCATCTTTGGCCTGTGAATCTTCCCCAGCCTTCTCTAGCTCTTCTTCAGCTTCTTTATTCTGCCCAATTTCTTCATCAATTTCATCGATCATTTCCTCGTCTGTGCGAGCAGGCGCTAGCTTGGCTCTTCTCCCTTCTACATAAATCCTGAGCAAGGCTGTGTTCTGGAGCCAGGTATTGACTATATCCAATATCAATCCTATTAGCATGATTATCATTATTTCCTTTATAGTCTCTGATTGAGTGAATATAAGAGCTACAGTCACTGAGACGATGGCTGTGAAGGTCATCAGGAGCCCTGTTTTTGCTGCGCTGAGTGTCCTGTCAAAAACAGTTCCTTCCTTGCTCTTGAGGACTCTTGTTGTCAGGAGGATATCAGTATCTACACTGTATCCTATCAGCATGAGAAAGGCCGCTATGCCTGCTGTGCTAATCCTCAGTCCCATGATGTTAGTGATTGCTAGGGTCTCTACTATGTCTGCAAAGGCGCATACAATTACTGCCATGCTGGGAGCAAAGGTCTTGAATGAGATAAAGACGACTAATGCCATGAACAAAAATGAGATGAGCACTGCAATCATGGTTTGCTTGAAGAATCCACTTCCTAGGCTTTCTCCTGTTGTTTCAGCAGAGGCGTTTTCTTTTGCTCCAGGTATTTTCCCCACCAAGCTGTCAATCACAGCTTGTTCAGCCTGGACATTATCTGTGGTTATGATAATTGCCTTCTGGACTCCAAACTCAGTGATGCTCCTCACTTCCATATCGTCTGCTGGAAAGCTAGCTTTTAACAGGCTTGTAATCTCGTCAATGCTTACAGGCTGCTCAACAGGTATGGTTATCACAACGCCTCCTTTGAGGCTTACTCCTCTGTTAAGGAAGTCTCCTGTTGTAGCAAATTTATATCCTATGCTGATAAGCGCTAGCACAAGTAAAGATAAGGTGAAGAAAAGGAATTTCTTGTAGTTCTTGTCATAGAATCCTAAAATCCCTTTGTATTGCTTTTTTGAGTCATAATCCTTTTCGTGCTGCTCAAATGCTTTTAGCTGGCTAAGCCTTTGCTCTTTCAATAGCTTTCTTCTCTGTTCCCTTCTTTCCCTTCTAGATAAACCCATTACGCGCTTGGGGTTATTGAGTATTAATAAATCTTTTGGTGCAGCTTTTCAAAACAAAAGCTGGCATCACAAAAGCAATGCTTTTGGGACACAAAATCAAAGATTTTGTTGAAAGGCAGGCGACATTCGCAACAAAACTTTGTTTTGAGCATACAAAGCAAGCTTCGTATACAACGACGTTGCTCAGTCCCCTAGTGCTACCGAGTAGCGAAGCTGCGAGTGTAGCACCTCTTTTTCCCTAAAGGCTTTTTATAAAGCCTTTTTAGTAAAATATATATAAGTCAGAGTAACAAGAGATAATTGGTAGTAAAAAAAGAACAAAAAGAGGTTGCTGCATGAGGCTGGGCCAGGCTGCTTTTGAGTATCTTGTGATAATGGGCGTTGCCATGTTTCTCATAGTCCCGGGTGCATTCCTGTTTTACAAGTATTCCATGCAATCCAGCGATGACATGATAAGGACTAACATCCATTTCATCGGCAACCAGGTTGTTGATACTGTTGAGAAGGTATATTATATTGGTGAAAGCTCCTGGGAGAGCATCAAGGTAGAGCTGCCTGACAACGTCATCTGGGTTTACGTTCTTGATAATTCTGAGCTGGTGATTGGCTATAACACGCAGGCTGGGATTTCAGAGGCTGTCTTTTTCTCTGACATCAACATGAGCACTCCCTTCATAATGGGTAACCAGTACTTTATCAGCGACCCTACCTCACCTGGGAACAATCACACAGGCCTTACTGTCATAAAAATCCTCTCAATGGGCCGATATGTGCTGTTGAATGAGACAAAATGAGCATTCTAAAACAAATCAAGGGTCAGGGCAGTGTTGAGTTCGTCATCATAACCGGGCTCATGTTCTTTGTGATCATGGGCATGGCTGTGGCCATGCAGATCAGGCTCAGCAACTCCTATAAGGAACAGCTTTATGTGCTGATGGATGACTTGGGCAACGTGGTCAACACAGAGGTAAGGCTGGCTTATGACGCGTCTGGCGACTATGCAAGGGAGTTTTATCTTCCTGATGAGATCGGCAGCTATAATTACAGCGTGGCCTTATATGATAAGACTGAGGTGGCCATCAGCAGCATCGATATTGATTATCTTGTTTTTCTTGACACTGATGTCGAGGGCAGCCTGGCTAAGGGCAGGAATGTCATCACCAAGGATGCTGGCGTGATTACTATATCACAGTGAAGCTCTTGATTTTGCAGGTGCGTGAACCATAAAATTTATAAATAGGCATGAATTCTAAATCATATGAAATAGTTTTCATATTAAATCAGAGTCAAGAATCAAATTAAATGGAGCTGATGAGCATGAGCTACCTGAACTACAACAAGAAAGTCATCAAGGAATTCCAAAAGCCCAGCAACATGGGAGAGATAAAGAGCCCAGACGGCCACGGCATAGTCGGCAACCCTACCTGCGGCGACATGATGGAGATATTTCTCAGAGTTAAAGATGGCAAGATAGTTGACATCAAAGCCAAGACCTTTGGCTGCGTGGCAGCCATAGCCACCACATCTGTAATGACCAAGCTGGTCAAAGGCAAGACCATCGCTCAGGCCAAGAAGCTCACCAAGCAAGAGATAATAAAGCAATTCGGGGAGATGCCGCCAATCAAGATACATTGTTCTGTGCTAGGGCTTGAGGCATTGCACGCAGCGATAACTGATTATGAGAAGAAAAATAAGTAGGCTGATTCTTAAGTTTGAGTTGAAGAAAAGAATAAAAGAATAGTAATCTTTATATACCACCAATTCCAGAGATTTAAACATATGGGAATATTCGGTAATTTTTTGAAAAAATTCCTCAAGGCGCTTTTTGCCAAGAAAGGGAATGTGAAGCTAGGATTGTACGGCCCTCCTAATGGAGGAAAGACTACCCTTGCCAACAAGATAACCATGGACTGGCTAGGAGAGGAGATGGGAAGCGTAAGCCCAATCGCCCATGAGACCAGGGAGATACAGATAAAGGAGCAGGTCACTATCAAGTCCAAGGGCAAGGAATTGACTTTCAGCCTGGTAGACACCCCTGGAATCGCCACTAAGATTGATTTCGAGGATTTCATCAAGGCAGGCCTGGAAGAGAAAGAGGCCAAGACCAGGGCCAAGGAAGCCACCAAGGGAGTGATTGATGCAATCAAGTGGCTGGATGACATGGACGCAGTCGTTATCGTTCTTGACGCCACCAAAGACCCTTATTCCCAGGTCAACATCACCATCATCGGAAATCTCGAGGCCAGGAAGATACCTGTGCTCATAGTTGCCAATAAGGTAGACTTAAAGAAAGCAGACATCAAGAAGGTACAGGCAGCTTTCCCGCAGTACGACGTTATCGGCATAAGCGCCAAGTACGGCACTAATGTGGATAACTTTTACGAGTCACTGTTTAAGATAACAAATAAATAATCCGATAAGCCAAGACAAAAAAACAGGAAAAAAAGAGGTTGAGAGGTAGGAACCAAAATGCTGACGCTCCAATACATCCCTTACTCTGAGGTTGGTAACCTTGGCTCTGAGAAGAAGATACAGAAGCTACTGAGAGTGGTCCAGGAGGATAAGATAATCCTCTTAGAAGGGCGGCTAGCCAACAATGAGAAGTCAGAGCTAATACGCAAGACCATGGAGCAGATTGATGACAAGTTCAAGGGCATAGAGATTGAGGAGCTTGACATAGACAGGAAAGACAAGGCTTTCCTGGAAAAAATCAAGACAGTGCTAATCAACTTCATCATGGGCAGCAGGCGAGGGCTCACCATAATCGGACCTGCCAGCATCATCAAGGAGATAAAAAAAGACCCTGATAAGATACAGCTCTTCACAGAGGAGAGCAAAAGAAAGAGGAAGTAGCCAGAAAAAAATTATTTTGTAGTGTCTTCTAGAAGTTTTATTTTATTACAACAAGCCTATTCTCTCCAAGATACTTATTTGCTGCCTCGACCACGTCTTGCTTGGTGACGTTGAAAATGCCTTTCAGCCTCTCAAGGCTTGTTGATTGGTAGCCGAACCTCTCTTGGTCATATCTTTCTCGCAGCTCTTTTTCAATCCATCTTGGCTTTTGAAAATCTTCAAGTGCCATAGGAATGTAAGCTGCCCTAAAGGCTTCCATTGACTTCTCATCAAAAAGCCCTTGTTTTACTTTGCTTAGGCAACTCTCTGTCGCTTTCATTGCTAAATCAAGCTTTTCCGATTCAACAGTGTAGTGGATGAAAAAATAACCAGTCTTCATGTGACCCATGGTACCGCATCCAAGAGAGTAAACAAGTTGTTTTTCCTCCCTTAAGTCATTGAACAACATGCCATTAAAATCGCCGCCAAGAATAAATTTCAATGGGTTCAGGGCATAGCTTTCTTTATACTGAAATGAAGGAACATTAAAATACATCAGGACTTCTTTGTTCTGCGGAAAGTCAGATTTCTGGATTATGGTTTCCTTGCCTTGAAATGGCTTTTCCTCAGCATATTCTATCGGCGGGCTCATTTCACCAGCAGGAACTTCCATAAGCATTTCCTTTGCCATATCAACAAGAGGGCTTTTGCTGCCATTTCCATTCAAATCCCCGATGACCCGGGCAAGGGTATTTTTCCCGACAAAGTATTTTGAATGGAATTCCCTGAGCTTTTCCAAGCTCATATTACTGATTGATTCTGATGTTCCGACACACAGAATGTTCTCTTTTAGCAGCAAAGGGTTACTTGAATATAATCTTTGCTCTACTTCCTTTCTGTTGCCCTTTTCCTTATCTTTTGAGAGGTTTATTTCACCTTCAACTCGCTCCCTTTGTATGATGTCTCGCTCCTTTTGGAGTAGCTCCTCAGTCAGCAGAGGGAAGAAAGCCATATCTGACATCATCCTAAAGCCTTGCACAAAATTTTTCGGCAACATATATCCATCATCCTTACCGCCAACGGGAAAAGTTACCATCGTATTTCCAGTCCGAGCATTCAACCCAAGACCAACGGCTCCTGCCTCAACATTCCTCTTGAACCTGTCAGGATAGAGTCTTGAGCCGTTGAATGCCATGTGCTCTAGAAAGTGGAGTGTGCCATACTCCTCTGGCTCCTCATAGTCTGAGCCTACATGCATGGCCAGCCTTGCCTTGACAAGTCCTGAGCCAGGAATATTCTCTGTAATCAGGGTAGCTCCATTCTCCAGAGTCTCCATGCTGCCCCGCTCTTTTATCTGCGCCTCTAGATTTTCAAAATCAAATGCCATAAGAAGGAGTTATGAACTATAATTTATAAATCTTACTATATTTCACCACAATATAGTAGTTAAAATGAATAGTTGGGATTTCTTTAAAGCCTAATCAAAAACAATATAAACACTTAAGCAAATTCTATTCATTATGCCACACCAGTGTGTCAGATGCGGAAAGATGTACGAGGATGCCTCAAGTAACATCCTGAAGGGATGCAGCTGCGGCGCCAAGATGTTCTACTTCATCAAAGCTGAAAAGCTTAGGGAGCTGAAGGAGAAGCCTGAGACAGTGCTCAAGCTGAGGCCAGAGGAGCGAGAGCAGATAGAAGAGGACGTCTATGATATAATCGGCAATGAGATTGACCGTGACAAGCCAGTCATCCTTGACTTTGAGAGCATAGAAGTGCTCCAGCCAGGCAAATACCAGCTTGACCTGGTTAAGCTGTTCCATGAGAAGCAGCCCTTGGTTTACAAGCTGGAGGATGGCAAGTATTTTGTGGACGTGATTGAGACTTTCCAGCGCCTAAGAGATAGCGGCAAGGGTAAGAAGAGAAAATAATCCCATAAAGCTAATAAAGGAAAACAATATAAACGTTCATGTTTAACTTTTTCTTATGCTTATAGTTGACGTGCATGCGCACTTGGATTTTGAAGAGTACAAGAAGGACTTAGATAGAGTCATAGGAGAGAACCAATCTTCTGGAGTGAAGGCCATCATCAACAACGGAGTCACTGTTGAGAGCAATAGGAAAGTGCTTGAGCTCGCAAAAAAATATGATATCATAAAGCCGGCACTCGGGATGTACCCTGTGTGGGCTGCTCAGATGAAAGAAGAGGATTTTGATGCAGAAATGGAGTTCATCTCCAAGCAGCAGAACATAGTTGCCATTGGCGAAGTGGGCCTTGACTACATCAAGGGAGATGATAACCCCAACGGAGACAAGTACAAGCATGAGATGAAGGCCTGCTTTGAAAAATTGATTAAGCTGGCAGAGAAGAAAAACCTGCCCATGATCTGCCACAGCAGGCGGGCAGAGGCTGATGTGATTGATATGCTTGAGAGCAGCAGCATGAAAAAAGGCAAGGTGGTGATGCACTGCTTCATGGGACGCCAGCACCTGGTAAAAAGAATCCTTGACAATGGCTGGAGCCTGAGCATCCCTTGCATTGTCGGGAAGCTCCAGCAGCTGCAGGAGAACGTTGCCATGGCACCGATGACCCAGCTGCTGACTGAGACTGATGCGCCTTACATGAGCCCTCATCCTGACATCCAGAGGAATGAGCCTAGGTTCATTGTCGAAGGCTTGAAGAAGATTGCCGAGATCAAGAATCTCGATGTGGATGAAGCCTCTAAGATGATATTCATGAATTACCAGAAGATGTTCTTGAGATGAGATTTTAAAGAAAAATGAGAGTTGAAAAAACACCTTACTATTCGTGGAGAGCAGGAGAGCTTGCTGGCGGCTGCAAGTTCTGCGTGAGAGGAGAAAAGCTAGTTCTCTTTGTGACTGGGCTTTGCAGCTCGAGGTGTGATTTCTGCCCTTTGTCTGACGAGAAGCTCTACAAGGACGTAATCTATGCCAATGAAAGGCCTCTGGAGGGCGAGAACGAGGTTAGCGCGATAATGGAGGAAGCAGAGGCTTGCGATGCCAAGGGCGCAGGCATAACCGGCGGGGACCCATTGGTGAAGCTTGACAGGACGATTTCCTATATTAAGCTGCTGAAGGAAAAGTTTGGCAAGGATTTTCATATCCATCTCTATACTCCTCTTGAACTTGTAACGGAAAAAAAATTATTGCGGCTCTTCGAATCGGGATTAGACGAGATAAGATTCCACCCGAAACTTGACAGGCTCGCAGAATGGGATAAGATTCTCTTGGCAAAAAGATTTGGCTGGAAGGTGGGCGTGGAAATCCCAATAATCCCAGGCAAGGAAAAGGAAACTAAGAAACTGATTGGCTTTATCAAGGGCAAGATTGATTTCCTTAACCTGAACGAGCTTGAGCTGGCTGATAATCGTGTGTGGAAGCAAAAGGAAGGAGTTAAGTGCAAGGACAATATATCGTATGCTATCAAGGGCAGTGATGAGCTGGCAAAAAAGCTGCTTAAGTACGCTGCAAGCCTTGGCATAAAGACTCATTACTGCACCTGCAAGCTCAAGGACAAGGTGCAGCTCGCAAATAGGATTGTGCGAAGGGCAGCTCGTGTAAAGCAGAAGTTTGATACCATGACTGAGGAGGGCATGCTTGTGCGCGGAGCAGTTTATCTTCCTGGATTAGCTCCTGGCTTTGGCTATCGGGAGAAGCTCGGCAGGCTTAGGCCTGGTGAAAAAAAGAAAATATTAAATAAGCTCGAATCTATAAGAGAGGATATATTGAGGCAGGAAGAGCTGCCCGGCCATATGCTATTGGTTGATGAGCATAAGCTAAGATTGATAACCAGCCCATGGCTGGCAAGGATAATCAAGGCCGAGGGCGTTGTAAGGGCTGTTGTGACAGAGTATCCGACTTTTGATGCTGTCGAGATGGAAGTTGATATTTTGCAATGAATAGCATTGATAAACAATAAGAAGGTGGTTAGCATGGAAATCAAGATTGACACAAAGCATGATTCGCCAGAGGACATAAAGAAGGCCATTGAGTTCTTGAGAAGGATGGTGGGTGGAGAGGCTGATAACCGCGAGATAGGCGCTAGCGGCGAGGTGAGCAGCGGCATGAGCGCAATGTTCGGCGACACACCTATAATGAACAGCATCCCAGATGGTCCTGAGGGCAAGAGCGATGATGATAGCAGCGAGGAAGAGGAGAAAGAAGAGATTAAGATAATACCTTACTAAAGCTGCTGGAGAATTGCTGGGAGAGGGATAAAGAGAGATTAACATGAAGTACGAGTACATCGACCACACTGCTGACCTGAAGGTGAAGGCTTATGGCAAGACCCTTGAGGAGGCTTTTGCCAATGTTGTGATTGGAGGGTTTGATTTTCTCACAGACACTTCCAGGATAAAGAAAAAAGTCGAGAAGAAGATTAGCGTGAGCGCCAAAAGGATTGAGTCCTTGCTCTATGACTTTATCGAGGAGCTATTGTTCCTGCTTGACACAGAAGGGTTCATGATATCCAGCTTCAAGGATATGAACATTAAGGAAGTCAAGAAGAAAGGGGCAGTGAATTTCTCATTGCAATGCATTGCCTTAGGAGATAGCTACAAGAACTATGAAGTTAAGGGGGACATCAAGGCAATAACTTATTCTGAGATGAGCATAAGGAAAGAAAAGGCTATTGGCGGCAAAGGAAAAGATGGATTTGTCGTCGAGGTCGTGTTTGACATCTGAGGCTTGAACAGTTGCTGCTATCCTATCAGCTCTGCATGTACATGTCAACCACTGTTTTCTCCACATTGTTCTTAAAAGACAATTCTGGATGCGGCTCTGACATGTAGGGCGCTATATATTGCGGCTGCCCAAAGACAACTTTTATCTTGCTAAACGGACACGAGAAGAATTTTGTGCCTTTTATGCTTACAGGAGTCACTGGCACGTCCATGTCGTATTCTTTTTTCATGTGCAAAGCTAGGTTAAAGGCTCCATACCTGAACTCATCAATCTCAGTCACTCCTTCTGGCGCGTACTTGCTGAGTATATGATTCCTCACTTTCTTGCCAGGGTCTTTCTTGTCCTTGTTGTATTGGAGGAACACCACTGCTTCTCCTTTCGCAAGGTAGTCTGCAGCAATCTCAATGTAATTAGTATGGTTGGTGCCTGAGATATTCACAGGTATGGCTCTCACTGCGCTGATCCTTGAAGACAAGTATTTTGACCATTGGCTTCTTATGGGCGCGCTGATGAAATTGAAGAACTTTGCGAATATGTTGCCTGCCACATCATCTGGCTCAGAGAATCTTTTTCCCAGCATCTTCCTAAAGTATTTTCTTGATGAGCTTACCACAGTTCTTTTTATCAGCTCATTCGTATCTTTTTTAGATAATAGCTCTTTGTTGGCTGTGAACCTGAGCATCCTTTCTGGGTGAAGAGCTATGAGTGTGGCGATGTCCTCTTGATATCCTGGATGGTTGCCGACGATTATGTTGGGGCCTTCGAGTATCTTGTTCTCTAGCCCTTCCCATCGAACTCGATTTTTTCCTATAACCTGCCCTGATAAGAATCTGGCCTCCTTATCATATATTCTCTTCTCCCGCTCTTCTTGCGTCTCTTTACTTCCAACAGCCATGTTTTACCCCTTATTGAGAGTAACAAAAGATAGCTTTATTTATAAAGTTTGCCTAAAAAACAGGTTATTAATCATCTCAGATGTATCTCAAGCACATCCTTGTCAACAAGCACATGGCGCAATGAGAGCAGCTTCTGCCCGGGAAACCTGGAGCTCCTGCCCCAAATCCTGGCGAACTTGAACTTGCTGATGAAGTCCTTGTGGAGCTTCTCGCACACATCGCCAATAGTCGTCCCTCCCCTGATTATCAGAGGCTCTTCCATGTCGGGCTCCTTGCCAGGCTGCTTAAGGAATATCCTGATGAATTTCAGCCTAGTGAAGATTAGCCTTTTCAGCTCCTCCACTCCCCTGCCATCCTGGGCGCTGATATAGCAATCAGCCCCTATTTCTCGTCTAATCATCTCAGCATCAGCATCGCTCACAATATCAGCCTTGGAAAGCACGATGACTGCAGGCATGTAGATCTTGTTGCCCTCAACAAGGTCAATAAGCTGGTCATCCGTTATAGGCTCACGAATGAGCACGTCCGCATTATTGATCCTGAACTCCTTAAGGATGGCAATGATGGTTTCATCAGAAAGATTGTCAAGCTTGACTGTCTTGCCTATCCTTATGCCATTTCTCGCAGTCTTCCTTAGCCTTACATCAGGCTTTGACTGGTTAATCCTTATGTTAGTGCTCCTGATCTCGTCAAGGATTGTCGGCAGGTTCTCTGGATGGCTTATTTCAACAACAACAAGCGCCATGTCAGCGCTCCTAAGAACCGAGAGGACCTCTTTCCCCCTGCCAGTGCCATCGCTAGCGCCTTTCAATATTCCAGGGACATCAAGAATCTGTATCTTGGCATGCTCATACTCAAGCATGCCAGGAATCACTGTAGTGGTGGTGAAAGCATAGTCAGCAGTCTCAGAATGCGCATTGGTAAGCGCGTTAAGCAAGGTGCTCTTGCCGACGCTAGGAAAGCCTACTATTATCGCGCTGGCGTCCCCTGAGCGGCGGACAGCATATCCTTCTCCTTTCTTGCCAGACTTCTTCCTTTCCTCCTGCTTCTCCTTTAGCCTGGCAAGCTTTGCCTTCAGCAAGCCAACGGCGTGCTGGGTCCTCTTATTATATTTAGTATTCGCAATCTCATCCTCGAGCCTCTTGATATCTGAATCATAATCTGGCATGGTTAAAAGAAAAAATAGAAACAAGTTTTTAATTGTTATGGTTATTTAGTCCTTTGGCCAAAAAACAGCAAACTTGATGGTAACCAGGTTCCCATCCTTTTTAACTGTTCTTTCGAGGACACGCAGGTCCTTGACATCACCAGATATCCTTGGGAAGATGACTGGGTAAGTCACAGACGGGCCAGCAGCTTCTCCTTCGCAACAGGTTATTGAGCGTACCACACAGTCAGGTCCTGTGCAGTCCACACTTCCATCATGAGAGGGTTCTCCAGCCGGACCAACAACTTTTACCACAAAGCCCTTAGGCCTGTAGGCGCAAAGCTCAGAAACAAAGTTGCAGCCCATCATATACCCGTTACCAAAGGTTGAGCCATCGCATGCAGGGTTGCAGTTGCCATAGCTGTCAGTGCAGTCATCGTGGCAGCTGCCATTCCTCAATACAAAGTTCTGGTGGGCTTCAGCGCCTGCAGTTATAGGTATCTTGGTTATGTTACCATCATAGCCCGGCTTCCTGGCAATGAAATTATAAGTCCCGGCAATAGGCGGAGGAGTGCGTATCTCATAATAGCCGTCATAGCCTCTTGAAGGCTCTGATCTTCTTTCATACTCAGTGCCTAGGGCTGGCGGGCTTGCAGTGACAACTACGCCGCCGATAGGGTTTTGTTTTTCATCATATACATAGCCGCTAAGGACAGCTCCTAAGCAGCTTTGGGCATCGGTTAGGTCGCCATAGCCATTGCAATCATCATCCTGGTGGTTGAAGCAATCAGTCTCCACACCAATCTGACAATTGCCATTAGCATCCACACAATCAGTAGGCATGTCGCAACAAGCATGCTTGGTAGGAGAGTCATCGCTAAGGTTAGAGTTCCTTTGAGTATTATTGTAGAATTCAGTAGCATCATTCCCGCAGCAAAACTCATCTAATGGTGATGTCTCCCAATCGGTGAAAGGCACTCCGCAAGGCACTCCGAAATAATTCGCCTGGTAAGTCGTGTTGTCAAACACCATCTCCCTGCCATCCCTTGTGCCTAGGCACATGTCAGCGCAGTCAGGGTCATCCTCATCAGCCCACAAATCACTATCATCATCTCCTAACTGAGCAGGGTCAGAGGAGTTGCAGCCTCTATAAATGCTTGGTGGGTCAGGTCCTGAGCCTTCAGGGCAATCAGGATCTAGACCATCTGTCAAGGTATCACAATCATTGTCAAAGCCATCATTACAGTTGGCACTGGCTGTCATCTCAGGAACAGGGCAGTAGATGCAATTATTCGTGCAATCAGCATCAGAGCAGTTGTTCCATCCGTCACCATCATTATCAAATGCGTCATCGCATATCTCTCCAGGCATTGAAGGCCTCCACATCCAGCCACTATCACTAACATTATAGCCGCAGCGATAAGTGCCTGACCAGTCGCCATTATGGGCTGCATCGCACATGTTCCATTCTGTGTTGTTACAGTGCTCGAGATGTGAAAATCCTTGAGGCTGATCATGATCGACACAAACTCCCTCCGGGACAAAGCGCACGCAATCACTGGCTTGATCGCAGCAGGCAGCAGTAGTGGTGAAGTTAAAGTACCATTCACTAGCATCGTCTCCGCAGCATTGAGGATTGGCAGCATTATTACTTGCATCGTCAAAAAGGTTAGCGCCAAATCCAAGCCCTGGAGGAGTGTCGCCAGGAGTCTGGTCAGTGGCTGCAAGGCAGCAATTAGCATTAGCATCATCAGTGCAAGCAGGATCAGCACAATCCACAAGGTTATTGCAATTATTGTCATAGCCGTCACTGCAGTTCTCAGCAACAGAGCCCATGTTGGTGGTCAAGGTCCAGTTCCAGATGCTGTTCTCGCGGTGGCACTGGTATGATGTGCCTGTGCCGCAAGCCCTTAGACTGCAATTAAGCGCCACTCCGCAAGTCCATGAGCCATTGCAGACAACAGTATTGGATGGTGCGCAGCCAGTTGGAGAGGCTAGCGAGCATGAATAATTATCACCCATCTCTCTGATGACAGAGTTGCTTATCCTCTGGCAAGTCTTAGCGCCTGTGCAATCATAGTTGAGGCTACAGTCCCTTATCCAGAAGTCACTGCAGTTGCAATTGACAGCAGTATCGCACACACTATTATAATAGAACATATCATTAAGGTTTCCTGTGCCGCAGTAGTCATTGCAGGCAGAAATATCAACTCCGCTGCACTCATCACCACAACTCAAGCCGCAGCCGTAATTAACAGGAGTGGCAACAGGTACGCAGCTTCCGCCATTGCCTGAATTATCATCAAGTAAGCTAAGCATCTGGTGGAGTCTAGCTGGCTCGCACTCAGGAACCCACTTACATATTCCTCCTGGAACGCTATTACATGAACCTTGGTTAAGGTAATCAGGGCAAATGCCTGACATGACAGTTATGGTCCTGTTCTGAGTCTGTTGAGCCACTACAGCGAAACTCCTTGAAGTATTAACTACACATACAGCTTGCTTGGTGCCTTGGTTCTGGACATTGCAGCCCACAAACACAACAGTTGCATTGCCAGCGGTCCAGTGGTCAGGCGGCTCGTTCCATCCGCAATGATAGTCTCCAGCATCAAAGACAAGGTTGTTGTTATTGTCAATAAAAGCATAGATGCTGTCAACATTCACCCCTCCTGCATTTATTGTGCAGGTGATGTCGATTCCTGTGCTAGCAACAACGGTAGTGGCACTCACTGAAATTGCATTGATGCCAACTGGGCAGCCATCATCGCCAGGAGCGCTTCCTCTGCTAGGATTAGACCAAGTTGCAGTGTCCCAGTCATCCCTACCGTCGAAATCGTTATCAACACCGTCAAAGCAGTTGTTGTTGGCAATGCTCTCAGGAGGCATGGAATTTCTCCATTTCCAGCCGCCATCGCTAACGACGTAGCTGCAGTAATAAGAGCCTATGTGCTGGCCGTTGGTGTAGACTGTGTTGTTGCAATAATACCACTGGGGGTTAACGCCGCTAGAGTTACAGAGCGCAGTGTCTGAGACAGCCCTTGTGCCAGCGTTAAAGCAAGCCCCTAGTGAGCCAGTAAATGTGCTGACGCAGTCAGTGCTTGCATCGCAACAAGCGCCGTCACCAATAGAAGGAGCATCCCTGTACCATTCATTAGCGTCATCACCGCAGCAGTTAGGGTTAGCATTGTAATTACCAGGGGCAGCAGCGTCAAAGAAGCTAGCACCATACCTGATGCCGCTATCGCCAGGAGTCAAGGTATCCGAAGCAGTATCGCAGCAAGTCTGGTAAACATCTTTCTCACAATCAGGGTCAGCACAATTATTGTCCCCGTCAAAGTCGTTGTCAACTGCATCTGTGCAATTCTCGCCAGGCATGAAAGCTCTCCATCTCCAGCCACCATCACTGGCATTGTAGCCACAGCGATAAGTGCCAGAAGTAGCGCCGTTAGTATGAGTAGCAGCATCGCAGATATCCCAGGCTCTATTATTGCAGTGATAAGTATGAGAGATGGTAACAGGAGTGTTAGTATTATAACATGAACCTGTGTTATTCACGCAATCAGTGCCCTGGTCACAGCAAGCGCCAAAGCCGTCAGTGAAATACCATTCATTAGCATCATTACCACAACATTGCGCAGTGCCCTGGTTACCAGTGCCCTGCTCAGGCCACACACCAGCAGGCGCATCAAAGAAGCCCACGCCGAAATTGATTCCGTTATCAGTAGGAGTAAGAGCATCTCCGCCATTAATACAGCAATCAAAATTAGCATCCTTAGAGCAATCCAGTGAATCAGCACAATCAAAACCATTCAGGTCACAATCATTATTACGATTATCATTGCAGCTAGTCTCAGCAGCAGGCAAGGCAGAAGGAAGAATCCAAGACCAAGCTCCTGCATCATAATGGCAGACATAATTAATGCCACCGCAAGATTGAGTCAAACATTCATGATCAGGATCACAAGCCCAAGGGCCGCCTCCGAAGCTTCCGGTGCAGTCTCTCTGTCCCACTGCTCCACAGCCAATAGGCGCTTCACAATTATAGTCAACTCCTCTCTCAAAGATTGTAGCAGTGCCGACTCCCTGGCAAGTCCTTGACGCAAGAAGGCAGTCAAAGTTGTCGCAGTCAGTGAAAGTGGGGGTGGTGCATCCGCAAGTGGCAAAGCCGCAAGAACTCTCATTATTCCATATATTACCGACGCACTTGTCAGCGCAGGCGCTGTAATCAGAAGAGTCGCATGTTTCTCCACAGACTGCCTTGCTGCAATTATAAGTCGGCGCAGGCCATGACGAATTTATGCAGCTTCCACCAGTGCCTAAAGTATCATAAGAGCTAAGCCTCACTGGTGCAGGCTTGCAATTCACATACCAGCTGCAGCCAGGGACACCCAAGCAATCAGCCTGTGTCAGTTTCGGAGAGCAAGAAGTCGACTGGGCAGCAATCGGGAGCGAGACAGCGCTGCCTAATTGGTAAGACCTATCATAAGTTTCAGTAGAAGAATTATAAACATCGCAAACCACCCGTTTATTGCCTGCGCTGCCAACATTGCACCCAATAAAGCCAGCCACAGTATCCCCAAGAAGCCAAGAGCTGCCAGCAGGCCAGCCACAGTCGCTGTCAATGCCGTTATCATATACTCCATTGCTGTTCTCATCGATATATACATAGACACTATTAACCTGTGTACCAAGAGCATCAACAGTGCAATTGACATTAATAGTCTGGCCTGCATAAGGGGCAGCATTGCTCACCTGAGGAATGCCAGCCACACCAACTCGACAGCCATCATCGCCATGGTAGGGTGCTCTCACAGGAACAGACCAAGAAGCATCATCCCAGTCATCCTCGCCGTCACCGTCATTATCAATGCCATCATTGCAGTTGCCATTAGCCCTAGTCTCGTCACGGTAAGTGATGCAGTTGCCATAGATGTCTACCACATCAGTGGATGCGTTGCAGCACCTATCAGGCCCCACTCCTGCTGTGGTGATGAACTCGTTCGCATCATCTCCGCAGCATTCAGTGCTCGTGCCTGTAGTGTATTCTCCAAAAACAATTGTTTCTCCTCCTCTTAACCATGCCAGGCTGCAAGCATTGCATGAAGCCTCACTGTAATCAGGGTCAAACCATGCTCCTTGAGTTCCTGATGGTCGAGTGCAGACTGCATAATTATCATTCAAGCCAACATTAAAGCCTGAGACGCAGGTGCTGCTGGCACGGGGAGCCCGGCTTAAGTCAATGCACTGGGATTGCGGGTTAACCAGAGCAAAGATATTAATATTGTCAGGCCAGGATATATCATCCTCTGAGCTTATATGAGATCCCTTGACGTAGTTGAAGTAGCCGCAGCCAGAGCCGCTGTTGATGTTCATAGGATTAGGGAGCAATACTGTATCCTGACCGTTAGCAACACCAGAACCGTCAACGCCAATGGCAGTGGCTGTTACTGTATGAGCAAGGCCATCACCTATCAATACAAGCACATCCCTTTCATAAGGATAGCTGAATGTATTGCCAGCACCATTTGCAAGCACAGTCTTGATAATGGCTCCACTATCAAAAGATAGGCTGACGCTTATAAAATCACCAGGGCGGTCAGCATCAATGGCAGTGCCTGTGGCTGCTGAGCAACTAGCAGATAACAAGGCTCCTGTCGGAAGATTACCGCAGAATCCAGGGCAGCAAAGCATGCCGCCGCAATCAATGTCAGGTACAATGCAGTTAAGATCGCCGCAGCAAGTACCCGCAACAAAATCATCAGGGCAGACATCATCAGAAATGGGGCTGCAATCATAACGTATTCCGCAGATGAGGGCTCCGTGAGGGCAGTCAGCAAACACACTGTAAGCAGCAACAGCCACCAATAATATAAGAATGATTAAGATTAAGGATACTTCCCCTAGACTATAACCCCTTTTTCCCATCCTTCAAATTATCAAGAACTTATTAATATATAAAGGTTTCTTATTTTAATAGCTTTCGCCACTGGACAACAGAACTATCGTTCTGAATCTGCTGTTGCAGACAACAGAAATGCCTTGCATTTCTGAGCCCGTTGCTCTTCGAGCACCGGACAAGTTCACGTAAGGGTTATAAGCAAGAATTGGATGGTTATTGATTGTGAGAAACCCACTCCATTCCAAAAATCATTTAAATCCTGGTAAGCTACCTTTTAAGATGGAATTTCTCAAGGATGGCTCAATAAGGCTGGACAAGGTAGTGAACAAGCTTGACAAGTTCGTGCTTGATTTCGTGAAAGTCTTGAAAAAACATACTAATTATGTAATAGTGAGCGGCTATGTATCAATCCTTTTCGGGAGGTCAAGGGCTACTGAGGACGTTGACCTGATAGCCCCCAGGATGGAAAAGAAAGCGTTCCTTAGGTTATACAAGGACTTGATGAAGAAGTTCGAATGCCTTAATTCTTCAAAACCAGATGAGCTTTACAAAGAATATTTAGGCAACAAGATAGCAATAAGGTTCTCAAAGAAAGGCAAGCCCATCCCTAATATTGAATTCAAGTTTGCAAAGACTTCAATTGACAATGAGGCTTTGAAGGAAAAATTCTTAGCCAGGATCGGCAGGAGCGAACTAATAATATCTTCTCTTGAGCTCCAGATAGCATTCAAAGAGATTGTGCTAGGCTCTGACAAGGACTTGGAGGATGCAGAGCACCTCAAGACCCTTTTTGAGAAAAGATTAAATATGAAGAAGCTAGAGCATTACAGGAAGGTGCTTTCAAGATGAATAAATGGTTTGACAAGGAGCAGAACCAGAAAGAGCGCATGGAGTTTGTCAGGCAATGGGCTAAGTATGTTAGGGAGCACCCTGACAAGGAATGGTCTGAGCAGCAGAAAGCATTGATTGATTCTCAGATGTGAATTTGGATAATATCATCCAATATCGACGTATACAGCTTTCTATTATCATACGCGACTAAATAGTTTATACAATGCTACCATAAAAAATCGGAAGAAAGAAACTGGCAGGCGGAAAGCTTACGGCTGTTAAGCGAAAAGCTTAAATATTACTTAGTATTCCTAAGTAATACGATGCAGACAATAACTTTTAAGATCAATGATGAAATCCTTGGCAAGATAGATAATTCCTTGAGCATGTTCAATTTCAGCACAAGGACAGAATTCATAAGGGACGCTATCAGGGACAAGCTTAAGCAGCTGGAAAAAGAGCAAATGATAAAAAAGCTGGCAGCTTATAGGGGAAAAGCAAAAATCAAGTATTCTGACGAGGAATTCGAAAAGCTGAGAGCTAAGGTATCTGAAAAATACGAGAAAGAGCTAGAAAAAAGGTTCAAGTAACTTCTTCAGGGCATTTTATTATTGCCACTTCCCGAAGCTCATTGAAATGGCGGTCCCGCGATACCAATACTGCATCATTATCTCTTGCCAAAACAGCATGCATTGCATCAGCAAAAGGAACATTAAATTTTCTCTTTAGCCTTTTAGCATCCGAGTTCTGCTGCTCGCCAGGATTTTCAACTTTTTCCAATAAACCTGAAACTATACCCATTATTCTCTTTATCTCATCTCCACTATAAGCAGTGCCTAGCTCTTCCAATATTAAATTAGAATAGAGAATGATGCTCTCACTTTCTATGCAATACCTAAAGAACTGGAAAGCAAACTCGCCTAAAGGCCTAGTGCCATCAGACCTGTCCTCATAATAATCCCTCCAGATGGAAGTGTCTACATAATACTTTTCTGCCATCACCAGCCCAGCATAAGAGCCTGTTAATATAATGCTACTATGGAAAAGCGGAAGAAAAAGCCGGCAGGCGGAAAGCTTGCGGGGCATTTTCGAAACATTTAAATATTACTGATTTTTATTTAAATCACATGATGCAAATAAAAGTCAATTACACTTTTGAAGTGCTGCTGCGCCTATTGAAAAAAGAGATGCATGGAAGAGAGCTTGCAAAAGAACTGAAGACATCCCTGACGAGGGTGCAAAGCGTTTTAAGAGAGCTAAGGCAGGCCAATGCCCTTGACTACAAAGTGGAAGGCAAGAACCATGTTTATTTCATCAAAAATAATATCCTTGCAAAGGCTTATGTTCTGAACGCTGAGAACTATAAACTAGCCAAGCTCTTAAAGAAGTATGGGATGCTAGAGCCGCTTTTCATAGAAATAACCAGGAAAGTTCCCGGAAAAATGATAATGCTTTTCGGAAGCTATGCAAAATTCATGCCAAAAGAAGATAGTGACATCGGCATATATATATACGACCTGGATGATAAAACTAAAAAAGAGCTTGCAAAGCTGCATGATAAGCTAAGCATCAAGACAGGAAACTTCAACAAGGAAGATGGTCTAATCCAGGAGATAATAAAAAACCATGTCATTGTGCAAGGAGCAGAGCAATACTATGAAAAGCTCAAGCTTTTTAGATAAGCTAAAGAAAGAAGGCAAGCTGGACGTTGCAACGAAACATTTAAATACTAATTGTTAATTTATTAACGATATGGTTATAAAAATAACAGATGATGTTTTGCAGGCATTCCTTACCAAGCCAAAAGAGAAGCTTCACCTGGCAGACATATCCAGGAAGATCAATGTGCCGCATCCCACAGCAAGGCAATGGCTTAACAAGCTGGAAAAAACAGGGGTGCTCTTAAAAGAGCACAAAGGAAGGCTGACCTTGTACTCGCTCAAGATGGAAAGCCCGAACATAATTGATTACCTGGCAATCGCAGAGAAGCAGGAGCTCATAAAAAAATGCAATGAAAGCCTGATAATAAAAGAGCTAGCAAGCGAGCTGCAAAGGGCCATGCCTGAAAACACCAAGGCAATCATATTTGGCTCAGCAGCAGAAAGCCCTGCCAAAGCCCAGGACATCGACCTATTAGTGACAGGAACAGCGGATGAGAAGGCAATAAGGGAGCTGGGAAAAAAACTGAACAAGGAAATACACTTGATAGCTGTGAGAAGCCTAAGCCAAGTGACGAAAGCGCTCAAGGAAGAGATAATCAAGAAGCACATAATAATAAGAGGCACAGATGACGTCTTGAGGTGGATGATATGGCAAGCATAAGCTGGTGCAAAAGGCAAAAGAGAGGCATAAGGCTGGTAGAGCCCAACGACAACCTGGCAAAGGAATACCTGGAGGCTGCACAGGAAACGCTTGAGACGCTCAAAAGCATAAGAAACAAGTCAAAGGTCTGGCTTGCAACGACCAAGTACTACTGCGAGTATTTCGCAGCTTATGCGCTGCTGATGAAAATAGGGGTAAAAAGCGAGATACACGAATGCACCATTGCTGCTTGCCAAATGCTAGAAGAGCTCAATATAATGCCAAAAGGATATTCTAGCAGGCTGGAGCAAGACAAGCAATTAAGAATAGACAACCAATACTACCTAAAGAACAAGGAAGTGGCTGTGGATTATGATGAGCTGCTACAGTTCGTGCTCACAATCAAGGACATAACAAGCAAGCTTACCCAGGAAGAGGCAAGGAAGGCAAGGGAGCGCATAAGGAAAGGATAGCGCCAAAGACAAACCACAATATTTTTATAAGAGTAATAGCAAGAAATAAATAAGAGTGGATTATCCGATTAATATATGCTTGAGGTGAGGTTAGTAGCATGAAACTTAAGACATTACTTTTGCTCGCGATGTTTCTAGCGTTAAGCATAGCCTCAATAGAAGTCGTATACGCTGATTGCCAGTGTAGGCCATCGTGCCTAGGGTCTGAGCGAACAATGGGACCTGCTCCTTGCAACCGCGAGTGTGGCGGCAGCAAGGGTGAAGCCTGTTGCTGCGAAGTAAATTGTATAAGTACATCAGGGGGAGCTGGATGCAGTCTAGCAGGTTGCTGCGATATTAATAATTATGAATGCAGCCTCAACCACTGCTGCCCTATAGGCCAGGTTTGGAACACCACTACTTCCAGCTGCCAAACACCAAGCTTCACCCCGACATGCTATGAGCTAGGAGGGGATGATTATTGCGCTGCTAATTTCGCACCTAAGAACCGATGCTGTGGAAACGCATTCAATGGCAGCTGCGAATTATGCTGCGCGCCAGAAGTCAATTATTCAGACTGCCCAACATGCCAATACTGCAACACAACCGCAGGAAGGAG
>Ga0315286_10000149_pt1 | contig 51090 bp, 44 predicted proteins | sample YL17G10_0_MG_FD_205038 | JGI IMG/M metagenome (GOLD analysis project Ga0315286, IMG submission 205038) | Sediment microbial communities from Yellowstone Lake, YNP, Wyoming, USA - YL17G10_0 | ecosystem: Environmental > Aquatic > Freshwater > Lake > Sediment | place: USA: Wyoming | collected...
TTTTTCATACGCTTGTATAAATGCTTTTCGTGCCCGAAATAATGTCATCTCTGCGCTTTTCAGTGTTGTAGCGAGTTTTTTTGCAATGTCCGCAACGGGCATATTGAGTATGTACCTCGCATGGAGAATATACGTATATTGTGGCAATAGCTTATGAAGTGTTGTATTGAGTTTTTCTTTTAACAAAACCGCGTCTAACGTTTCTTCGGGACCAAGAAGCGGGGATAAGACGTCTTCTATTTCCGGAGCATGAGAAAACACAATCTGCTTTATTTTTTTCTTCCGGTAATAATCTATCACTTTATGCCGACAAATAGAAAAAAGATAGGTTGATATCCGGCAGTTGCCATGAAAATCCCGAATAGCCTCAAGAAACGCAAAGAGCACATCTTGCACAATATCCTCTGCTTCACGGGGATCTGTTATTTTTAACCGGACAAATGACAAAAGCTTCGGCGCATGTGTTTGATAGAACAGGGACGCTGCCCGTTTATCATGTGCAAGCATTCGCTGAATCAGTTCTGCGTCTTCCATAGGGCTATTATACAAACCCGCGCTTGTATTTACCAATTGTTTTTTGTACACTTTTGATATGGAACGCATTTTTGCTCAAGCTCTTATTCCAACAGTAGCTATTAAAGACATTTTTACCCCCGCTACATCCTTCCCCACCATTGGGTCGCTTGTCAACGTGCTTCTTCGCAACTCCTTAGTCATTGCCGGAGTTATTTGCCTTGTTTTATTGATTTCAGGCGGATTTAGCTTTATAGTATCAGCAGGAGGCGATGCAAAAGCCAAAGAAAAAGGGAAAAACACCATCACAAGTGCTCTTACCGGGCTAGTTCTTATTATTGCAGCGTACTGGATTATTCAGATTATTGAAATAATCACGGGTATTAATATATTAAATAATTCAAATTTATGATACTAGATAAGATTTTTGCAGCTAATTCTATTATCGGAGAAGAAATTAAAAACCCATTGAATCTATATGGTAGTGTGGAAGGCGGAGGGCTCACTGCATTTTTTTCAAATATCCTACGGCTTGTCTTTGTTGTAGCCGGCATATACGCGCTCATCAATCTCATTATTGCCGGATTTACCTACATGACTGCCGGCGGAGATGCAAAAAAATTAACCCAAGCATGGGACAGGATATGGCAAACACTGCTTGGACTCGCAATCATCGCCGGGTCTTTTGTCCTGGCAGCCATATTTGGCTATATACTCTTTGGAAATCCGATGTTTATGCTGAATCCCGTTATTTACGGACCAAATTAAACGTATGATGAAAATATTCGCAGCTGATCCCGTAGCGCACCCATTAAAACCAATTGGCGGGGTTGGTCTTGGACCATTTGGCAATATGACATTTACTCCAACATCTGCAATGGAGAAGCTCACCGGAGCGATATCAGCAATTATCGGACTCATGACCATAGTGGCTAGCTTTTGGTTTTTTATCACATTTATCACCGGAGGCATCTCTTGGATTACCGCTGGGGGTGACAAAACAAAGCTCACACAAGCACGCGACAAGCTGTCTAATGCGTTTGTCGGACTTGTTATTGTTGTAGCTGGCTGGGGGATTCTTGCTCTTGCCGGACAATTTTTCGGATGGGATAACATCTTGGTTCCTAATAGTGTTATAGAACTCATTAGATTTAAATAACTCTATGAATAGATATCTTGCAGAACTAACCAACCCAGTACTTCCAGCTAATCTTGGATCGGGATCAATTAGCCAGGGAGGAACGATTATCGGAAAACTTGTTTCTTCTATTGGCGGATTGTTCTTTATTTTCGCATTTTGCCTTACCTTCCTCTACCTTCTGACAGGAGGCGTTTCCTGGCTTACTTCAGGTGGGGACAAATCAAAGCTCGAAAACGCACGTGATAAGATTACCAATGCACTCGTCGGACTTGTTATTGTGGCGGCGGCGTATGCTGTCTTTGCGCTTGTCGGACAATTTTTTGGACTTGACGTAAAAGCACTTAAAATTCCGTCTTTCGGCGGTTGATTGCTCAATAGTTAATAGTACCGTATACTATATATAGTATTAATTGTCCCACTTCGCCTTTCAGGCTACGCGGGACTTAAGAAATTGTAATTACTCGTAAACTTGTAAACAATTTCTAGAGGAGGTGACGTATGTTTAAAATATTTGCAGCTGATTTAACGGTCGCACAACCGCCGGGAGTGCGTATTACTGATATAGGAATGCTTATTAGCGCTATCGTCGGTACACTTCTCATACTCGCTGCGCTCATGGCATTTCTCTACCTCATCATGGGAGGCATCCAATGGATTACCTCAGGTGGAGATAAAACACATATGGAAACGGCACGAAATAAGATAACGCATGCAATTGTCGGACTTATTATTGTCGGAGCCGCATGGGCGGTGATGGTACTCGTTCAAAATTTCTTGGGTATCAACGTCATCGGTTCACAGGGGATTAATCTTCCCAAACCATATTGAGACTATTTGAGTATTTTCAAAAGCCCCGCGATGCGGGGTTTTTGATATACTAGGGATATATGCACCAATTATTAGCTCAAGCGCCAACCTGGGGAGCATTACAAAAATCCAGCACCACAGACACTGTTGCTGATGTAGCTACTATCGGTTCTCTTACAGCACTTATTGCGAATATCATCCGTGCAATTGTGGCATTCTCCGGAATTATTCTTTTTATCATGCTTGTTGTCGGCGGTATGTCATTTCTTTTCTCCGGAGGCGACCAAAAAAAACTCGAAAAGGCAAAAGGGACAATTACAAATGCATTTCTTGGATTAATCGTGCTTGTTGGAAGCTATCTTATTCTAAAACTTATTGAGCAGTTTACGGGGATCACTCTCACCACGTTTACCATACAACTTCCGTCTCAACCTTGACGAAGTTGTAGCGAGTAACGGATAATTACGGTATGAATAGGCGAGGTCGAACTTTTGTTGCCTTTTGTATAAGCATTCTTTTGAATGTTTGTTTTATTTCGACTGTTTATGCACAAAGTCCAACACCTAATCCCCTCACTCAACAAAGTGGTTGGTATGACCAGGGATACGCAGAAAGCATTGGCGCAGCACAAACTACAGGAGATGTTAACGCTGCTGCTCATGTATCAAACGTTAATACCAACAGCTATGCAGACCTTGTTCGAAGAACGCTTGGACCGGTCCCGGGAATTACCACGACTGATGCCAGCATGAATTCTCCTCGTAATCAATATCTTCTCAGCCAAAGTGCCGTGTACAATGTTGCATCATATATCGGAGCAATGTACGTTAACCCGCCTGCAAGCACGTATGCATTTGTTCAGGATATGGGTCAGACGCTTGGTTTTATTCCCAAGTCAGCACATGCGCAGGGTATTGGTTTCAGTGGTCTTTCTGCGCTTCTTCCTGTTTGGAAAGCGTTTCGTAATATTGCGTATCTTCTCCTTGCTGTTATTATGACCGTAATCGGATTTATGGTTATGTTTAGGAAAAAAATTGATCCTAAAACAGTCATCACAGTGCAAAGCGCGCTTCCGAGAATCGTCGTAACCCTTCTGTTGATCACTTTTTCTTACGCCATAGTAGGATTGACCATAGATGTAATGTATATACTTATTGCAATTGTAATAGGGATATTCCAATCAACAGGTCTGTTTGCAGCGGGAACTACAACGCCGGCAAATTATATAGGAACTAATTTATTGAGCAGTGTTTTTAGCTCTGTAAACATGTGGGAATTACCTTTTAGACTTTTAGGATTCCGGGTACCCCCAACTCTCACAAATATACTAATGGGGCATATGGGGTCCGTTATCGCATTTATTGTCGGTACGGCCGCCTTTCCAGGTTCAATACTTGTGGGCATAGGCATTCTATTAATTGGGTTTTCGGGGGTGCTGTTTGCAGCACTCATCGGAATTGGTTTATTATTACTAACCATTAGATTGTTTGTTTTCTTTTTAAGTACATATATTAAAATCATTCTTGCACTCATTTTCTCACCGCTCCAACTTGTCATGGGTGCAATTCCGGGGAATGACGCATTTGGCTCATGGTTTAAAAATTTAATTGCAAACATATTAATCTTCCCTGCATCAGCTGCAATGTTTATGTTGGCTGCATTGTTTATGCAGTTTTCGGCAAGCGAAGAACGGTTATGGGTGCCGCCGTACGTAGGATTTGTGAGTGCTTCAATGACAAGCATTGGTGCGCTCGTTGCGCTTGGTCTTCTTTTTGCAATTCCAAATGTCGGAAAACAAATCCAAGAGGCACTTAAATCAAAGGGCGGCATGTCTGCAGGACTCGAAGGGGTCTCCGGAGCATTCAGCGGTCCAACGCAAATGGGCATGCAACTATTCCAGTATTGGTCATCACACCAACAAATGGCACAACTAGCTAAAACCATCTCCGGTCAAAAAACCGGGGGTGGCGATGCACAGAAAAAAACTTAAGATGAGGATTGTATTGTTTGTAAAGAATCTACTCAATTAATGAGATTTTTTGTCGGTTGCTTCTGTCCCTTTTTTTGCTTGGTCTACAGCAAATAACATCATTATTACGAGAGCAAAAAGAAGTACATTGCGAGCTTTATATGCATAAAGGCGGTTAGGCATGCTTTCATTCAATCCTTCTACAATTTTATCAAACCTCTCTTCTCCAACGAGTTTTGATAACCAACCTTCATCTCCACCAAAAAATTTTCTCCAACTGGTAACCTCAATGTAATCCTTAACCCATTCTTCCGCTCCGGGAGCTTCTTTCCCAAGCTTTCCAAGCAGAAGTTCAAACTTATCGTACTCTTCGCTTACTTCATCAAGTGAAAGTGATTTTGCTAAATCACCCCAATATTCCTTCATAACAGAAGAGTTTTTCAACCCTTTAAGAAATTCTGTGTAGCCACCTTTAACTTTTGCTGCCTCAAGGTATCCCGCAATTGCTTCCAACGCAGAACGTGCACCCTCACTTGGACCTTGATAGGTAGACACTTTATTTCTCATTTCTTCGAGTGCTTTGGCAAATTTTTTTTCATCGCTTTCCAATAAGTCATTCTGTAGAGGAATCGTAGAGGATGCTGTAGCAAAATCAATCCATGATCTTCTCCAAAGTCCAGTTTTTCCCTCTCCGTTTAGGGTTGAGTGATGAGAAAGCTGTACAAATACTTTTGGGTCCAGATAACTTCTCACTGAATTTGCGACTTCTGCTCCCCTGGTCAGTTCTATATGATTGACATCCAAAATATGCATATTTTCCAAAACAGCTACAGGGATATCGTTGGTAAACGTCACGAACGCAAAATCACTAATATATTTAACGTGCGTAAACCTTTCAAAGCCCCCGGTATCCTTCAACTGTTTATAATATGCTTTCATCTGATCAATATACTGTTTTTGAGATAGGGTAAATGCGCTTCCTTCATTGTTTTTATGAGACATTTCAAAAGCATCTCGCATAATCCTTCGTTGTCCTTCTGTCCATCTCTCCGGATCATTGGAATAGTCAATTGACCCCTCTCCTGAAAGCATGAGCCCCGATTGAATCGTGTCAAAACGCTGTGTAACTTCATTAAGCGTTTTGGCTGCTGGCCCACCCAATGGGGGAATCTCTTCCCGCATGCATTCCATTTTATAAAAAAAGTGTGGTTGCAATTGGAGAGCTCTCTCTCCTACTTTCTTAAATGCTTCTTTTGCTTTCGGAGTTCTGACCCTATCCGGAAAGAACCAACCCCTACCCTCTTCAAACAAATTTAATCCTACTGCTAAAGATTTTGTTAAGGCCTTCGTTTCTGTTCCCGCGTCTGCTTCGGAGGTATCAAATAAATGATTTAACAATGGGTGCTTGGCAATCATTTCCTGAACAACGCTTCTTCTTGGACCGCTCTCCCAGTATCCATAACAACGGGCCCCCTGTAACTGAGCGACTTCACCTCCGACATCACACGCTACCTGTCTATATAACTTATTTTTTTTCAAATGAGCAAAAAATTTAATATCTTTCCCGTTTTCCTTTCCCAATTCATGTTTTTCTTCATACTCACTAAAAATTGTGCCTAATTTAATAAACAATGGTTCCTCTCGAACATCTTTCATTTTTTTAGTAACAAGGCCATTCACCGCAGAACCGTCATGGTCTGCTGCTTGCTGCCAAGATTCGGATACCGTTTGTAATTGACGAAATAATGAATCTGTTTTATCTAAAGCCCACTCACGAAGGGGTTTGTCTTTGTGAACGTACCATAACGCACGCGTATTCCACAGCGCTCGTTGTCCTGATTTTGCACCGCTCCATTTCCGTAAAAACCAATCACGAAATCGAAATGTTGCTAGAATTTTTTCTTCTGCATCTGCTGTTTCAAATGCATCAATTTTCTTTAATTTGTCTAAACGTGCTGCTATTCCCGGATCTAAACCGCGGGTCATAATCTGTTCCTTCTCAAAAAACATCTGATAACTTGATTCTGCAACTGCTGTAACCGTGTCGCATAATTGTTCATCATATATCACCATTGGTTTTGGTATCGTATCTTTTTGTTCTCCAACAAGTCTGTCAAGATATTGATCTAAACGTGGCTTCCAAAGTGCTTGTTCTTCAAGCATTGCTTGTGAGGTTCTCGCTCTCACCTCTTTCATTATTTCAGGAAGTGACCGATCTCGTGCTGCAAGTTCAGGGTCCCGAAGCAATGTATCATGAATACTTCTCATTTTTTGAAGAGCAACTTCCGCAAGCCCTCCATATTGTGCCCGCAACCCATAGGCCCCTCGTTCATTTATTCTGTCTAAAAGACGTATAAATTGTGTGTCTTTTTCAAAATCGGAAGTCTGTTGAATATAATAACTAAATTCAAGAGCGTGTAATCGATCGGTATATTGATCAAGAACGTTGCCTTTTGTGTCCAGAAGGTTACGGTGAATTTCTCTAAATCTTCTCGCCTGTTCGACGGTTGCATTTGCAGGCAACTGCAACCCTTTTTCTGCGTTATATGCATCTGAGACAAAATAATCGGTAATCAAGCGGTATCTGTTCATTCGCTGTTCTAGGATTGGTGAATCAAATCCTCTTTCTTTCGCTATTTTTGCTATATCTTGGGACATCCATTCCATAAAGCCCATGGGGTCGGCAATAATTCTGTTTACCTCATCTCTGGTTAACATGATTGTTGAAGGGATACGATCTTGATTATAATAATCATTTAATCTGCTTCGTAGACGTGACACTATTTCTGCGGCCTTTATCGTGTCATTTGGCGTTTCTGCCCTTTCTAACATTCTTTCTGCTTGATTAATATACGATTTAACCACTTCCATCGTTACCCCTTCTTGTGGGCTTTCGCTATCGCCGCTTCTATTTAACACTTCCCTTATGGCTATAAATCTTTCTCTGTCTCTCGGAGATAAACCTGCCGGGTCAATCCCTTCAAACAGTTCTGTTCCCAACTCTTTATCCGGTCCTTTTTTTACACCCTTAGTTTTTTGCTTTTCAAATAAGTTTTCTTCAACAATTGTGTCTTCGATGGTAAAATCGGGTGTTCGCCCTTTTATTTCATCAATTTTAAAATATATTCGTTTCAAAACAGTTCTTACCTCTGTTCCGGACTCAGAAGACAATGAGCTCCAATCGGTCGACCAAAACAATTTGGCTCCTTCGGATAATAAAAAGTGTGGGTCATCGCGAAGCGCAACCGGTGCATCAGCAATTCGTGCTACTGTAGCCATGGCTTGGGTATTATAATTTAATTCTGTGGGTGAATTGATAAGCCATGATACTTCAGCCCCACCAGCTTTGGTAATTGCTGCTGCCATTCGTGTTTTCCCTTCGGTAACATCAATTGCCTCCTTTGGCGCAACTTGTAGTCGCATGTGTGCTTTTTCCGGATCAAGTTTCATCTCTTGCGTTAATCTTCTTGCCTCAGCTTTTTTTATTTCTATTGGGTCAGCACGTGTTGCTGTAGAACGGTTTTCTGCCGCTGTTTTTGCCGCTTCAATGGTTTGTTTAATTATTACAGTGGCGCCTTTAATTGTTTTTTCTCTTTCGGTTTCAGCCATATAATCATTACTTGGTAAGTATGAAAAAATTATATCATATTGTATGTGCAATACATACGACTACATCACTGCGTATGGGGTCTTTATCTTGTACTCCATACCTTGCATATGATTGATTACCGCATCCACGATGGCTCGGTCATGTCCGCTCCGGATTATTGACTCAATATCTTTTTTTTCATCAATGAAAAAAGTTAGTATTTCATCTGCCTCTTTATAAGTAAACCCTAATTCTTTTTCATCTGTTTGCTCCGGCCACAGATCTGCTGATGGAGGTCTTTGGATAATTTCTTCCGGAATATGTACTGTTTTCGCAAGTTCGTACACCTGGGTTTTATACAAATGCCGTAATGGTTCTACGTCGCTTGCCTCATCACCAAAACGTGTGTAATACCCGAGGAGATATTCGCTCTTGTTTTCCGTCCCCACAACGAGTGCGTGGTGTTTTTTTGCCTGATCGAAAAGATACGTCATTCGTGCCCGCGCCATGATATTTCCCCGACGTATCCGATCCATCATCGGATCGCTTTTAACAATCATGTCCACTGCCGGTTTAATGTCAATTCTTGTTACATGAGAAAACGGAATATGAAGTTTTTCGATGAGTTTCATTGCATCAAGCACCCCTTGTGTACTTAGTACTCCACACGGAAGAAGAATTGGATAGATATGATCGACCTCAAGAGCTTGTGTTGCAAGTACACATGACACTGCCGAATCAACGCCTCCCGATAAACCAATGACGGCGTCTAAAAAACCAGCGTTTTTGAACGTTTGCGCAATAAACCCAACGATTTTCTCTTTTTCTTTGTTTGTATCTATCGGTTTCATGGATTTTTGTATACCTTATGTATCTTTATATACTCTTCAACCCCCTGGGGTACAAAGACGGCAATTGGTAGATTCATTTTTATTCGTTCCCGTACTTTTGTCGAGGAAATGTTGCTTGCTATGAGTGCTTTATGTCCAAGAACCGTCATGTTTTCGTAAATTGGTTCGCTTGGGTATCCGTATCTGGGAAAAACCAGAAAAGGAATTTGTTTGGTAAGCATCTTGTACTCTCCCCACCGGTGGAATGTTGCCAGTTGATCAGAACCGATGATAAAGGTATAGGAATGAACTTTTGGAAGAAACGGCAACAGATGAATGGTTTTTCCATCAAGTTTGTTATCTATTTCAAGCGTTGAAACCTTGGTTCCGGGAACCCTGATGAGTTTTGTCATGGCTAGCCTGTCTTCAACGGGTGCAACGGGCTCATGAAAGCTTTGTCCGTAGTTTGGGACAAACCACACTTCGTCGAATCCCGCAAAATCCAATACCTGCTGGGCAATAAGAATATGACCAAAGTGTGGTGGATTGAATTTTCCTCCTAAAAGCCCTATCTTCATGTGGGTAGTATAGCAGAAACTTCTTTCGTAAACCGCTCCCGGCTTGACCGGATAACCTTATCCCTATTTTGGTTATGTGACCGTGGGAGCGGCAAAGTTGTTGCTGAAAACGGACTTGAGGTGTGATTATCAATAGACAGTTTTAAAATCACCTGATAGTTGCCTATTTGAACCAGCTCTTCTTCTTTGTATTTAAGTCCAAATTCACGGGCAAGTGGCCGGGCGTCAGTGGCTCCCACACAAAATGAAACAAGTGATCCGGCATTCCCGAAAATTGCATTCTGTACGTCTTCATCAATTTGCCCGATATACTGATTGGCCAAAGTAAGATTCAAACGGTATTTTCTCGCCTCTGAAAGAATTTTGATAAATGTGCTGGTTGCAAAATTTTGAAACTCATCAACATAGAGATAAAAATCTTTTCTGTTTGCTTCTTGATCATACACCCTATTCATGGCCGCTAGTTGAATTTTGGTAATAATCATAGCCCCAAGAAGCGCACTGCTGTCTTCTCCAAGTTTTCCTTGAGCAAGATTTACTAAAATTATTTTCCCTTTATTCATCATTTCTTCTAAATCAACGGTGGATTGAGGCTTGCCTACGATATTTCGAATGGTCTGCGATGATAAAAACTGTCCAACTTTGTTTAAAATTGGCATAATTGCTTCGCTTCTCATTTGAGGACTGAGCTTATTAAACTCATTCGTCCAAAAATTCTTTAAGACCTGGTCCGGAAGTTTTTCCAACACCTTATCCCGATATCGATCGTTTGTCAGAAGCTCCGGTACCTGCAAGAGCGTTGTGTTGGGAACATACAGAAGCGTTAATATGCAGTTTCTTAATATATATTCGAGCCGTGGTCCCCACGAATAATGATAGAGTTTGTAAAATATTGAAACAATTCCTGACGCAACAAGCTCCCTGTGTGCCGGGTTTTTCAGCTCGAGCGGATTAAGGTGAAATGGGTGGGCAGTATCAGACGGATCAAGATATGCTACGTCATTGACCCGAAACGATGGGACAAAATCAAGGAGCGCATCTGTTAAATCGCCGTGGGGATCAATAACCGCCAGCCCTTCGTGGTTGCGCATGTCGTTAATTGCCATGTTGGCTATCATCGTTGATTTCCCCGTACCTGTTTTTCCCACCACATACATATGTTTTCTTCTGTCATCGCGTTTAATACCAAACGTGGCTTGTTTATTCCGAAATTCCGTCCGGGCAAAAAAATTAATGAGCTTCTTTCCTGCCTGCGCGGGCAGGTCCTCTTCAACATCCCCCGCAATAGGAAGATTTTCCGGTGGTTCTCCGGTTAATGTTAATCCCCATGAAATATTTTTGATTGCCGAAAGAAGCATTCCCGGAGGATGCCAGAGTGTTGCAAGCTCAGCTGATCCAAGCACTTGGTGTCGTGGTACTGGTCCGCTCGCACGGGTAACAAATGATTCTTGTAATTTTTTTGTTTGCCAGAACGCGGGTTTTGAAGACAAGAGGGCATTCCCCTCTCCAAGAGTAAAAACCCCATATGTTCCCGCAAGTGTTTGGATAAGTGTATCTGCTTCTTGTTGTGTTGGCGCTGATACACCAATACGGATGGCCGCATAAAATCCGGTTTGATTCATCTTTCCTTCAATGAGTCTTGCTTGCGGGTGTGCTTTAGAACGCCTTGCATCAACAGAATCAACAATACCGCGTGCTAATACCCCAGCGGCTGCTTGTCGCCAAGCGTTCCCTGCCGGAGACACACGAATTTGAATAACTGCTGATTGTTCTTTAGAAAACCTCGCAAGGCACCCGAGAACGCTGGCGAGTAAATCAATGTCTTTAACGTCTTTATAGGTTTTGAGAGGATAATATGAAGAACTTGCTAGTGTCAGTTGCGCAAGGGTGTGTGATTGTTTCATAAGTGGTGGAACATAATCAGACACTGATGTAACCATGATTTTTGGATACTGCGCACCCAATTGACTTTCGAGATATGAATATGCAGATTTCGGGGTTACAACATAAAAATGAATAATTGATTGAACCACTCCAATTTCAAAAGAAAACCAACGGTGTTCTTTAGAACCAAACAGTTGTTGAAGAATTCCTTGGGGTCTTCCAACGCCAACTGCCGCAAACACCTGTTCCATGACAAGCGGTGTTTCTTCGCTGTCACGCGAATTTTTTATTTCAACTATTGTTAGCCCGCCGTCCATAAAAATATCATAACATAGATATGATAGAAAATGCGTGAAATGAAAAGTTTGAGTTTTCACGATTCTAATGCTCTTTTCCCCTTGCGGGAATAGCATTTCCACTTTACAATAGAATAACTACTATGGAACAACATCCTGTCCCTCAAAATGTCACCACGTTCCAGTTCCGGCTCATTGGAGATATGACCATAAAACAATTTGGGTATCTCGCTGGTGGAGTTATACTGGCGTTTATTTGCTATAAACTTCCTCTCCCGTTCTTTTTTACATGGCCCATGACAGTATTATTCGGTCTGTTAGGATTTGGGTTTGCCTTTGTCCCTATTGAAGAACGCCCAATGGACGTGTGGGTGTTGTCGTTTTTACGAAATGTCTATAGTCCCACTCAGTTTATTTGGCATCGTATCCCGGCCACTCCAGAACCCGGGAGCATACAAAAACCAGTTACAATACCCGCGGCGGTTTCTGCACAATCTTCCAATCCACCGGCAACAACAACGCAACGTCCGGTTGTAGCTCAGGCGCTCCGCGGACTATATACGCAACATCAGACAAAGGCTGATCGGCCTTTGGCCGAAAAGAAATCATTTGGCGATATGTTTTTTGGCTGGCTCGACGATTTATTTCCTAAATCATTAGTCATGCCGCAACCGGTAGCCACCTTGCGCACGCCAACACCCGTAGTTAAACAGACTCCGGTTGTTCCACCCGCATCCGCATCAAACGCTGCTGCGCAACCACCATCTGAATATCTTGATTTACAGAAAAAAATTAATGCGCTAGAAAAACAATTAGATGAAAAAACGCAAACAGAGCTAAAAACTCTTGAGCTTCAAAAACAAATGTCAGAAACGGTCAAGCAAAAACAATACATGGAGGAAGAGTTAGTAAAACTGCGAAAACAACCAACTCCGGCGCCTATTTTTCCGCAAACCACGCTAAAAGGGCCAACGGTAAAAATAATTCCTCCTGAAGCAGCAACGCGTGCGGGGTTACCTCGACTTACGACGTTTTCTAACGTAGTTACCGGAATCGTGAAGGACAATATTGGAGGCTTACTCCCTGGTGTTTTGGTAACAGTTCGAGATAAAGAAGGAGTGCCGCTCCGAGCTCTCAAAACGAATAAGCTCGGTCAATTTGCAGCGTCAACCCAGCTTCCCAACGGAACGTATATCGTTGAGATTGAAGATCCAAGAAATCGTTTTTTGTTTGATCGCGCACAAATTTCCTTAAATGGCGCCGTGATGCCGGCTATTGAAATTGTTGCCAAGAGCAAACGAGATATTAATCGAGAAGAGCTATCAAAACAAATATTTGGACAAACAGTTAATTCATAAACATATGGCAGAACCTGTCGTACCAATACGAGCGTCAACACAACAATTTACAGAAATCGAAGACGTTGTACAAAATATTATGCTCTTTGTGGACGGCTCGTGCGCGCTGATATTATCAGTAACAGCAGTTAACTTTGGGCTTCTTTCTGAAAAGGAACAGGATGCAATTATTTACGCGTATGCAGGAATTCTTAATTCATTGTCGTTTCCCATTCAGATACTAGTTCGCTCTAAACACAAAGATATAACTGCGTACCTAAAGCTCCTTGAGGAAAAAGAAAAAGAACAACAAAATCCAAAGCTGGCAAAAAGCATTCATGGATATCGAGCGTTTATTGAATCGACGGTAAAAGAAAAAGACGTGTTGGATAAGAAATTTTATATCATCATCCCATTCTCAAATCTTGAGCTGGGAGCATCAGCTAATGTGTTGTTTGGTTCCAAAAAAAGCGGGCTTCCGTATGCAAAATCGTACATTATTGAACGGGCCCTCATTGTTCTTCTTCCAAAACGAGACCACATACAACGTCTACTTGGCAGACTTGGGCTTCACTCTTCCCAACTGACGAGCGATCAACTCATTCAACTTTTTTTCTCGTTATACAACCCCGGGTTACCACAACCAACAACAAAAATATGAATATAAAAAACGCTATTCGATCATTCATTACTAATCAACCGCCAAGCACCTTAGGAGGTCCTACTCCATCAGGTCCGCTGACGACTAAAGATATCATTGCTCCGCCGGCAATTGAAGTTGATTTTGATCACCTCACCATTGGAGATCAACTTGTTCGTACGTTATTTATTGCCGGGTATCCACGCTATGTAAGCGCCAACTGGCTCGAACCGCTTATTTCTTTTAACCATACGCTTGATGTGGCGCTTTATGTCTATCCATCAAAATCTGAGGAAATATTAGACAATCTGAAACGGAAGGTTGGAGAAATGGAAGCTACTATTCAATCAGATTTGAAACGGGGGCGCGCTATCGAACCATCAGTACAGGTTGCGCTTGAAGACGCGTTATCTCTCCAACAAGAACTTGCAAAGGGCTCTGAACGGTTTTTTCAATTTGGTCTCTATGTCACCATACCAGCCAAAACCATGGAGGATTTAGACAAAACGACAAAACAGGTTGAGGCGACGCTTGCATCACTCATGATTGTCACTAAAAAGGCAGTGCTTCAAATGGAAGAGGGATTCAAAACAACGCTGCCCATGGGACAAGACCGACTCATGATCACAAGGAATATGGACACCACGTCTCTTGCTACGACATTTCCATTTACCACATCAGAACTTACGGCAAATGAGGGCCTATTGTATGGCATCAACGAAGGAAATGAGAGCTTGGTTATTTTTGACCGCTTTACGCTTGAAAACGCAAACACCGTAGTGTTTGGAAAATCAGGATCTGGTAAATCATACATGGTAAAACTTGAGGTAATTCGAAGCCTTATGTTTAACACTGAAGTAATTATCATTGATCCGGAAAATGAATACGAGGCACTTACCCAAGCCCTTGGTGGTGAATATACCCAATTTGAATTTGGCGGCAAAACGAAAATCAATCCGTTTGACCTAGCGGTTCTTAAAGATGTGGGCGAGGAGGAAAATGATATAAATCAAAAAATTCTTTCACTCCATGGGTTTTTCCGTGTTGTTATGGGAAAACTTACACCAACTGAAGATGCTATCCTTGATCGCGCTCTCGTTCTTACCTATAAACAAAAAGGCATTACCCCTGATCCGTCAACACAGGACAAGGAACCCCCTCTTATGGAAGATTTATATAAAGTGCTCGTTGGCATGGAAGAAGAGATGGCTCGCGGTTTAGCCGACCGAATAGAAAAATTTGTTCGAGGAAGCTTGGTAGGAATTTTTGATCAACAATCAAATATGGAGATTACTAACAACCTTACGGTTTTTTCTATCCGTGACCTTGAAGATGAACTGCGACCCATTGCTATGTATCTTATTCTTGGTTTTATATGGACCAAAATCCGTAAAAATATAAAAAAGCGCGTGTTAATTGTTGATGAAGCGTGGTACCTCATGAAATATCCTGATTCAGCACAATTTCTCAACTCAATAGCAAAACGGAGTAGAAAATACTATTTGGGTCTGACTACTATCACACAAGATGTTGAAGATTTTTTAGCCGGAGACTTGGGTAAAACCATCATACAGAACAGTTCAATACAAATACTTCTTAAACAATCAACTGCAGCTATTGATCGGGTTGCTGAACTATTCTATCTTTCTGAAGGAGAAAAACATTTACTTCTCTCCTCTGATATTGGACAAGGGTTATTGTTTGCAGGTTCAGCTCATGCGGCAATTCGTGTTATTGCCAGTCCTGAAGAACATGCACTAGCAACAACTAAACCGCAAGAGTTGGAAAAACAAAAACAAGAACAGGCTGTTGCCCAACAACCAAAGCCCCGTCCAACGTTCACTGTTGAGACTATTTCTCCTCAGGTTAAACAATAACCTAGTATAATACGATATATGGCAGACGATGAAATAAAATCAACAGTGAAGGATTTTGTCGTTTCCGTGGGACCAACTGTTGTTGAAACTGAAGAACAGGCACTCGCTGTCTATTACCAAATGCGGTCGTATCCGGAATTACGCGCGCTGCTGGATCAACATCAAAAAGAAATATCCCGCGCTATCCAACAAAAAGACCCGCAAACACTTATTAATATAATACAAAAAGTCCAATCTGATTTTCTTCGTGGTTTATCAGAAAAAGCATATCAGGTTCAAGTTGATACGGAACGAAAAATGAAAGAGGCGCAGGCAAGTCCGGATGAAATAGCATATCGTGTGAACTCCACAGAACAAGCGTTATCAGAAACTCTTGGAACCGCAGAGGCAATGCGTGAGGCAAATAAAAAGAAAAACCAGAAGTGGATCGAAAAAATAGTAGAAAATTATACTCGTGAACCCCAATCATTAACAGACGCCATCGTTGCCAACGCGGAAACCTACGCCAACCTTTCTCCGGAAGAAATTATTCAAAATGCCGCAATGACAATACGGGGTGTGTCGCCGGACGCTGTTAATAAACTCCTGCGCGATCATGAGTTTGTTGAACGCGTTACGGATCTACAAAAAAACACCGTTACCGCCATTGAACAGCAAGTGATTGAGGCAGTGTTGGATTCACCGGAACCAACAACGACAATTAACGCCATGAACAGGTATGTCGAAAAAAGTGAAACCAAACCCGTTGAAATAGATGATCTTATTGAAAAAGCAAAACTCGTATCAACAGCAAGCAGCATTGTACGACAGGTACCGGAACATTCAGTTCCTGACTATGAAGGATTTTTTACATCGCTTGCGCAAACAGGAAATCCGATAGAAAAAGCGTTTGCCCCCCTTGCGGATGCCCTGCTGACTATTTTCCCTTCGGATACAAAGGAAACTATTGTCACCAGCGTTATGTCGTCTCTGTGGAAAAAAGACACGCGTGCAGGAAGTGCCGCTCAGGGAGCTTTGGGAGGCTTATTTCAATCTGAAATGGTCACAAAGGCCATAAAACAAGGAAATGCTATTTTTTCAACAACATCTAAGGGAAGTATTATTACGCCTGTCCAGTCTTTTTTTGGAGACGTCATAACCACGGTATTTCATCCAACGGTTGCTGATGTGTGGATAGAAATGGTTCGCACAGAAACGGGGCTACCTGCATCTTTATATCAACACTATCTGTCTCTTTTGGCGCGACGCGGTTCCCAAGAAGCGGCGAAAGCTCTGGCAACAAAGCTGGGTAAAAAGGCTGCTCAGGAAGCAGGAAAAGTAGCTGCAAAAAAAATAACAGTTAAAGCCGTAGGACAGACCATTGGAGCAGCGCTTGGCTCTCTTCTAATGGCTATCGGCATTCCTCCAGGAATAGCTCAGGCTATTGGGGCATGGCTTGCGGGAAAAGTTTTTGAGAAAATCGGTGGTTTTTTTGGGAAAGCCGTTGGACTTATTAAGGGCCTTGCAAATTATATTGCCGAGCCGTGGTTTAAAGATTATGGCACCGTGATTGGTTTGGCATTGATAGCAATTTTGATTGTCCCGGCTATGATACCCGCGTTGGGAACATTCTTTCCGTTTCTCCCCGGCGCTTCGTATTATGAAAAAAATACCAGCACTGCGTATGTACAAGGTATGACCCTGAGCGACGTGGGAGAGTCTGGGTCAAAATTTATTTCTATTCAAAAAAATCCTTCCCAAGTAAAATTTGAGAACAATTCGGGAGCGACGGTCGTGTATTCAATATCCATATCCGCAACGCAAGTTGACCTTTCCAATGTGCGTATAGATGACGTTTTTAGTGGGTTTTCTAAAAACGGACCCTTGTCCATCCCTCAGCCGTCCGCAATAACCATTCCGTCCATATCGGTTAGTCAACCGTTTACAACAACTGTTTCTTTGCCCATTGGTGGGGCGTACAACGACTCTGTCATTATTAACGCGCTCACTGTTGTTGCAGACGCAGGATCAAGTCTCGGAGAAACCAAAACGACCTCTGCGAGCATTATCATCGGCAGTCCGCCAACCGGGTGCTTTGCAGCCAAAGACTCGGGGCCGATGGACACCTGTGGTTCTGGGAGCCCACCATCCGCGTGGGATACAAACAAATGGGGCACTGTTGTTGGTGCCTTAGCCCAGCTATCTCGATCTGCCGCCTATATCGGGCGCTTATGTTCGAGCGGATCAGAAGAAATACCCGTATATTGGGTAAATACCGATTTCGGTGGCGGTTGTTATTCCGGTGGGGGAATTTATTTATATCAACGGGGGGTTCTTCCTGGGAGCGTTAACTATACGGTTGCACACGAATCCGGGCATGCGCTTGCGGCAAGAGGCGCTAACCCAAACTGGTTTAATCAGTATCACGCTGAGGGAATTTGGAGGACTGAGGGCCCCCTCCCAACATATTTTCGAACAACGGCATCTGAGGGTGAAGATTTTGCTGAGGCCATAGGCCTTTATGTTGGTCACTCATTCTATTATCCATCGAGGTGGAATTCGTATCCTCACTATCCCGAAAGTTACCCATTGCATTATAATTTTGTAAAAAATCTTTTTGGGGGGGTTGAATACTAATATGAAAAGAGTAATCTTAGTCGCTGTTTTAGCGCTTTCTTTTGGTGTTATTGCATATTTTTTGACGCTGCAAACGAACGTTCAAAAAGGGGCTGTTCCCATATCACAGACACAATTGTGGAAAGGCGTACTGCCCGGAAAAACCACCATTACCGATGTCTATCAAACTCTCGGTCCCCCATTAGTAACACTGTCAACCGCTGATACAACCACTCTTGCGTACCCCACCACAAACGAACATTGGAGCAATGATATTTCTGTAAGACAAGGTGGTGTTGTATTTATTAAGGAAAGGATTTTTCCTCTAGAGGCGGGTTCATATGAAAAAAGAAAAGTGGCTCTAACCTCTTCCCCCGTTCAATTATTTGGACCCGATTCAAACATAAATATATTTCTTTTTGTGTATCTAAACCAAGGAATTGCTCTGTCGGCCAACCCGATCAGCAACACCCTCTATGAGGTGTGGTATTTTCCTCCAACAGATATTACTGGATTTCTAAGTTTTCCAGAAACAAAGGGTTTTTCTGTAACCCCAATTATGGGAAGTGACATTTAACTTGTGGTGCGGACCGGCATAATGATATGCAGATAGCTATCGTCTGTTGTGGACCTAAACACTCCCGGGTTTAACGCTCCTGTCATTTCAAATTGCAATTTATCTTCTTGGAAGTGGCTTAAAAAGTCTAATACAAAACGAGAATTAAACGAGATCTCTCCTCCCTCTCCATCAACATCGGCCCCCAGCGTTACCTTGTTTTGGCCAACTTGTGGGGTGTTAGCAGATATGGTTAATTCTCCTTCGGTTATAAAGAATTTAATAATGTTTGCGTTGTCCCGGGCAAAAATGTTTGCTGATTTTACCGCCTGAAGAAACTTTTCCGTATCGAGAACAATTTTTGTTGTATATTTTTTGGGAAGAATTTTTTCAAAATTAGGATATTCTCCGTCTAAAATGCGTGTGTAAACTTCAGTTTCTCCGAGAAAAAATCCGAGTTGCGCGTCCTCTATTTTCTTTAACACAATGTTTTTATCCTCTTTGTTCCCAAGTCCGATGTGAACCACCTCAGATAGTGTTCTGGCTGGAATAGTTATATCAACATTTTCATCCATGGACAGACCAACTCTCTTTAATGAGAGTCTATATCCGTCTGTTGCCACAAAGAGCGTTTCTGTATCAGCTTTTTGAATTTTCACTCCGGTTAATATTGGTCTTCCTTCATCTGTTGCCGCTGCAAACAATACGCTTTCCAGTGCCCGAATGAATAATTCTTTAGGAATTTCTGCTCCTTTTGTTTTTTCGTGTTTTGGAAGCGGTGGAAATTCTTCTTTTGATACACAGGGAATTGTTGCCTCAAATCCGTTGCTTTTTATCACAAGAACTCCTTCTTTTGCGTTCATTTCTACAACCCCCTCAGGAAGAGAGGTAATAAACTCTATGAGAAGTTTTGCGGGCGCGCAAACCCCTCCTTCTTTTTCAATTTTTGCGTTGCTTTTGGACACAATTGACGTTTCTGTATTGGTTCCTGCCACAATAAAGATATTGCCTTTTGTTTCCAACAAAATGTTTTGTAGTATTGGCAGTTGTGCTTTTGGAGAAATAATTTTCCCTACGCTTGTTAATGTAGATAATAAGTGTGTTTGTAAAATTGAGATCTTCATAATATATTTATTAGTAGTAGTAATAATAAGCAGTGTTGAAAAGTGTATGATGTTCCGTCGCTTCTGTCAACGGGAGATAATAATAAGACAAAGGAGTAGGCTTTGGTTGTGGAAAAACCACAAAAAGTTGGTGGATAACTCTGTGGATAAAAAGTTGATAAAAGAGGATAAGTGGAAAACTCACATGAATTAAACCCATAGTTGTTTTTTTATCCCCACCACCGCCTCGCGTAAGCGTTCGTTTGTTGGTAGTTCGTGGGTAATTGTATCAACCCCGTGCATAATAGTGGTGTGATCTCTTCCTCCTAAAAGCCCTCCAATGTCATTGAGGGTCAGACCAAGCTCTACTTTACATAAATACATAACAAGTTGTCTGGGCCTGGCAATGGGCCTGTCTCTTTTGATTCCTTTTAGAGCAGTTGGTTTAATGTCATAGTATGCCGCAACGGAATCAAGAATTTCTTGTGGGCTTACGCGCCGCTTTGATGAAGGAGTGGCCGCGGAAGGAGAAGCTCCCCGCGCAGACAAAAGCGAGGTAATCGCATCAGGAGTAAGTTCTGTCTTGTGGGTAGACACCTCTGTGGTGAGACGCTTGAGAAACCCCTCAATGGCCCGCGTATCAGTAAGGTTTGCTGCAATTGTGCGTGCTGCATCAATGGTTAATTGAAGCCCAATTGCTTGAGATTTAATGTTGACAATGGCTGTGCGAAGTTCAAAATCAGGTGGGGAAATATCTACCATGAGTCCTCCTTCAAATCGAGACCGAAGACGATCTTCAAGCCGGGAAATTTCTGCCGGTGACCGGTCGCTTGTTAAAATAACCTGTCCTCCTTCCCGAAGCACAGCGTTAAACGTGTGGAAGAACTCTTCTTGTGCGGTTTGTTTTCCCGCTATAAATTGAACATCGTCGACGAGCAGTAGTTCTGCTGATCGATATCGCTGTTTAAATAACCGAACAGACTTTGTTTGAATAGCTTCAATAATGTCGTTTAAGAATTCTTCTCCGGCGCAGTACACAATTCGCGAGGTTGGTTTTTTTGTTAGACGTGCGTTTGCTACCGCATGCATCAAGTGAGTTTTTCCTACCCCCACCCCTCCGTAAAAAAACAACGGGTTATATGCACTTCCCGGGGACTTAGCAACCGCGGAAGCTGCAGCATACGCAATTTGATTGGTAGTGGAAACCGCAAACGTTTCAAACGTGAATTCTGGCCGAATATGCATGCGTCGGGCGGCACTCATCGCGTCTGGGTGAGGAGACTCCGTTGTTGATTGAGAAAACAATGGCCCGGCTTCTTTGTCAGAAAGCGGGCGTTTTTTTATCGTGACAACAAAAACAATACTGATATTAGCGCTTGTGTGATGATCCAACACGCTTTTTACAAGGGAATAATATCGGGTTTCCACCATTGTTCGGACCAGCGGGTTATTGAGTCCAACCGTTGCCACGCCGTCTTTAAGAGAAAGAAGTTCGCTGTGAGCAAAATGTGTTTGATAGGTGGCTTTTGAAACAGAAAGCTCAATCTCTGCTAAGACCGCCTTCCAAATATTGTTTAGTTCCATACTGTGTTGCGGGTGGGGTTGTGGACAAGTTATCCACAATATAATTGTAAACAGGTTTATAGTCAATAGAGAAAGAATGGTATAATGTTTATTATGAAAAGAACGTTAAAGAAAATTGTGTTTTCTAAGAAGACCAGCGTTCCCCTTTTTGTTATTTTTACCGTCATTATCTGTCTTGCTGTGTTTGTGAAAAGTGTCCTTATTAAAGATACCCATGTCGTGGTAGAACTATTGGTAAGCGGAGGGGAGTGGTGGTGGGAGACCACACACCCCCCATACTGGCTAGGCGACCCCATTGTTGAAGGAGCGGTTGAATATACCATCCAAGGAAAAAAACAAGTAGAACTATTAGAAGTACAAAAGTTTAACGAAGGGAGCAAAAAAACAATATATATCAAAGCAAGATTGCTTGCTACCGTGAACAAGTGGACAAAGAAATATCGATATAAACAAACCCCGCTTGAAATTGGAGCAACGATATTGCTTGCTCCCAACAACATTCAGCTTTACGCAAACATTATTGGTATACAAGGAGTGTCACCGGAAAGACAACGAGTAAAAAGAACGGCTACACTAAAGTGGTATAACATATATCCATGGCAAGCAGAAGCCATTTCCGTAGGAGATCAGATGATAAGCTCTGAAAAAGACGTATGGGTAACAATTTTAACAAAAGAAGTGACTAATGCCGAAAAAATTATCCTGAACGAATTTTTACGAAACCAACAAAACCCACAGGGGAACGTTGTTATTGGAACAATTGATCCATTAAAAAGAGATGTCACCATGACAGCAGAAATAATAACAACTCTCGCTACGAATAGTGAAGTGTTTGCTTATTATCTGCCAGTGAAAATTGGAGACATATTAATTATTAATCTGCCTAAAATAATCATTACCCCATTCATTATAGACATTCATTAGGTTCTTCTTGCAAGAAGACAAATGTTCCACGACGGGCGACGCATTGAAGCAAGGGGGACAGCTAATCTTCCCCACTCAAGAAGTTGAAATCCGGCAAGAGACAGGAAATAGTGAAGCTCAGGAAGGAAAAAATATCTCATTGAATGCAACTCATGAGTTGGTGGTTTTTTTAATCCATGTATATAAATTGTATGGTGTACATGAACGACATTGCGTTTGATATCCCACGTATTCTTTTTACCCCTTGTAATTGTTGCGTTTTGAAACCGAAATTGTTGTGTATGATTGGTCGGGGTATGAAGAAACACCCCGGGTCCATACCAACAATCAAAGATAAATAATCCACCGGGTTTTATACAACGACGAATGGTTTGAAAAAATTTAATTACAGACGCATTTGTTACTTGATAACTAAGCACATGAAACAGTGATACGGCCACAGCGAATTTCTTTCTTGATTTGTAGTTGATAATGTCTGCATGAACAAGGTCAAAAGAAGAATGAGTTTTTTTCATATTTTGTTTTGCAACAGCTAACATGGGCAACGAACAGTCTATTCCTGTGGGTGTATATCCCAGACGAGCAAATTCAACACAATGTTTTCCGGTTCCACACCCAATATCCAACAATGTTTTCCCCCGAATATTATAGGACTGAATCAGTTTGTCGACAACGCGGGCCTCGTAGGCGTATTGTTTTTTTGTGTATATAGCATCATATAAAGAAGCCGTTTTGGTAAAAGGTTTGTAATTAAACATATGACAATTTATTAATAGTGCTTACGAGCGTGTTTGCGGTTTTGTCCCAAGAAAACTTTTTTACGCTGTGATGTCGAGCTGCTCGGGATAACATGCGTTTTTTTGAATTGGGCAGACGAAGAAAACGCACTATCTCTTTTGCGACGCCATTTTCTGAATAATCATGAATATAGTACCCGGTTTTTTGATCAACGATTTCTCCATTCCCACCCAAAGAACGAAGTACCGGTATTCCACAGGACTGCGCCTCAATAACAGACAAGCTTGCTGTAGACCCCCCGCCGCAAAAAGGAGAACCGAGGTAGCAAAACACATCGCCGGAACGGTAAAAAGAAGGAAGTTTTTTTTCTGATACCGTTCCAACAAATTGAAACTCTCCCTCTAGGTGAAGCGAACGAACCAGCGCGGTATATTTTTCTTTTTCTATCGTATCGCTTATGCTTTCTGAAATATGTACCTCTATGTCAGAATAATGGCGCACAACCCTACTAATTGAGCGAATAAGAAGTTCAGTGCCTTTTAGCATGGTGTAATCAGTGCTATGAAGAAGAATAAACCGATTGTGCGGAACGCGACGCTTTACCGGAGAAAATATTTGGTGGTCCACCCCGTTAGGTAAATATATATCAGGGCTTCGTTGATATGTATTGTTTATATACGACGCGACATGCACATTTAATGTTGCCAGCACGTTGGCATGACGAATCCCATAGGTGTCGAATGGCCGATACAGCACACGCGCAATGGTGACAAATAATTTTGCGCGTAACGACATGGTGTGGACGCGAACGCTATCATAAAAAATAGACAAGGGCTCAGAACACAACACAATAGTTTTCTTTGAAAGAAGCACCGCTAAATAATTTAATGGGAAACTTGTTGCAAACACCACGGACCCCTCCCCAACCCGCTTCCGCAGCCTAAAGAAATTTATTAGAAAAGTAATTGGTAATAGTATCCAATAACAACAGGGGAACCTCCACAGTTTGTATACGTTAACATGTAATTTATTAAATTGTTTTTCCCAGTACGGAGAAACATCTTCCACATAAAGCGAGATTGCATATTTTTGTGACACCCTTCGTATTAATTCATAAAAATATTTTTCCCCGCCGCGCAACGCGATAAATTCTGTATGCAAAACGATGAGTTGCTGCATAATCATATTACACAAGGATCAATGATCCGGGTCCGAATAGTCCAATCAAATCTCCAGCCCGGCACTCAGACTGACGTTTGATAACACCTTTCTATTCCCAAACCATTTCGATATACTGTGGACGTCTATTATTGGAGAGTGTGGTTGCTCATTTTTTTCCATTATGAAGGATTGGTTAATTCAATATAGTATGAACAAAAAGATTATTAGGACGATTTTTATCGTGCTTTTGACTATACAAAACACCCTCGGGATTGTCAATGTTTTTGTCAGTCCAATCCCCATTCCACCAAGAACATCTATTGGAATAATGACAGGCATCGCCGCTTGCATGGTGGCTCTACTATGTTGGGCTTTGAAGAAAAAAATTATCAAACTGAACAGCAGCCCCAAAATAATTGATTATTACGTGTTATTGTTTATAATAATGAATGCAATTTCGTTATTGTGGAACGACACAATATTCGAACCGACAAAGTTTCGACTACTTATCATTGGAGTGCTTCAATATATAGTTCTTCGTATCATTGCCCCAACTCAAAAAGAAAAAATGTTTATATTTCACTCATTAGGCGTTGTGGTGGTGATAGTGTCTAGCATTAATTTATTTCAACTGTTATTTCGTCCTGTCATGATACAAATAGCCAAGCAGTATTTTTTTGGTGAAATGGTTTATGGCATTGCCTGGGAGCTTCAACGGGGAAGAATTCCTTTTTGGGGAAACAATACCATACTATTTCCGGCGTTTACAAGCTTAATATGTTTTCCAATAAAATCCACTGTTATTAGGTGGGTTGTGATATTGGGGCTCATCCTTATCCCCTTTTCTTTTGTCGTGTCGAATTTTCGTTGGATAATGACGTGTTTTTTCTTAGGTATGGTTATATTATTTTATTTCTCAAAGGAACTTCAAATGTTTTTTTTAGAACACATCCAACCAACCCTATTAGTCGTAACCGGCTCTCTTGTTATCGGACTCATATTTTCTACCGTCTTTTCCCGTTATAATCTTATTAACAGATTTTTATTTCAGGATAAAGCAAGAGATGTAACATACTCGATTGGACGGCTATATCTTTATAATCAAGCATTAGAAGTTTTTAAAGCTTTCCCCGTGGTAGGAGTCGGCGTTGGTAATTATCCTTATTATGTTGATCCAATCGAAGGATTAGCATATTTCCATTCGCTTAGCGGAAAATACGATGAATCAGACAAACAACCCGTTTCTTCTCACAATGAGCCATTAACCATACTCGTTGAGATTGGGGTAGTTGGAGCCGCGTGGTGGTTAATGATAAACATATATGTGTTTCAACGAGCCGTAACATTGTTGCGCTCCAAATACTTTATAAGCAAGAGCGATTTGTTTGTGATAAGTATTTCGTTTACGTCACTATGTTTATATTACCTGTTTGGTTTATTCGAAAACGTTTCGCCAAATAACTATATTTATATTTTTTTCCTTTTTGGAATTATCGTTTCACAACATAACGGAAGAGACCAGCGCTCTTAGCGGAGCTGTTTCATGAAAATAATAAGACCAATTGTATTTATTGGGATAGTAACTTTTAATAGCGAACGCCATGTTGCTAAGTGTTTATCGATGATTAGAAAACAAACATACCCAAACATTCAAACAATAGTTTTAGACAATAATTCAAGCGATTTTAGCAGCAGGTTGATCCGTAAATATATACGCAAAGAAAAATTTATTCAAAGCAAAGTAAATATTGGGTATGGTATGGGTCACAATGCCATCATTCGCGCCTGTCACCCTCGGCAAAAAGACTATTATATGCCATTGAATCCGGATGTTGTATTGAACCCATCGTACGTAAGCAATCTTGTAACTGAATTAAAAAATAACAACGCAGATTGGGGTATAGGAAAACTGTATTGTATGGACAGTTATCATCATAGCAAAAAAACGATTTATAGTACCGGGCACGCCCTACTTTCTAATGGATACGCGATAAATATTGGAAACGGAATGCTTGATGATGATAAACAGTTTATTAGTAAAGAGGTGTTTGGAGCTCCCGGAGCCGCCCCGCTTTATACCGGGAAATTAATACACAGCATAGCTTACAAGGAAGGTTTGTTTGATAAACAAATGTTTATGTATTATGAAGATGTTGATGTTGATTGGAGAGCACGACTAAATGGATTTCGTTGTTGGTACGCTAGCACAGCCACTGGATATCACCTCGGCAGTACAGCTCAAGGAAGGATTAATACGCAGGCATTAGCAAATCGATATCTGAGCGTAATAAAAAATGCCCACGCATATGATTTGTTTGTATATAATTCAATTGTTATTTTTTGTCACTGTGTGTTTAAATTATGTACAGAACCAACAGAGGGAATTTGGTTAATACAACAACTAGTAAAAACAAATCTTTATGCACTAAAAAGAAGAACATCACCAAAGGTGCCCCGATCTTATATGGCGGGTTGGTTTTTATTAAACAAACACCAACTCACTTTGCAACCGAAAACAATTTTACAAAGGCTAATGTATTATTTTAATCAACAGCATTAATTGATATATGAGCACTGTGGCAATTAATATCGTAACGTATAATAACGCCTCTACGATTCAAGAGTGCTTAGAGTGTATTCAAAAGCAGACATACCGCAAATTTTCCGTGTTTGTTATCGATAACGCCTCAACAGATAACACAGTGTTCCTTTGTAAACGATTTAAGATTCAACTTATAAGAAATACGACCAATTTTGGATATGCAGCAGCACACAATCAAGGGATTTGTTTAACAAAAAGCAAATATATTCTTACATTAAACCCCGATGTGTTTCTTAGACCAGATTTTTTACAACAAATGGTTTCAGTGCTCGAAAGAAACACACGTCTCGGATCGGCTTGCGGGTTATTATTAAGAATTGATCACACGAAGGAGACACCAATGGTTATTGATGGCGCAGGGTTGTTCATGAGAAAAAATAGAAGGCAAGGACTTCTGTATGAAGGCAAGCCAGCCCAATCAACGCTTCAAGCCGATTATATACTCGGCCCCGACGGAGCAGCCGCCTTTTATCGAAGAAAAATGCTTGAAGACATTGCCATTAATCAAGAAATGTTCGATGAAGATTTCTTTATGCACAAAGAAGATGTTGATATTGCATGGAGAGCCCAGCGCGCTGGCTGGTCTTCGATATTTATTCCGAAAGCAGTAGCCTATCATATTCGAACATTTCGACCCGGGAAAAGAAAAAACATATCAAACTCATTACGGTGCATTAGTTTACGTAATAGGTACCTATTACTCATAAAAAATGATAACTGGAATTACATCACGAGAGACATATTGTATATAGTAACTTATGAGTTAGGAATTTTTTTGTATATACTGTTTGTTGAGCAACACTCACTGCGGGCATATATATCAGCATCTTCCTTGTGGAAAATAATGATGCGAAAACGTCGTTATATACAACGTCGATGGCCAAATCATATACAAAATGCATATAATTTTTTTTTATCATAAACATGTTAACGATATTATCCGTGCCATGTTATAGCTCCTCAATTAAGTCATTACTTTCTGTTGTTCAGCAATGGATTTTCCAAAATAAAAAAACATACATTTGTGTAACAAATGTATACGTGGTTGTAGAATCACAACGTAATAACGCCTTTTTACGAATACTACAGACATCCGGAATGAATGTTGCCGACGGAATGCCTCTTGTGTGGATTGGAAAAATGCTTGGATATTCACAAATCGAACGGGCATACGGTCCGATGCTAATGAAACGCATCTGTGGTATATCCGAACAGCAAGGGTACAAAATATTTTTATATGGAACAACCACTTCTACACTGTCCCTCTTAATACAAAAATTGAAACAACAATTTCCTAAACTTATTATCGTAGGTTCTTTTGCTCCCCCTTTTCGTTCTTTGAGTAAGAAAGAAAATAAAGAAGTCTTTAATAAAATAAACGCTTCAGGAGCTCACGTTGTTTTTGTTGGAATAGGTACTCCAAAGCAGGAAATTTGGATGTACCAAGCGAGAAAGAAGCTTCAGGCAAATATTCTCATCGGGGTTGGAGCCGCGTTTGATTTTATTGCCGGAACAAAAAAACAAGCTCCTCGTTGGATGCAACAAATAGGATTAGAGTGGTTATTTCGTATGGCTCAAGAGCCTAGAAGATTGTGGAAGCGGTATTTAATTAATAATATCCTTTTTTGTTATTATTGCTTTCGATTACTTATATCTAAGTGAATTGTTTGAAATGAGATTTTCTAAAACAGCAGAAAATTCATTTTTCGTGTTTCCTAATCCTGAAGGGAGATACATTCCCTCTTTTTCAAATCGTTGAGCGATTGGAGTATCCAAATGTTTGTATATACCAATTTTTTTAAATGCTGTCTTGGGAGAATAAAAAAATGATCTTGTTTGGATTCCATGTTCGCTCAGGTTTTTCATGAGGACGTCTCTTGACATACCATACGTCTTATTAATGACACGTATTGCATACATCCAATACACGCTTTTTGCCCACGGTTTTTTAACGGGAGTGATAATACCGGGTATGGTATGTACGTGTTTAAAATAATACGCGGCCATTCCCTGTTTCCGTTTAATAGATTGTTGTATGTGAGATAGACTTACTAACCCAAGTGCCGCTTGGATATTCGTCATTTGATAGCGATACCCCAAGGCATCATGGGTAAATCGTTTATTTTTAACATGTGAGAGGTTTTTTAACTTTAACGCTTGCTCATGCCAACGCTTATTGTTCGTGAGCATCATGCCCCCCTCTCCACAAGAAACAATTTTGTTTGCATAAAAACTAAAAACAGAAATGTCACCAAATGAACCAACCTTTTTTCCTTTATACTCCGCTCCGTGTGCTTCTGCTGCATCTTCCACAACATAGAGATGATGTTTCCTTGCTACTGCCATAATAGGGTCCATGTCGCAAGGGTGTCCATAAAGATGTACTGGAATAATGGCTTTTGTTTTTTTTGTAATAAACTTTTCGACAAGAGAAGGATTAATCGTATATGTCTCTTCATCAATATCAACAGGGATTGCTTTTGCTCCTACATACCAAATTGCAAAATAACATGAGGCGATTGTCATAGCCGGGAGTATCACTTCATCCCCCGGACCAATTCCAAGAGTTAGCAATGCGAGGTGGAGTGCCGTTGTCCCTGAATTTGTCGCCGCGCCAAATCGCATACCAATATAGGAAGAAAACGCGCTTTCAAACCGTTCTACTTGCTGTCCTTCTCCCGACAACCAGCCGGATGCAATGACTTTCCGGATTACTTTGTATGTTTCAGGATAAATAATTGGACGGTTTACAGGAATTGCAATCATATAATAATTTCCTTTTTTTCTTTGGCGGATTTGTAGACACTTTCAATTAAATGGATCACTGTCGCTCCATCAGCGGTGTTCGGTGATGGTTGTGTGTTGTTTCGTATACACGCAGCAAAATATTCAATTTCTTTTTGATAGGATAGTGTTTTGATGGAAGTAAAATCATATGTTTTTACCAGCGTATTATTTTGATTCCCAACAATGAGCCTATCACCATTTTTTGAATCAATGAGAATATATCCTTTTTCTCCCCACACCTCTATGGTGATATATCCAACCCATTGAGTCCAGAAACAGGTAATAATTGCCTGTTGTTTTTGTTTTGTGGTGAATATTGCTGTCCCAACATCCTCCACACGCGTTTTTTTCCAATAGACATTTCCAATTGATCCTACACAGGAAACGAAATCGCCCATAAACCACCGGGCAATATCAATCAGATGACATCCGTTATCAATAACTGTTCCGCCACCGGACAACCGTTTATTCCAAAACCAACCATTTTTTACTTGCTCCCCATTATTTCCAATGCTGCCTTTAAATAAAAGAATTTTTCCAATACTTCCTTTTTGAATAAGTTCGTGTGCCTTTTGTATTGAGGGAAAGAATCTGTGATTAGAGCCGGTTTTTACAAGACGTTTATATTGTTTTGCTGCACGGACAATATCATCTGCATCACGACCCGTTGATGCAAGCGGTTTTTCACACAATACATGTAGTCCGCGGGAGAGTGCGTCAATGGTGCACGGCTTATGATAGATATTCGGTACAGCAATTATTGCCGCATCACACGGAGTTTTTTGTAGCACCGATTGGAGCGTTGTGCCGGAAACGACCCCATAGATAGCTCCGGTCTTTTTTGCTTTCTTTTGGTCCAGATCAACAACAGCAGCAAGGTGAACAGATGAAGATGCCTGGAGACACGCCTGAATTCTTTTCTGTCCAAAATATCCACAGCCGACAACTACAATACGTAAGCGTTTTTTCATGATATCAGTGTTCTACTCCATTTTGTTTTCCCATTGTAGCAGCGATTCCTTCTAAGAACAACAAACTGTATAATGAGACGAATTCTCTTCTATGAGTAAGAAAACGACAAAAAGCAATCTAATTATTGTTGCATTTTATGCATCAACAACAAGCGGTTGTGATTATGCAACACAGACGATTGAAATTTTGGGAAAACGCCACACCGTTATTGGATTTGTCCTCGGGGAACCGATTACCTGGAGGGATATTTTTTCTTTGGACAAAAAGAAGACCCTTGTTGAGAAGCATAAACAATATACATTTTTCCGACCGTTTTTTGTTGTTCCCGGACAACGCGTATTACTTATTAAACAACTAAACCTATTTATCAACGCAATTTTACTTAGAATATATATATCAATGTGCTATACGCGGAAGAAAAAGTATTTTTGGTGTTTTGAACCGTTTTTTATGCCCACATTGTTCCGGGTATTTTCTTCGTATATAACGGTGTTCGATTGCGTAGATTATTTTTTGACTGTGAGACAACCATTTTTGTCTCATATGGTGTTTATGCTTCGACACGCAACACACGTTTTCGTCAATTCCTTCACCCTACAAAGGCAATACGACCGTTATCGGTCAGACATCACCGTTGTTCCGATGGGGTTTGCTTATCGTTTATTCCATCAAAAGCAACCCAATAAAAAAGTGGTGTTAGCAAAGTCCAATCGCATCGGTTTTGTAGGCGGAATAGATGATCGGTTGGACTACGAACTTTTATATAAAGTAGCTCAATCACTGAAAAACAGTTCATTTATTTTCGTTGGAAAAAAGTATTTTTCTGACATCAATACACCAGCTGTTGTTCAATTGTTGTCTTCTCTACCGAACGTGAACTTCGTTGATGAGGTGCGTAAATCAGAAATACCCGCGATAATCAAATCATTTAACATCTGTCTTATTCCTTACGACAGTAAGCAACCATTTAATCGTTATTGTTTCCCAATGAAAACGCTTGAATATTTTTTTTACGGAAAACCGGTGATTTCAACACCGATAGAAGAATTGAAACGGTTTCCAAAGTTTATCCGCACAGGAAAAACAGCAGCAGAATGGGATTACATTATACGGGAATTGCTATCGAAACCCTGGCCAATAACTTTTCAGAAGGAAGAGAGGAAAATTGCCGAGGCAAACAGTTGGGACAATAAAATATCTGTAATTACGAGATTAATTGATTAGAGTTCCTCTCCCCCATCCGGAACTTTAATTCTTTTAGGTAATACAATAATCCAATCGCAAGCCCTTTGATTCTGGTAATAAAAGTGATGATTATAAGAATCCAATCATCAGTCCGTAAGATTTTTCTTTTTAACATGTCTCCGACAATCCTTTTAATACCCTTGAAGGAATCAACGAGGTTTTTTGTAACTACTTGTGTTGCAAATCCGTACCCTGAAAACGCATAGTATCCGTAACATGCCATTTCTCCACAGACATATGACAGGTTTTGTTTTTTGAGGGCAGCTTTGTTTAATTTCTTATTATGGTACACAAGCATTTTTGGATCATGAAGAATTTTATAACCAAACGTAAGGATTCGTAGTATCATTTCTCCATCCTCACAGTTTGTGCTAGCAGATCCTGGACCAAGCCAGGTTTTAAACAACCCGATAGATTTTAGGGCAGATCTTTTTACGGCGAAATTGTTACCGAAACCGACGCGCTGATGATGTGTGGGTTGGACAAATGAGGCATTTGCTGTTGTGATAGTGGGCTGACACGCCCATGAAGGAATATTTCCGTAGGGATATGTATTTCCGGTTACGCAGGAAATATCAGGATGTGACGCAAAAGTAGATTCGATTCTACTGGTCCAATTGTTTGAAACAATACAATCATCGTCTGTAAATGCAAGAATGTTTGACTTCGCGACGCATATTCCAGTATTCAACGCTTTTGATTTGCCGACAAGGTTTTGTCTGAGATATGTAATGAAATTGTTTTTTCGGCGCAGATTTTCTACAAGCTGCAGTGTATTATCGTTGTCGCTTTGGTCGACAATAATAATTGCAACACGTTTTTGTTTTTTCTGTTTGAGAAGCGATTGTAAACATCCACATATCTTCTCTGGTCTGTTTCGCGTGGCGATAATAACGGTTACCATACATTAGTCTGATCGTTCATAATATCAATTATAGTGTTAATCAGTTTATAATACCCGTTACACTGGGGAATAGATATTTATGAACATATTATTTATCGTTCCGGAAGAATATGAAGGAGACAGGTGGGGAGGAGTTACCACCTATTCTTTATATACAGCCCGTCAATTGTACGCACAGGGAAATAGCGTATCAATTCTTACTCCGGGGGAAAAACCGGCACACGATATACAGCAAGGTATTCATATATATAAGGTGTGGGGGGATAATAAACACGGATTATTAGATAAGGTTATTCATAAGATATTCCCAAAGGTACTCGCGCGGATTTATTGGCAACGAGCCGTGTTACGTTTTGTCCGAGCACACAATACATTTACTATCATTGAAGCTCCGGAATGGGGTTCAAGCACATTATTTCTATCGATATATAAAATTTCTACAATTGTTGTACGGCTTCATCGGTCAACATATCAATATCTAAAAGACAACGATCTACCGGTTAAGATAGAAGACCGGATTATCAATGTTCTTGAATGGCTTTCAATCGTATTTGCCAATGCCGTTACTGCCCCAACAGTTTTTATGAGCACACAGCACTCATTGCTTACAGCCGTGTTTAAGATAATCAAGAAAACCATAGAGATCATTCCAAACGGAGTGTCCATGCATGATACATACCGCGCCAAATCGCTGCGCGTGAAATATAAACGCATTTTATTCGTTGGCCGACTAGAAATTGGAAAAGGATGCGATTGCCTGATACAAGCGATTGAAAAAGTCTTAGTGGAAGTTCCAACAGTTCAGTTGCTTATGATTGGTGAAGATACTCATATGTATATCAACAATGTCTATTGTAGTTTCAAGCATCAACTACTGTCCTTTATCAGTAACAAAAAAATGAAACAACACATACGATTTATACCACGAGTGCGCAATAGCCAATTATATCGATATTATAAAACATGTTCCGTATTTGTGATTCCCTCCGTAGGATACGAAAATTGTCCAATGTCATTATTAGAAGCAATTTCGTATAACCTACCAGTTGTGGGAAGTAATGCGGGAGGAATCCCTGAGATTATCAACCATACGCGAGCCGGCTTGCTTTTTAAGCAGCGGGACAGTAATGATCTGGCGGATAAAATACTCCTTTTGCTCCACAACACACATACGCGGGAAGCTATTATGCAAAATATTCAGAAAGAAAAATATACATACGATATTACGCGTACGGCATTGCTAACCAAGGACCTTTATCAGAAACTTAGCGGTAAATCAGGAAAGCGACAACGTATATGAATAGAAAAAACGTTCTAATTATTGGTTCCGGAAACCGTGTTCAAAAAACCATTCTGCCCGCGTTATGTTGTCTTCCCAACATTTTTACCGTCGTTGGTATATATTCCCGTACAGAAAAAACCCTAGTATTTCCGGATGGAAAAACAAAAATGAAAACAATTACCGACACAGGCAAAATCGACTTCAGATACATCGATGTGATTATTGTTGCCGTAACGACCGAGAATGTTCCTGACGTAATCCACAGCCTTGCGAGACACAGGGTAAATCATATTGTTCTATTTCTCGATACACCCGTTCTTTATATGAAACATATATATACGGCCCGATTATTTTCTTTATTTAAGAAGGTGTACGTAACCGAAGACTATATTGCGATGTCTATCACCAATGTGGTTAAACGAATTATACAAGCCGGGTCCATCGGAAAGCTTAAACAAATCTATCTGTTCCATGGTGGTTATAAGTATCACGCCTTGGCATTTCTGAGACGCATTGTTTCAGAACGATATATTTCTACCATGATTAGGAAAAGAGTGTCTAGCGCGATAAGCAAGATTCATATACGCTTTCCGGGCGGGACTTGCGCGACCATTTTTGAACCAAAAGATTACACAGTGGGAAGACTTCTTATTGTAGGTGAAAAGGGTTTTATATCGGATTATCCTCTTTCCGGAGAACATGCAATTAACATAACATACACATTTAAGAACGGTTTCTATAGTGGGATGAACGTTTCTGGAGGAGTAGTCGAAAAACACAGGATAAGCAACCCTTTCTATTGGAGAATTATCAAAAATCTCTCAGATGAGCCGTTGATTAATTGTATAAAAATAGAAGGATTCATTCGATTGTTTGAATCATTGGCAGATCAGACATTACAGTATGTATATTCCTATGAAGACGGTATATATGATGGAGCCGCATCGGCAATGCTCGATGCATATGGATTTTTTGTCGATGCCCGCCTGCCGCTATTTCAACAATCAATCATGCACAAGTTAATCAGCACAACAAAGAATTTAAGAATATGACGTAGTAATTGTATTACTTGGCAAAAACCTGGGCAGACATCTCCACAGCGCCTAATATAATTAATATACATTCAAGATAGTTAACACGACAAAATCTATTATATATATTCGGCGTTCAACGCCAATCCTTGTTCATTTGAATTCACACCATGATGTGCTACGAACGATTATCAAATAATAGGTCAGCCTCAGATGTGGCCGTGGCAGGTGGGATTGAGGTTGACAGTAAAAGCGGGACGAAACACTGCTCTCGTGGTATACTTACGAAGCTTATTCGAGGCGCACGACAGTGTTGTAAGCGCCCTTGAAACGTTTCATTTAACAAGATACAAGGTATGGTAAGAAAAGTTAAGAATTTACTCAAACCCGCCCTTTTTCGTCTGTATAAGTGTATGAAAACGCTATTGGGTGCACGGTTTCATACAACAAGACCCGAGTTCCCTACGCAGCCGTATACATTTACCCGTGATGATGCAAAGCGCATATATAATATAGTTTTAAGCGGAAAATTGAATCACCGTTTTGGACCTGAAACATCTTTATTGGAAAAAGAATTTGCTACCTATCACAAAACCAAATATGCACTCGCAACTAATTCCGGTACGTCAGCCTTAGAAATGGCGGTGAAAGCGATCGGTATAAAGCCGGGTGATGAGGTCATTGTTCCCGCATATACCTTTGTCGCTACCGCACAAGCGGTCCTTTCCCGAGGAGGAATCCCTGTTTTTGCAGATATTGACGATACATTCACTCTTTCACCAGCATCGGCCCTAGAAAAAATAAATAAAAGAACCAAGGCAATCATTGTAGTTCATGCATTTGGTAATGTTGCGGATATGGATCGAATTTTAGGGATTGCGAAACGACATAACTTATTTGTTATCGAGGACAGTTGTCAGGCGATTGGTGCGTCATATAAGGGTAAAAAAGTCGGTTCATTGGGCGATATCGGTTGTTTCTCATTTAATGAAACAAAAGCTGTTTATACCGGTCAAGGAGGCATGCTCACAACTTCTAACAAGAAATTTTATGACATCGCTAATATCACGCGAGAAACTGGGCAAATAGACATAATGCTCGGAAGCGACGTACAGACAACCGGCAACACGTTTGCGTTAACGGAGATGCAAGCCGCTCTCGCACGTTCAATACTTGGTCAACTCGACAATTTAAATATAAGAAGGAAAAACAATTACGAATTGTTTACCAGGATCATTGGGACAGAAGAACTCCCCTTTCGATGGTATAGAATCCTGCCAGAGGCAGGACCATCTTTTTCCCGTCTCAATTTTATGGTAGATTTTAAAAAACTTAGAACTACCCGCAATGCGTTTATTACCAGGATACAGGTACAGGGAGTACCAATGAAAACATTTTATCCGATTCCGCTGTATAGGTATTCTCTCTTTCAGAACAGAATGGATAGTCTCATCCATAGTTCATTTCCTTTTAATCAGAACAGCCACGTTCAATATAAAGGAATGTACCTGCCGTTTGTGGAATTGTTTTATAAACAACAGATTGGGATTGATTTTAGCCCATATTTAACCCGTGACAACATTATTTATTTTTGTACAACCTTTCGAAATCAGATGAAGTCGTACAGATGAGACGTATGAAAAAAAACAGCCCACGTTCAAAAAAAAAGCTCACCATAGGCATGATTGGTATGGGTTTTATTAGCGAAGTGCACATTCGTGCGTATCGTACCCATGGAGATGTCGAGATTAAGGCTTTTGCAGACAGCAATCAGGGCCTTTTGGTTCAGAAAGGAAAACTATTTGGTATTAACGAGCTTTATCCGGATTATCATTATATGCTTGAAGATAAGGCCATTGATGTCATTGATGTCATGACACCACATTTTTTGCATTTACGGTGTGTCTGTGACGCATTGAAGGCAGGCAAAACTGTTATCTGCGAAAAGCCAGTTGCTACAAATCTTAAGGATATTGACTTAATGATAAAAACAGCAGAGCGCGTAAAAAAGAATATATATATCAAACAGTATTTACGTTTTTCTTCAGCAAACAACAAAGCACAACATTTATTATTACACAATAGAATAGGACGTCCGTATTTAGTTCAGTGTACGTTTACCAGTCATTCGGTTAAGGATTACGCAAATCCATATTCATGGAGAGGAAACGTAAAAGAAGCAGGTGGCGGTGTTTTTATTGATGTAGGGGTACATATGTTAGATTTTCTTCAGATGATATTCGGGTCTCCCATTGCCACATATGCGCAATGCCGTAAGATTTTAACAACACTCCCCCAGAAAGGTGAAGATTTTGCAAGTGCGCTTATAGAATTTCCCAATGACCTCATGGTCAGCATGAATTGTACGGAAAATGACACAGCGTACGGTTTTCGTTGGGAAGTACGAATATACGGTACACAGGGAGTTATGACTATTACTGATAAAGGAAATGAAGCGAAAGTATTGCAGATAATACAGGGAAACACAACGAAATATGAATTTATTGAACGAAACTGGTGGGAAGGAGCAAATATATCTGCTCTTACCGATATCATTGACAGGATACAGCGAGATGAAAAACCGGTGGTTTCATTGGAACATGCGCGGAGCGTCATTCAAACAATCGTCCGATCGTATGAATCCGCGCGACAAGATAAAAAGATATTTTTCCGTTAAAATACTAAGCATTGAACCCGTATGAAAAACAACATCACACTTTGCCTAGTTGACGTTAAGGTGCCGTACGCACGGGAAGATATTCTTCCGCTTAATCTTCTTTCCCTTGCCAGTTATTTGGTTGAACATAAGATACTTAAACCGAAACAGATAAAAATTGTTAATTCTTCTTCACGGCACAGCATAGAAAGAATTATTGAGTATAAACCTACTATCATCGGAATGTCAGTGGTTACACCCGCATACCCATACGCACTAAAACTTGCAAAAACGTTCAAAAAAAAATTACATGTTGCTGTCATCATCGGCGGGCACCATATAACGGGTATACCGGCGCTTTTAGGATATCCTTTTGATGTCGGCGTCATGGGAGAGGGAGAGGGTCCTCTTGCGGACATTGTGCGTATCATGACAGAGGGAAAGCCATTAACGCCTGAAACGTTACGTCATGTCCCCAATGTTATTTATATTAAACATGATGGCGGCGTGGTGCAAAATCCAATGCGACCTCTTTTAAATCCGGAGGGAATTCCGAAATATAATTGGTCACTGCAAAAACGTGAAGAGATTTTCCAGTACAAAACGGTAGTCGAAGACGGGCGTGCGAGAACGGTAGCGAATGTTCCGATGTTTTCTGCGCGCGGTTGTCCATATCGCTGTGTTTTTTGCGCCAGGCAGATTTTATGGAAAACAGGCGCCGCATTCCGTTTTTTACCTATAGATCAAGTTGTAGATGACATCGAATATTTATATAGAACCTATCATATCTCCTCCATAGAGTTTTTAGATGATACATTTGCGGTATCGAAACAACGTATACGGGAATTATTGGATAAACTCAAACAAAAAGGCTTACTTGGGAAAGTAGTGTTCTCTCAAATTTTTGTCAGAGCAAACCTTATAGATGAAGAATTTGCCCTGTTACTTAAAGAACTTAGGGTACTCGCTGTATTTATGGGAATAGAAAGCGGAAGCCAAAGAATCCTGAAATTTTTGAAAAATGGTTCTTTACAGATACATCATGTTAAACGAGCCATGAAACTTTTTGCACAACAAAGGATACGCGTTTATGGAAGCTTTATGCTTTTTGTCCCTGGAGAAAAGGTGGCTGATATGAATAAAACATACGCTTTGGCATCGTGGTTTGCTCATCAGGAAAACGTCCATGGGATTGGCCAAAATTTAACCGTACCGTATCCCGGAACTAAATTATGGGATGACGCCGTTACACAAAAACACACCGATATCCAATCGCTAAACTGGAAATATTTTGTTACTTCCTATTACCAACTTTCAATTGGTCACATGGTATTTTTTCGAAACGGATTATCAATAAAACAGCTGAATGCATATTGGAAGCGCATGTATGAACTTGTAGAATTTATTAATCAAAAGAATAGGTCTCTTCCAGGATGGAAAGAATCAGTCAAGGAGACGGATGTAAAAAGCCAAGAATTAGCGGCTCGCCTTGCGATGAAGCGACGAATTGAACGGATAGTCCGTAATCCAACCCATATATTTTCGTACCTACTGAAAGCCGTATCCAGAATTACTCATTAAAGACATACGGCGTTTGGAACACGGATTACTATCTTAAGATTTCCAAGGATATAAACAGTTCCCTGTACCGTTTTTCAGCTGTTATACTGTTACACTTAACAATTGCGGTTCGCCGTGCGTTACGAGAAAGTTTACGTGCTAGATTTTTGTGGCGTTTAAGCTTAAGGATGTCATTCACAATAGCATCAACCGAATTATTCGTCAGCAATCCATTGATTTCGTGTGTGATAATCGTACTGATAGCGCCGAGATTACTAGCAATAATAGGTTTCCCTGCGAGCAGGTAGTCAAGGAGCTTCATGGGATATAAATAGAACGGAAAAAATTTGAAACTACGGTAGAGAGCAAGACAAACATTGGAACGCGCGACGTATGTTGTAAATTGGGCATGGGTTATCGGGTTTAGCAATATTATATTTGTGGTGTTTTGGACTGGATACCAGTAATTCGACCCGATAAAGACAAAAAGAACATTCTTGTCATATCCGGCGATTCGCTTAGCCGCTTTTTGCATGATATCCGTAGCGTTCCAAGGTAATCCCGCATCCCCTCCCCAGAGCACCAGGAAGGAGTCGTTTCGTATGAAGCGAGCAAGCGGGTTATTTTTTGGATGGTGTTGGTATTCTTCTGTGTTAATAAAATTCGGGATCACGGCGGATTTCCGTATATATAGTTTCTTTTTTGCGAACTTCATCAATTCATGTGAAACACAAATGGACGCACTGGTGATACCGGATAGTAATCGGCGCTTTACATTGTTTTTCCACACGAACCATTGCGCGTATATGTCATGCGAAAATGCGAATCGTTCTTCCGGGAATCCGTGTATTTCCCAAACAATCGGAACATCGGACAGTAGGATTTTATTGAGTGTGTATTTATCAAGGAGACAGGATCCGTCTATTCGGATAATGATGCAGTCTAATATTTTTTTTAGTTTCCAAAGCACAATACAATTTTTTAAAAATTTTCCCTCAGAATGCTGGACAAGGATCACACGGCATCCGAGGCTTTCCAACAGTCTTTTTCTTCTAGATATATTTATTGGTATAGCGTTGTTAAGTGTGCTATGTGGGACAATGTAGGCAATTGTGGCACTATAATTATGTGATGTATCTTCCATATGACTTGAGCACTTCCAATCCGCCGTCACGGATAATTGATCCCTGATCTAGAATGATAATGCGCGTGCACTGTTGCTCAATAAGCTCCAAATTATGCGTACAGATAATAATCGTCCGAGTATGTTTGTTGTTTAACAGTGTATGTTTTGCTTTTTGGCGGAAATTGTCATCTCCTACCCCAAGCCCTTCATCTAAAACAAAGATATGTGGATTTGCGTGAATTGCTATAGAGAAGCCCAACCGGAGCTTCATACCTTCGGAATAGGTGAATAGACACGCATCAAAGAATTTTCCGAGTCCGGAGTAGACAATAATTCGATGGAGTTTTTGTTGTATTTCATGTTTTTTCATACCCAACAACATACCATTGAGATAAATATTTTGTTCACCCGTCAAATCCGGGTGAAATCCCGCTTCCAGATCAATAAGCGACACCAGTCGTCCATTAGTGGTTACTGAGCCAGATGTGGGTGTCGTTATGCCTGCAATAATTTTAAGGAGTGTTGTTTTTCCTGATCCATTTAATCCAACTATCCCCACCTTTTGCCCCTTGTTTATTATGAGATTTATATTATTTAGCGCAATAAATTTTTCTTCACGACCTTTATAAAATTTTTCGACGAGCGTCGGTTTTTCGTGATGAATTATATATTCTTTAGTGATATTTTTCAGTTCAATAGCAATATCGTTTTGTGGTTTCATATCCAATCATCAAAGTTTTTACTTTCTTTCCCAAACAGTGAAACGCCAAGAATACAGATAACTGTAGTTGTAAGGATATTTGTTCCAAGCATGGCTGGGCCCGGCAATGGTGCTCCGACAAATCCGTGTTGAAGAAGTTGGACAACAGATGTAAGAGGATTTAATCGCCATAGCCAAATAAATCTATACGGGATTACGGAGAATGAATAGACGATAGGTGTCGCATAAAACCAAATAATCAGGAGAGCTTGGACAAAAAAATTAATATCGCGGAATCTGACGTCGAGCGCAGCGGTCAATAACGATATTCCGATCGTAAAAACAAATAATAAGAAAAGCCCCGCAAGAACGTATACAATGCTCATTGGCGTTAGTGTTCCTAAAAATGCAACAGGAATGACATATAAGATAAGCGCGGCAAGAAAATGGACTACGTTTGAAAGAAGAATTGAGAGCGGAATAACTTCCCGCGGGAACACCGCCTTTTTGATGAGCGACCGTTCAAAAACAATGCTTGGCGTAGCTTTTGTGAGGGAGAGGGAAAAGAAGTTCCATACCAAAAGCCCGACAAACAGATAATAATTATAATGAAGGATAGGCTCCTTCATAAAAAACGTAAAGATAAATCCGATGACAAGCATTTGAAGTAAGGGGTTGGCAACCAGCCAAAAAAATCCAAACACCGTGTGTTTATACCTTGCGCGTAATTCTTTCTCAGTCATTACAAGAAGAAGTTCTAAAAAATGTGTAAATCCACGTTTCATGGCACTATTATACATGAGATTATCTATTTGTGATGCTGACGGAGCTGCGCTATAGTATACACATCGTTTATTGTTATGTATTTGTTGTTTATCCTTATTCTTTTTATTATTACCCTCCCCATTCAATTGGTGATTTCCGTTTGTATTCTTCTTACTTCCGGTTCCCCTATCTTTTTTTTACAAAGACGTATGGGAAAAAACAGAAAGACGTTTATTCTCTATAAGTTTCGTACAATGATTGTCGGATCGGAACAACAACAACAAAGATATACACACCTCAATGAAGCAGACAGCCCGGTATTCAAAATTCGTAATGATCCACGATACACTACATTTGGGAGATTCTTAAGCCATACCGGTTTAGACGAGTTGCCGCAGTTAGTAAATATCTTACATGGAGACATGGCCTTGTTTGGTCCCCGTCCGCTTCCAACGTATGAGGCAAAAAATCTGTTACCGTGGCAACAAGAACGGCATACCATAAAACCGGGGATACTATCTCCTTGGGTGTTAGACGGATATCATAAAAAACGATTTGACGATTGGATGAGAAGCGATTTGGTTTATGTAAAAGATAAGTCATTCGTTTATGATCTGAAGCTTTTTATTCGTTCTATTATCTTTATGGTACGCCTTTTATATCAGGAGATTATTTTGTAAGAGGCCTCTTACGGCTGGATGGTTGTTCCGATAAATGGTTTTTCGTCCAGTGCTTTTGCAAGATTGTCAAGATTTTTTCCGTTCACAAATCGAACACGAATTCCCAATTCTTGTCCAAGCTTAGCCGCAACCGGATCAAAAGGAACGTTCATGCGAGGCTCCCATGAATCTCCTACCATTTTTCTATAGTCCTTCCAAGTAATTGAGTCTATAGCTGTAGCATCAGCGTTTATTTTCGGATCCTTGTCATATATTTTATCGATGTTGCTTAAATTAAACACCTCTTTAATTGCGTAATCCTCACACAGAACAACTGCGTCGTAGTCTGTGCTCCATCCGGGTTTCCAGCCAGCGGCAATTGCTACAGGTTTATCAATTTTTAGAATAATCTCATAATGCTTGATAACCCGTGGAGCAGAAATATCTTTGAAAAGCGTTCGGATAAGTTGCGCGTTGAGCCGCGTTGCGTGGATACCAAGCCAATCTTGATCTTCTTTGGTAATATCGTAGCCCAACACTTTCTTTCCCGCATCGATATATTTCCCGGCAGTCGTTCCCCCACCGACAACTATAAAAAACCTCCGCTTTTTGACGAAGACTTGGTGACGAATAAATATGTTAAATTCTTTAAGAAAGTCTGTATCGATACCTCCGTTAGGGACAACAAGCGATCCGCCGAGTGAAAGAACGAACGTTTGTTGTGCTGTTCCCATTTGAATTATAAAAAACTCTCACCATACAGCAAAAGTACTCATAATGGTAAGTGAGATTTGATAAATTGTCAAACTAGATATATGATAATGACAACTATGCCAACTCCTGAAGATGAAATAACTCAAGAAGGCGCAGATGCTCATCGTTTAATTCAAGCGGGACTAGCAAACAAGGATCAAGAAACGGTAACAGCTGGTACGAGAAGGGCATTTCGATTAGTGAAAAAAACTGGTATACCACTTAACGAAACAACAGCCAAAATATTAGGATTAGATAAGCTTCCAAAATTAGAAGACTAAATTGGGTTCTAATTAAGCTTATAGTGTCTTTTTCTGGTAATTTTTGCTATACTCCCTCTACTTCCTGCCGGTTTTGCTATGGTTAAACTTGAACGCGATCCCTCTAACGAAGGATCATTATTTCATCGATACATATATATTCCCTGCGCTTCACGCGGCACGCCTGACATCTCGTTGATTGGGGCAAAAGCACTTCATATGACTGAATTGCACAACGCAGGATTTCCTGTCCCTCCATTTATCACAATGACCACAAACGGATGGAAAGATGAATATCGGGATCAACAGTCATCCCCAAACCAAGGGTTACCAAGCGTTTTACAAGAGCAACTTGCAAGTGGTTTACCATATTTAGAAAGAAAAACAAAAGAATGTTTTGGTGATAAAAGAAACCCATTATTTGTTTCTGTGCGTTCTGGATCCCCTGCGTCTATGCCCGGAGCAATGCACACAATATTAAACGTTGGTATAACAGAAAAAAACATTCGCGTATTAGAGAGAAGAATTGGTCGCAAAAATGCCCAGTATGCATACTTTACCCTCATACGGTCGTTAGGAACACATGCATTCGGTATACCAGATGATGACTTTAGAACAATTAGAAACAATAAGGTTGGCCATGACTCTTTAAACAAACCCGACGTACAACACTATAAAGAATTAGTACAAGCAGCAAAAGATATATATAAAGAGTTTAATGTGGAATTTCCAGAAGAAGCATGGGATCAGCTATCTATTGCAACGGATTCCGTGTACCGTTCGTGGGATTTTGCTGAAGCAATAGAGGTTCGTCGCGCATCGAATATTTCTGATGACCTCGGAACAGCTGTTACTATTCAGAAAATGGTTTGGGGGAATAGTGATAACCCGGGTGCAGGATCAGGAGTCGTGTTTACTAGAGATCCGACAACAGGAGGCGGGCCCATTGCCGTTTTTGTTCGAGATCAAGGACCGAAGGTTGTTGGCGATAGAGCTAAACAGCTCGACATATCGTTGTTACAGGTTCCCTTTCTATTTCGTACGCAACTTAATAATCGCATTCGACAATTAACAACGTTGTATAAAAGACCTCAAGAAGTGGAATTTACCATTGACGGAAAACGTTTGTGGATTTTACAAACAAGACCTACGCCGATGTCAACCGTTGGAGAATTTAAATTTTTACTAGATCAAGTACAAAACAAATCATTAACAGAGGAGGAGGCAAAAAGGGAATTATCCATCGATCAGCTACATCGATTGCTTGTTCCAGGTCTAGATTCAGACGCTCTTGCGCTGGCGAGAAAAAATGGTAGGTGTCTTGGAACAGGTGTGCCCCTATCTCTCGGATGGGCGACCGGATACTTCGTTACTTCAATAGAACAAGCACAACAATATGGGAATAAACCGGTGATATTTTATGCAGACTTATCACAAAGGAATCTTCGCGAACTCCCCCACAATGTTAGGGGCGTTATATCGCGAACCGGTAGTATCGGGTCTCATAAAGCTCGTGCGGCCACTAAATTAGATAGTCAAGGGGAAGGGGCAGTGGCAATTTTTGGTGTCCGTCTTGATAAATTTAGAAAAGGAAGAATTGTTACAATTTCAGGAAGTACAAAAGAAGTATTTTTAGGAGAAATTCCTACTTCTCCAACAAGCGCCGGTTTATTAGACGGATCTGAAAGAAACATTATTAGGAGATGGTTGGAGGCACACAATACAAATCCTTGGTTATTTGTTACGAAAGACAAGGGTATTGATCAACTGACCAATGAATTAGAGGAGGTGTTGGAAGAAGCTCGTCGAAAGTTTCTTTCCCCCAAAACACACGCAATTATTGCAATTAACACCGTGATGCCATCAGAAATCCGCATCCCATACACGGTTGTTTCAAAAACTGACGAAGTGAGCGTAAGGCAGCTTATTCAACAAGCACTGGCTTCCGGTTCGGATGTCACTATACGGACCTGTCGATATCCCGATACTCAGGGAGCATCACCGTATGCAGTTATCACTAGTGGAGATGAGCTTGAACACTTTTTCCAAAATCCTAACTATACAAAAAAACATGGCGGTTGGCTTCGTTGGATTGATGATGAAACAATAACAGAAGTTGTTGTAGGTAAAATACCTAAAAATAAATTAAACCCAAAGTTTTATCGAAATCATTGCAATTGGACATTGAGTTGTGTTGGAGATCGGATATATCTTCAAATTGTTCCCGGAAGTCCACTTCTAAGAAGTCAAGAAACAGCGCTTCCAGAAAAAATGACGACCGTTGAAGTACAATTCGATCCATCTTGTCCAAGTGGAATACGATTATGCCGCTTGGTTATTGGTGACGAACTCAAATCTATTACAGATAGATACACTTTTCTCAATCTCGTAGCGATGAAAGTGCTAGGAAAATGGTGGAAAGATTATAATCTTGCTTTACGAATGGCTGCAATTTCCCAAGCATTTCCTCAATTCTTAGTTCCGGGTCTTGAGGGACAAGCAAGTATTCTTCCGGGAAACGAATGGGTTAGGATATATGGAGTGAAATTAGACGAGGGTGATGGAGAATAGAATAGAGTTAGTGAGAAATAACTTTCTGTATTTCTTCCCGAAAACGATTCTTTTCAAAACGCTGTGCTTGTAAAACACAAGCAGCGGACCAGAGTTGTTTTTGTTTAGTAAATGTGTTTATCGCAACAATAAGTGATGGAGCAGAAAGTTCATTAAAAAACATACCGGTTTTTCCGTCAATTACCGTTTCCACTACTCCACCAGATCGATAGGCAATCACTGGGGTTCCACACATCATTGCTTCAACCGGTACAATACCAAAATCTTCATCTTCTGAAGGGAAAATAAACGCTTTGGCTCCGACCGTAAGTTTCCATTTTTCTTCATCAGTTATTTCTCCGACAAATTCTACTGTTGGCCCAGCAATGGCACGTAGTTCTTCTCCATATCCTGCAAACCCTTTCCCAAATACCTTCAGCGGCAAACCAAGTTTGGTACATGCTGTAACTGCTAAATCTATGTGTTTTGGGGCAGCTAGTCGCCCCCCTGTAAGGAAGTATGTTCGTGGTTTATTAGTTATCGTTGTTGGTGGAAAATCGACAGGTGGATAAACGACAATTGCATCTTTTCTATAGAATTTCTTAATTCTTGATGCGACTTCTTTTGAGTTTGCAATAAATTGGTCAACATTATGACTCGACTCATAATCAACAATCCGTAAGAAATGATTTGCACACTCTCCGAATATTCGAAGTATTGAATTTTTCTTCCAGTTTCTGGCTGTTGCATACCCATATAAATAACGTGGTGGTGTGTGGCAATAACAAATGAGTTTTGCTTTCCCTTTATTGACTAGATTGGGTGTATATGCGCCTGTTGCTGACACAATGATGAGGTCATAGGATGAAAGATCCATGTGACGAAAGATAGAAGGTGCAATGAGACGAATAGGACTAATAAGTTTTTCTACAAATGGAATTTTTTGAAGCCATGAGGCCCTGATGTCCCATGAAGAAAACCGTTTTTTATGCGGACCGAGACACTGGGGAAGATACACAGTTGTGTAGACAGGAGCCTTAGGATAGAGTTCGTGAAGCGCCTCTAACACGCGTTCAGCGCCTCCGTATTCTTTTATATAATCATGGACAAGTGCAATGTTCATAGTGTTATACCAAGGACATTTGCTCATCAACTGTTTTTTTCCGTTCCTCTTTTTTCTTTTGCAATCCTTTTGTTCCGGATTTTCCATCCAAAAGTAATCTTTTGATAAGCGAGGTAAACCCAAGCAGTTCAAATTGTTTGATAACCTCAGGGGTTTTAAGTTGCTCTTTGGTAAGTGGCGAAATGTCAGTTTCTATCGGCACATCAATGCGGATGGTTGCCAGTGTTTTTGAAAGAAGCGCTAATTCTTTGTGTGTACGTAATTTTTGTTGAAGCGTATTGGATATATCAATTATTTTTTTCTTTGCTTCAAGACTTTTATATAATTGTTCAACTGTTTGATATTTAGTAATTAAATCCTGGGCTGTTTTTGGTCCAACACCGGGAACCCCGGGATAGTTATCTGATTGGTCACCGGCGAGCGCTTTGTAATCCGGAATTTGTGTTGGGTCTACTCCTAACCGCTCTCGTGTTTCTGCCGGACCATAGAGTTTTGCTTCAGAAAGTCCCTTGGTTGGCATATACGCTTTTATTGTATCCGTTACGAGTTGCAGAAGATCCCGGTCGCCGGTAACGATAATAACCTGATCAACTGTTTTTGGAATATTGTGACATACCGTTCCTATTACATCATCTGCCTCAAATCCATCTTGTTCGAAAACAGGAATATGCATTGCAGAAAGTACATCATGGATCATGGGAATTTGCGCCGCAAGCCCATCATCCATTTTTGGCCGTTTGATTTGATAGTCTTTAAACAATTCCTTTCGAAATGTTGGTTTTGGACGGTCAAACGCTACAGCGATATGGGAGGGCGTCAGATCTGATATCAAGCGAATAAGCATAGAGGTAAAGCCATACGCTGCATTAGTTAATGTTCCGTCGGGAGAGGTAAGTGGCGGAAGTGCGTGGAAGGCGCGATGGAGAATGGCGTTTCCGTCAATAATGATGAGTCGATTCATACCATGATTATACTTTTTTTCCCCATGAGTTTTTCGAACTCTTCACCTTCAATCGTTTCGTGTTTCACCAGCTCTTCCATGATTGTATCGAGTTGTTTTTTGTGCGTTTTCAGAATTTTCTGAGCGGTAGTAAGTGCTACTGCCAGAAGTTCTTGGACTTCGCAGTCAATCTTAGATAACATCTCAGGAGAAATTGACGGTTGGTCCATCATGGATTTTCCCCACTCTGTCATATCCGTTTGTGGACCAAAATTCATTGGTCCAAGCTTGCTCATACCAAATTCCATAACCATATAGCGGGCAATTCTGGTTGCCTGATCAATATCATTAGCTGCGCCGCTTGTGATATCGTTGAATATGAGTTCTTCAGCAGCGCGTCCGCCCATCATGGTTGCCATTTCGTTTATGAGGTGTGATTTTGTTTCATGGAGCCGGTCTTTTTCCGGAGGGGTAAGGGTGTAGCCCAATGCCATACCACGAGACACAATCGATATTCGATGCACTCTGTCCATCCCAGCCAAATAGAAATTTACTATTGCGTGTCCTGCTTCGTGGTATGCAGTCATTTTCCTATCCGAATCAGTTTGGAGTCGTTTCTTTTCAGGCCCTAATTTTACTTTTGTTGCAGCTTCTTCTATATCAAGATAATCAATTTCCGTTTTATTGTTACGGGCTGCAAGAATGGCAGACTCATTGAGCATGTTTTCAAGGTCTGCTCCGGAAAATCCAACCGTACGCTTAGCTACTTTGTTCCAATCCATTCCTTTTACATATGGTTTTCCTTTGGAATGAATTTTTAGAATTGCCTGTCTTCCTTGAATGTCCGGCAGATCCAAGGTAATACGCCTATCAAACCGTCCGGGACGGGTAAGGGCCGGGTCAAGTAAGTCTCCACGATTGGTTGCAGCTACCACAAGCACCGTGGTGTTGGGTTCAAATCCATCCATCTCAACCAATATTTGGTTTAACGTTTGTTCCCGTTCATCGTGTCCACCCATGATGCCAACAGACCGCATGCGGCCAATTGCATCAATTTCATCAATGAAAATAATTGCCGGAGCTGATTTTTTTGCCATGGCAAACAAATCCCGTACGCGTGCTGCTCCCACACCGACCAGCATTTCCATAAATTCACTTCCGGCTATTGAGAAGAATGGCACTTTTGCCTCTCCGGCAATGGCTTTAGCAAGAAGTGTCTTTCCCGTACCGCTGGGGCCTACCAGAATGACTCCTTTGGGTGTTCTCGCGCCGAGTGCCTTATACTTAGCCGGGTTTTTTAAAAAGTCGACAATTTCAACCACTTCTATTTTTGCTTCATCAATGCCGGCAACATCTGCAAATGTGGTTTTTGGAAGATCTTTGTTCCACACGCGTGCTTTTGATTGGCCAAAGGAAAATATGCCATCTTGTGCTCCTCGTGCTTGGCGAAACAAAAACAAGAAAAAGACAACGGTTAATACGAGTGGAAGTACATTGGATATAATGCCAAGCCACATCTGTCCGGCATTCATGTCTTTCACTTTAATTTCTACTGTTTTTGGATCAACTTCGGCTCCTTCCAGAAGTTTATATAAAGAATCTTGTGGTTCTTTGTGCGATATTACTTTTTTACCATCCGCGTAGGTAACCGTGAGCTTGCTGTCCTCTACTTCAATTGTGCTCACTTTTTTGTCTTTAATATCAGAAATAATCGTCGTAAATGGTTGTTCAGGAAGGATTCCATTAGGATTTGCTAAATTTCCAATAACAGAAAGTACGATGAAGGTAATCAGAAGTCCCGTAACGATGTTTTTAAGATTTAATTGCAATTTAAACTCGAACATTTTTTTGGGATGTTTTCCGTTACCGCCCGCCTGGCCGCGAGGTTGGTTTGTTTTCGTTGATTTTTGTGGTTTGGTAGCCATAGATTGAGCTTCAAGTATAGCACGAAGCAAGAGTTATTTCACCTTATTATTATCGTATGGGTGATCCAATTGGTAAACCTTCCCCAGATATAAAGAGTGGTTTGCCGTTGATGCTATCAACAGCAAGGATCATTCCTTGGGATTCCTCCCCTATCATTTTCCGCGGCTCTAAATTCACGACAAACAAAAATTGTTTGCCGGAAAAATCATCGGCAGTATATCCGTACGTTCGAACACCGGTAAAAATAGTGCGTTTACCGTAGTGACCAAAATCAACATGGAGGCGGATGAGCTTTTCACTTTTTTCAACATGTTCTGCCTGCTCAACCTTCCCCACCCGTATTTCTACTTTCGAAAATTCATCCATTGTAACGGGTGAATTCAAGGCTAAGCCTTGAATTTTTCTAGATTGTTCTGATGCGTTAGAAAAACTGTATGCATTGACGAGTCCGATTGTTTCTTTTACTTCTTTAATAGTTTTTTCAGCAACCCGTTTTGCCTTTTCCGATCCCCGCGCCAGGATATCTTTAACAAGTTCCGGATTATTTTTCAGTTCTTCGTATTTTTTTTGCGCCGGAGCAAAGAATTTGATAAGAGATTCGAATAAATATTCTTTTACCTCAATATCCGATATTCGGCCCTTTATATAGGCTTGTTTCATCCGGTCTACTTTATCTTTTTCACCGAAAAAGTCGAGATAGGTAAATACCACGTTCCCCTCAATATGTCCCGGGTCAGTTGCATGCATGCGGGTCGGATCCGTGTACGTACTCATCACTTGTTTTTTAATTATTTCCTCCGGTTCAAAGATACTAATAATGTTTCCCAGAGACTTACTCATTTTTCGTTTTCCGTCTGTTCCCAGAAGGGTTGCCACATCCTCCGGAATATATCCGTCAGGAAGTTTTAATACCTGTTTTTTATACACGTGATTAAACCGTTCGGCAACATCCCGGGTGATTTCAATATGTTGTTTTTGGTCTTTCCCAACAGGAACCAAATCCGGTTTATACAAAAGAATATCAGCGGCCATGAGAATTGGATAATTAAATAACCCCAAGTTAATTTCGTCTTCCGTCGTTTCTTTTGCTAGTTTGTCTTTGTACGCATGCGCGCGTTTCAATAGTC